>Ga0247770_1001022_pt1 | contig 24407 bp, 29 predicted proteins | sample UWRJL136409B6_FD_179943 | JGI IMG/M metagenome (GOLD analysis project Ga0247770, IMG submission 179943) | Plant litter microbial communities from Arlington Agricultural Research Station in Wisconsin, United States - UWRJ-L136-409B-6 | ecosystem: Environmental > Terrestrial > Plant litter >... | reverse complement strand
TGTTGCGGTTGGGTGTAAGCCTTGCACTGGGCGGGATATATCTTGGGGGGCGGTGAACTGGGAGGGCTGAAAGGGGGGAAGGGATGAAAGAGAGGGTTTGTCGGTGTTGAGTGTGGTTTGCTTGGTGGAAATTTGGTTGTTGGCAAGGTGTAAGTTGGGTTGTGGTGATTGTTAGGGCCGGGAGGAAAAGGGGTTGTATTTGTGTTTGTGAATCCGGTGCTGAGCTTTGTTTGAATACCGCCACAGCCCGCTTTCCGGAAGTATTTCCCGCCTCGGCATCCGGGGTTGCACGGCGTACGGGCAATGATGCTGCGGGGTGGGGACTTTGTTCTGCGGGGCCAAGACCCAAATGCAACTTCGTCCCTGCAACAAACCCGAAAGTGAAATTTGAGAATCGACAAACTGAGTATGGAATGGCAATGTGAGACTGGTGGCAAAGTGCATTGCGCGTGTGTGCGTTTGCAGTATTCGGGTGACACCCCAGAGTAGAAATGTACTCCGATGTGATTACCAAGGAAGCAAGGGGATACCGTGACCCGCGAGCTCTTTCCCATTGATTCAATGAGATGCCGAGGTCCATTACCTCATCCACATCGCCTTGTTATAACCCCTTCCAACCCCCTCCTTCAAACCAATGTACGAAGCCGAGACTCCAGAATCATTTGCAGGCAGAAATCACCCTGCCTCTCTAGCAATCAATCACCATGTCTCGCCAGTCGCTTCAATTGGAATTGGCCGAACGGCCCGAAGCCGACATCATCCCCGGCAAGACCTTCCGGCAAAGGACGGTCCCGGCGCCCACTGAAGCCGACCTCAAAGATGGAGAGCTCCTGCTGGAGAACCTCTACCTCTCGCTCGACCCCGCGATGCGAGGCTGGCTGGAGGACCGCCGGTCCTATGTCCCACCCGTGCAGATCGGCGAGGTGATGCGAGGCGTTGCCATTGCCCGGGTGCTCGCCTCCAAATCATCCAAAGCAAAGGCTGGTGACATTGTCACGGGGCCTGTTGGCTTCGCCGAGGTGCGCATCTTGCCCGAATCGGTCGTCGAGACCTTCCCGCTGCCTGCAAATGCCAAGATCACGGACCTCCTCGGAGTCCTCGGGATGACGGGATTGACGGCGTATTTTGGGATGACCAAGATCGGGCTACCCAAGGCAGGGGAGACGGTTGTTGTGTCGGCTGCGGCGGGTGCCACTGGCAGCGTGGCCGCGCAGATTGCAAAGATTGCTGGCGCGCGTGTTGTGGGTACGGCGGGAAGCGATGAGAAGGTCCGGTGGCTGAAGGAGGAGTTGGGCCTAGATGTTGCTCTGAACTACAAGGACCCGGATTTCCACCGGAAGTTCAAGGAGGCGACACCTAAGTTCATCGATGTCTTCTGGGACAATGGTAAGTCACGTCGAGATGCCTGTGTGATTGTAGAGGGGCTAATGATATGCAGTTGGTGGCGAGCAGCTAGATATGGCTTTGGCTCGTGCCAACAAGTCCTCGCGCTTCGTTATCTGCGGAGGGATCAGCCAATACAACGAAAAGGAAAAGAATGGCCCTAAGGCATGCCATACAAGCTTCTCGTTCAAGCCCAGGCTGTCGGTGCTAACAATGCTCTAGAACTTCCTTTCCGTCATCTCCCAGAGAATCACGTACGACATATACCCCAATGCCCAGTGCCCAGTACCAATGCGTATGCTAACACCAAGCTAGAATTCAAGGGTTTATCGTCTTCGATTACGCGGATGAGTACGCAGCTGCTCGTCAGCAGCTGGCACAATGGCTGAGCGAGGGAAAGCTCCAAAGAAAGGAGACGATTCTCAAAGGCGGACTAAGAAGCTCAGAGGATGCGCTGAATTATCTTTTTAATGGAAGAAATATCGGTATGTCAATCAGCAACTTTTATTTGGAGAACCAGGGGCCACACTGACATGAGTCACCTAGGCAAACTTCTGGTGGAGGTGAAGAACCCGGAGGAACCGTCGAAGCTCTGACAAACTACGGTTGAAGAGACTGATTCTGAATTTTGGGGGCATGGGAAACAATACCTCTCCGGTGTGTTGTAACCTTTCGGCTCCAGTATTGACATGATCAACGCAGTGAGCTCTTTGATGCGTGAACGCTAGAAGACGAGTATATATTTACGTGGTCTCTAATGCATATATAGATAAAGGAGCCAATATCCGGTTCGGTGATCGTCTCAAGCAAGTTAAGACTGGCCTTTACACAGCTGTGCACCCCCCTGAGCACCACGTCCAAGTCCTAAATTTATATCAAGCTGTCTTAAAAATCTCGGGACCCTCTCACATTTTCCCCTATTCCACGAGACTCCTCCTCTCCATCTTTAAAACTCATCGCCTCTCAGGGCTCTCTCACGGCTTCACCCCACAGATTCTACTCCTTGCCACACAATTCCTCCTCCCCTATTTTCCATTTATATATATTGGCACCACTTGGTGCCCTCAGGCGCCCTGCTCTTCTTCCACACAACTCCTCTTTATCTAGACCCACGCTGGCAGCCCGGGAAATGATCACAAGTCACCTTTTTCGTCTAATCCCCCTGGAAAAGAGTGAATAAACAGTTCTCGTCCGAACCGCTTATCACAAACAGTGACCACACCTGCCCTTCTTCTCCCAGTCTATGATTTCGTGCCGTCCTACACTTTTCTTCTTCTATAAGACACCACGTAACTCCTTCTCTTTAACTATACATATCGGTAAGGCTTAGTCCCCCAAGGTGCCCTGATTTTCTTCCACATAACTCCTTATATCTACACCTACTTTGGTGGCCCTGGAAATGACCACGGGTAGACATCTTTCGTCTGATCCCCTTATCACCAACAGTGGCCATACCTGCCCTACTTCTCCCAGTCTATAAATTTGTGCCGTCCTACACTTTTCTTCCTCCACGAGACACCAGGCGACTCCTTCTCTTCGACTTCACCATCACCTTTCAGGGCCCTTCTGCAAGTTCGCCCTGCAGATTTTACCCCTTGCCACACGGCTCCTCCTCTCTGTCTATACATATCGGTAAGACTTAGTCCCCTAAGGTGCCCTGCTCTTCTTCCACAAACTCCTTTTATTTAGGCCCGCTTTGGCAGTCCTGGAAATGATCACGGGTAGACAGACACCTTTCGTCTGATTCCCCTGGACATGAGTAAACAAACACTCTTCGTCTGATCCCCCTGGAAGTCGTTAGCAAACGCTTCTCGTCTGATCTCTATACCACCTGCCGTTCACATACCTGCCCTTCTTCTACACAAATCTTCTTCGTCTATAAATTCAGGCCCTCTCACACGTTTACTTCTTCCACACAACTCCTCCTCTCCAACCTCACCATCACCCCTCGAGGCCCTTTCGGAAGTTCACCCCGCAGGCTCTACTCCTTGTAAGTTGGTCGATATCCCCTTAGCACTACTCTTCTTGAGCTTCATTTCTCGCGTGCTTTTTTTGGAGTCGGCACACCTACCTGCTGCTCTCCAGAAGCACCGCGATGATTTGACGCCAGCAAACATCACGATCGCTCCCCGCACTGCTTCTGCTGCCCACGGTCGCTACCTTGCTCACAATTCCTTCTTCCTCCTCTACACTGCCTCCCATACCCAAGCGGCATCCTCCGCTGCTCACACTGCTACTCACGTCGCTACCCCGCTCACAATTCCTCCTTCACATTGCTCCCATACATGTGGCATTCGGAACGAAAGAGTTGCTTTGTTCCCCGCCTCAATATCGGTGCTGGTATTTCGGCGCTGGTAAGAGTTCCTATCCCTTCCCAATCATGACAATGTTTCAATCTGCCCTCACGCACCTCCTCCAACACGGCCTGGACTTGAGAGCACTCATTGCCTTTGGAATGGCATCGCGATCGTCGCACAATCCCATACCCTTCTCTACAAGTTCCCTGCCGGCTTGTAACTTCGTCTCCGACGATCGGTTTCGCCCGTGTTCTAAGAATCAACACTGACATTTTAACTTGTGCCAGTCGGTCAAGTTACCGCCAGATATAAGAACAAATCACCATTGAAGCAAGAAGCAGCGACAATGGCCTACCAATTCCCCACGATCTTCGTCGCCTACGGCGACCGCCTAGTCTGGATTGCCAAGCCGCGCACCGTTCATGATCTCATCGACTTCTGCTACAACGAGTTCCACGTTGAGGCCCACGATGAGAGTGTCTGCCTCATCCCCTTCATTGCAACCCCCGATCCGAACGGCTGGGGCGACATGGTCGAAGCCGAGGTCGATGCGACCGCCTGGCACGCCTTGGCGTCCGACACCCATATTACCTGCAGGCTTGTCGCAAACCCACACTTCATGGACGACGAGTATGTGCCGGGCCCTGGCCACCACTCGGACGCTATCGAGGTCGAGCTTTTGACGAATGAACAAATCCGTCGCAGACTTGGCATCGCCTCCGAGTCCGACTCCCCGTCTGAGTCGTCCAGCTCCGATAGCGACTCGGACTCCGATTCCGGTTCCAGCGCCCCGTCGGAGGGCAACGCTCCCGGCCCTGATGTTGATGAGGAGAACAACGACGACAACGGCCAGAATGATGAGGACGGTGGCTCAGGCAACGCTCCCGGACCCGATGTCAACATGGAGAATAGCGGCGACAACGGCCATCAGGATGAGGATGGTGGCCCGGGAAACGCTGCTGGCCCCGATGTCAACAAGGGGAACAATAGCGACAAGGGCCAAGACGATGAGGACAACGGCTGGGGCAATGACTCGCCTGCCAAGGACACCTGGGGCAACGACAACAAGACCAACCAGGGCTGGGGCGACGACTACTCGAACGCCGACACCTGCTCATCCCCCGTGCCCTCTTATGTCTCCAACTCGATGAACAGTCCGGCCGGCAGCTAGGGCGGACAGGCCAACCCCCTCCAGCTTTGTTTCCCGCAGATGCCGCACCAATTCCCGGCCAACAACAACGGCCAGTCCGATGTTCCCTTGGGCAATGGGTTGATGGCCGAGTACGCCAAGGCGTGAAGGAGATGTGTGTTCTGGAGGAGAAGAAGCAGGCCGGCGACTTGGCGGCTGCGGCCAAGATCGGTACACTCGCGGCCCAGCAGATGATGCGGCTCAATGCCATCGTCCAGGAGACCGTGCAGCAGCAGGTTGTTGGCGGCATGGGCGGCAGCAGTGGCTCGGGTGCGGGTGGACAGGCCACCGGTTCCAACGGCCCCTCCGCCAACTATTACGACAACCGTCGTAACAACTGGTGGTGAACGGGGGGCATGTTGCCGTTTGGTTTCGTGTGGTCTGCTCCTTTTGCCGGTGTGGTGGTTGGAGCAGGAAGTCTGGTAGTGGCAGTCGCTGCGAGTGGCCCATACGGGGCCACTCTGCCTAATAAAAACTCATGACAGCGTCTGTCTGTTACTTATGTTCCTTTTTCGTGTGAATGTATTAGAAAGGTTGTGCATCATGTTAAAATGAGTGTGTGTATTAATGCTCAGTTGCCGATTGAGCCCCATTGAAGGTAACGAGGACTGGGTGTGCAGAGACTTGTCTGAAGTCGACCGGAGGGGGGCGAGGTGATTGTGATCCTGGAGATCAATCGTTTAGTAGGCCTTTGACATCCGAGAAGCAAACACCGTATTGGTGATACCAATGTTGCAGATTTCTGGGCCTCTAGGGGCCCAGACCTCCTCTAAAAGGTTTGGTCCTTCTTTGATAGAAAAGGCCAATCTTTTGCCCTATTTCACACCCTTTCAGTCTGTTGGGTTGCTTTGTTTTAGCAGGCTACACGGTCAAACGCCTGCATGTTGACACATCTCCCCTCAAAGGAGAAAGGGTTCTCACATCCAAGTCTCTCGCAGAAGCCCGTATCCCGAAAAGCAAACTCCCCAAATATCGACCGCCCGTTCGTTTGGTAGCGCCAATACCCCTTACCTCACCCCCTAACATTAATTCTCCTTTTTTCCCCATTCGCCAAGTCACGAAACTTCACTCTCAATACCCAGTCCATCTTCGCGGAAGGGTGCATAGAAAAAGGCTTGCTACTGTCGAAAAACGCCCCCTCACAAGTCACCAGTTTGATACTGCATGACGCAACCTGAACGGAAGACAGCGTTTCCTGAGTCATGATATTGAGAGTCACCACGGACTATTTCGTGGCTGACGCCATGAGACTCGTTGGAGGAAGTCCTCTTCAGTCACCCTCAAATCCCCATTACCCTATGGAGTATTTAGGCGTGAAAAGGCGTTCGAAAACACTCTGGACGCCTTCTGGAGGGACATTAAGGCCTAGATTATTCCATCAGAGGCGTTATTCGCGTTGGTAGAGACCTTACTTGCATCGCGAGAGGTGTGATTCACGTCATGGGGGGTTTGGTTGCATTATCATAGGTGTTTAAGAATGCAAGAATGCCCCTTTCAGACGCAACAAGCCCTGCCATAATAGTAGGAATACGTGGTACAAGAAAGAGAAAAATGCATATAGGTCCAAGGGGGAGGCTGGCAGATGAAGTTGTTTTGTTGTTGTGTTGTTTGGACGTTTGTGGGTTTTGAGGGGTTGACATGCTGATGCCCCTATTTGTTGCCCAGTTCAACGGCGTAAATACCGAAGGTCGACATCTATCTTCGAAGAACTAGTAGAATACTTGCTGGATATCGCGGCAGACCTAGGAAATATAGTTTTGCAGGTAAGTCTCCCTGAGTCATAGATCCAGTCCATCAGCCGAGAGGCTTAGTGTTGATAGCCCGTCCGGCTACAAACGGGCAGCGAAAGGGTGAGTAAACGAGACCAAAGGCAAAATGTAGTGGAGCAATACGTAACTTTGTTGGCAGGTAGTCTGGAGAATGGAGTCTTCGAACACGGGGGTAGGTTAGGCCGATCCACTCTTGCCCAGCTGAATGCTGGAGACAGGTTTTCTTGGGACCGCGCTTCGACGAGTTCTAGCCTCGAAAATGGAGTATTTGCACACAGTAAAGGCCCTCCGAGCGTGCCCGACGAGGCAGGTGGGATGATGTCTTCCGAGATACCCACGTTATACTTTCCGCCTGTCGCCGTGAAGAGCCTCGGCGTGAAATGCAGCGAGAAGCTCCCGCTGCGGCGTATTCCGGTTCCAGAACACCGGTCCCTTTCTGAGAATCCGGTCTGCCAACTCAGCAGCGCGCATCTGTGCCGCGGAAACGTGAAAATTTGTCTGCGTTTGGCGGTGCGGTTGCAACACCAGCAGGCCAATTGTCCTGTAGGGGATCACACCGCCCGGGGCCAGCGTCCGCTCCAGGACGTCCACGGGGGCTCCATTAGCCGACAATTACGGCCATGTTTGCTAATACGTCAGGCGCGGTCGTCCCAATGGGCTCGTTCTCAGCCGCCGCTAGTCATCGGGCGAATCACAGCTCTGTCTTACTCGATTGTTACTCGATGGAAACTCGACATCATCGTGATAGCATCGCCCTGCAGCCGAAAATGGCATTCCACACGACGCCAGGCCCCCTGTCGCTAGTCCCTTTCCCGGGAAGCCACGGAACGCCGTCGGTCGACCCTGGTGCAGCCACCATCGCGACAGGCGGCCGTGATTGGACGATCGGCGATAGCGTGGGGCGTGCTTGGAACGCTGGACCCACTGATAGGTAGGGTGTGTCTGCATCGGATTACGGCTGCATCCGATCTTGATTGCGCAGCCAATCGACGTCGACTGATAAGGGAAACGGTGGTTCAGGGTCCTGCCTGCCGAGTTCTTGGGCTTCGCTTCCTTGAATTGTTGGACGATACGCTTACTGGGTTATCGCTGATACGGTGGTGCGGCACCCTACATGGGCAGAGCAGCAGCCGTCATGCGACGATGAGCAAGGTGAATACGGATCGAGTGAGCGAGACGGGGGATCGGGCGGCGGCCTGGCTTCGGGATGGCGGAGCGCCTCGATAAGATTTGTATAGAGACCGTTCCCCCTTCAGCTCCCGTTTTCTCCCACCCACAATCGCCATACCCATTCACCTCACTTCTCCCTCTCGCCCTGCCTTATCTGCTCTGCCTCATATCTCTCCCTAGCTCACCCGTTTCTATCGTCAGCCCTTCAGCCGCTCCAGTTTGACGCGTCCTTGTTCGCCGTCCGTCTCCTGAGAAAGGTTCCTTATCAGTCCTCGGCCCCGCGCTCCCCAGGACTTGCGATAAGCTCCGTTGCCGCACTCCCGGGACTCACAAACCCTGAACTGCCGTAGCAGATCTCTCCTGGCAGCCGTATCGACAACATGAGTGCATCCGACTACCACGGCGATGCGCCGCTGGTGGTCTTGGCCTCCTCGCGGGCCGTCCTCACCCTCCCGGACGACTCGCTGGTGATGACACCGGCCACCATCTGCATCTCCCCAGCCACAGGGACCATCCTCTCCATTATCCCAAATCTGCTGCCCCGGTCGGCTTTTGCACCGTCGGTGGATTACAAAGACTACAGCCCGCGGATCCTCATCCCCGGGCTGGTCGATGCACATGTCCACCTTAACGAGCCCGGTCGCACCGAGTGGGAGGGGTTCCACACCGGCACCAAAGCCGCGGCCTCGGGCGGTGTCACCACCGTCATTGACATGCCCCTGAACGCTATCCCTCCTACGACCACCCTCGAGGGTTTCAAGGTGAAGCTCGCTGCTAGCCAAGGCCAATGCTGGGTCGATGTCGGCTTTTATGGCGGCGTCATCCCCGGAAACGCAGACCAGCTTCTGCCTCTTGTCGAGGCTGGCGTTCGCGGATTCAAGGGCTTCCTCATCGACTCTGGTGTATGTTTTGTCCCCAATCCTAATCCTGATTAAATGCCTAACAATCGTAGGTTGATGAGTTCCCGGCAGTGTCGTCGACAGACATCTCCCTTGCAATGACAACCCTCAAGGACTCTCCCACCACGCTGATGTTCCACGCGGAGATGATCCCTCCTATTGCCGACTCCGTCGGTGACGCCGTGCAGCAGTCATTGCCGCCGCTCGTGCCGCGCGGAGACCTCGCCAGCTACAGCACCTTCCTCGAGTCGCGGCCACCAGCGTTCGAGACCTATGCCGTCGAAGAGATCGTATCCTTAGCCGGCCTCGCCCCAAAGCTGCACCTGCACATCGTGCACCTCTCAGCACTCGAGTGCATCCCCATCCTGCGCGAGGCACGCGCCCGCGGCGTCAACATCACAGCCGAAACATGCTTCCACTATCTGGCCCTCGCCTCGGATCATATCGAAGACGGCGACACCCGCCACAAGTGCTGCCCGCCCATCCGCAGCCTGACCAACCAGGACCGCCTCTGGGAAGAACTCGCTGCAGATGACAGTTGCATCCGTACCGTCGTCTCCGACCACTCCCCTTGCACCCCAGAGCTCAAACTCCTCCCCGTCCACCTCCAGCGCATCGCCGAAACCTTTCACCTCAATGCCGAAGACAGCGACCGCCCCTTCATGCGCCACTCCGACTCAGGTGTAGATGTCTCCATGCCTGACGAAAAGGAAGCCCCCGTGCTCCGCCAGGCCGATAACGCAGGTGACTTCTTCGCCGCATGGGGCGGCATCTCCTCCGTTGGCCTGGGCCTGCCCATTCTTCACACCGCAGCAGCCGAGCGCGCTGCCCACGGCGACAGCGTCCCCTCCCTTTTAGACATGGTGCGACTATGCTCGCAATCCACATCCCGACAAGTCGGCCTGTCCCATTGCAAGGGCGCGCTCCGCGTCGGCATGGACGCGGATGTGTGCGTCTTTGATGACGTGGAGGTCTGGACGCTCAGGTCGGGCGGCATGCGTTGGAAGAATAAGGTGTCGCCCTGGGAGGGGCATACCTTTCACGGACGCGTCCATGAGACCTGGGTGAGGGGGCGGAAGGTGTTCCAGCTTGGGGGGGCCAATGGCGGCTTCGTCGGTGGGAAACCGGTGGGGAGGGCGATTGTGGAGAGGAGGACCGAATGAGTGAGGGGTTCACGACTGGCGGGGGACGGGGCGGCTGTGATAATAACGATGTTTATGATGCAATCTCTTTTACCTTGTCATTTTCGACTGTACAAATATGTGTCGTTTTTGGGAGTTTCGTGCTCTGTTCAGCGGTATTGAGCAGAGCATGCCAATTCAGGGGCAGGAGGAAAGGAACGGACGAACGATTGGGGAAGGAAACAATCGGTTCAAAACGGATGCCGGAGGCATAGCAAGGATTGAGCTTAGGCGGGCATGTCCGCATATATGGAGAGATATCTATAGGTATGAACGAGGAGAATGCATGCAGATCCATCACGAGGTCACAAATCTCGGGGTACAGAGATAGCCCATTTTGATATTGATGCCGCCAGAGCCGCGATGACGAACGAAGCACGAGCAATGAGGTTATGCAAATGCCTAATCACGACTCTCGGTATCCGAATGGCAGTTGGAAAATGCAACTTCGCTGCGTGTGCGCGAATGATGGCGAAATTCCTATGTGACGCCTGGTTGTCACACTGTCCAGCTGATGAGCAGGGGAGGAGTGAGGGGCAAAGACCCAATAGGGAGAGGGGCGTGGCGGGAAACACAAATGTTTTGGAGATCTTCACGGCAATGTGGGACTGCAAATGTTGACGATCTTCTGTGGCTGATCCACTATCTAAGGAGGAATGGGAGACATGGGAGATAAGAGGTCCTCTTGCGGGTTGAGAAGGGGATCAGGGGTATTTTCCGATCAGATCTGATTTTACTGATTATTTGAGCAGGTACTTTTCGCGGCCTCTTTTCGGTCTGCTTATTGAATGTGTTTGGAGCCAGATCTGAGTATCCGTAGTCGGTTCTTTTGTCGTTAAAACCGCAGCTGAGGTGACGCTCCCGTCTAGGATAGGCAAACTCAAGACGAAACATGCAGGGTTAGGTACCCTACAGCGTCATGACAGACCTGGGACGGACTGAGCTAGCCAGCCCTCTGGCCGTAGCTCGGGCAACAGAGGCCGCTTGCCAACTCTTTATTATTGTGATGGTTGACATCTCCGTGTCCTGACCTGCCCCAGTGAGAGCAGTGGATCGCTGCACCGAAGGTGGCTAAGACGGGCTCCTTTCAACGGGAAGGTTGGGTGCTTTAAATGAGAAGTGGGGATGTCAGCAGCGCTCTCCGCCAGCGTGGGGCAGCTGAAGTGGCTTGCTGGATGCCAATTCCGAGATTCCGGATAGGGAAGACGGGAAGAATCTATAATTGTTTCGGTGCAGATTTCGATGCTCCCCTGAATTGGTGTCGATGGATGCGTTTGCATGTGAGGAGATCGAGTGAGGGTGCCACAGCTCGGGTCGTCGGTTTCGAGACGATTGCAACGCAACGTGAGGCCTCTGGGATAACTAGCGAAAGGACAAGTTCGTGTCGGGTTGCTAGGCGAGCTAGGGGTCTATTCCAGAGCGGCGGGAGCCGCCTAGCCGGCACCCAGATCCCGTCCAAGTCGCGGTCGGTGTCGTTTTTTGCTGCGCAAAAGATTGGAGATTGCGGACTGGGTGGTCCGGGCTTTTTGGCTGGGCTGGGGGGGCTTGGCTCCCTGCCCGTGCCGCGTTTACGCTGTCACCGCGGCCTTTTGGGCAACGCCTCCCAATTTCTCCCCCTAAGAAAGCACCAGCCCACGAACACCGTCTGCCCCGTCATCCCGAACAACGGCGAACATCGTCGCTCGTCACTTGCCGCCTGTCGCTCTCCTCTAGAATTTGGATTGTCGGCGTTACTGAGCAGTCTCTCCTTTCCGCGTCTGCTTAAACGGAATCCTGCGCTCGCCAAATGATCGGAGCGATCTGAGGGACCGACCGTGACTGGATGATGCCATTGGCGTCTCTCGCCAAGCACCACCTCCTGCAAGAACCGGAACCTGTTTCTCCCTAATAGACATCCCACCGCCACACAGCTCAGCTCAACCACATCGACCCGAAATCGATTGAACGCCCTCTGTCGTCCATTGCGACCTCTCTTCTGTCTTTTCACGCCTGCAGAAGCGTGACCGCAGGTTGATACTTTTTTATCCTGACTCTTGAGCCGACACCCGACACCTCGATCGCCTAACGTCCGCAGCTCTCCGAATACCATACGAACCGACTTTATCCTCCTCCCCGCGAATCTCCGAGCATGTACGCCGCTGCCGCAAGCCAATAAAACCGCCCTCATCCCCGAAGATTATCCACACAGAACAGTTGTGGATGCATCGGGCTCCCGAGATGCCCTCCTTCTTGCCGGACGAGAACTCGGCAATCTACTCGCAGTCCTCGGGCGTTGTGCATCTTCACCCTGACGGCCAGTACGGCCTGTCCCAGGACAAGGACGGGAAAGCCAATGGACAGATATCACGCCAACCTCAGCTAAACTCGAATGGGAGTTTTGACGAGATATCAACGCATTCGACACATACTTCTGATGCTTCCGATTCCCGACCGCCCCCACCGAATGGAGCCCCGCCGCCGCCGCCGACCATGAATTCTCTTCCGAACGGAAGCCCTGTTGAGGGAAAAGGCGCAGGGAATGGCTCCTTGGGACGGAAACCGCTGCCAAATGGCGTCTCAACGACATTGTTGGTCGACCGCACCGTGATTTTGACTCAAGGGACAAGGGAGGACGACTCACCGGCACTCAGCGCCAAGGACGGACTTCCACGCAGCTCGGTCGGCTCGATCCAGCAGTCGCCAGTTGAGATGTATCTCCACCCAGTAAGCAAGGGTGAAGTCCGTACCATTGAAAACGGAACGAACAATCCGTCACCTCTCCGCCCCCAGGCTGTGGCGAATCTGAGCGCCGATTCGAGCCAAAGAAACATGCAGTCGCCCCATCGTTATTCTTCTCCTCCGCTGTATACCGGCGGAGTGTTGACACCAAGCTCGTCTGGGGCCCTGCAACCACCTGGTGCTGGTCTCAAGCACCGGCACACACTTGAGGTCCCTAAGCATTCACAGCCCCCCCGAGTGTCGCGGGACGGTGCAGATGCTGCCTTCTCGAGCGGCCGGTTCTCACCGACTAACGCTGCGACTGGCGTTCGGAGAGCGTCGCTGAGTTTGGCTAGGAGGAACACGCGATCGCTACACTCTGATGCGCCGCGCGATGAGGTTGTTCCGGACGAGGATGCCTTACGCTGGGCCGAGGCGTATAGGCAGAAACGGGCCAGCAAGAGGAGGAGGAGGGAGATCGAGGACGACGATAGGGTCCTGGTTGGAACCAAGGTGGACGAAACGCACGCGAACTGGGTGGCAGCTTACAATATGCTGACCGGCATCCGCGTTTCTGTGTCGAGGACCAACGCAAAGCTCGACCGAGAAGTGACCGCTGCCGACTTCGACGTCAAGCAAAAATCCACATTCGACATGTAAGTTCACATACTGATTGAAGCCTTTCAGAAAGACAGCTAACGTGTCTTCAAGCGCCGGAAACGAGCTGGTTCCGTCGGCCAAGTACGACTTCAAGTTTAAGGACTATGCTCCCTGGGTGTTCCGCAACCTTCGTTCCCTCTTCCGCCTAGATCCTGCAGACTATCTCATGTCCTTGACTGGGAAGTACATCCTGTCAGAATTGGGGTCACCAGGCAAGAGTGGGAGTTTCTTCTATTTCTCTCGCGATTATAAGTATATCATTAAGACGATCCACCACGCCGAGCACAAGTTCTTGCGCAAAATACTGAAGGACTACTACAACCATGTCAGGGCCAACCCCAACACGCTACTGTCTCAATTTTATGGCCTTCACCGAGTGAAGATGCCGTACGGGAAGAAGGTACACTTCGTCGTCATGAATAACCTCTTTCCCCCGCACCGGGATATCCACCAGACGTTTGATCTGAAGGGTTCTACACTTGGCCGAGACTACAAAGAAGACGATTTGGAAAAGAACCCGAGGGCGACACTCAAGGACCTGAACTGGCTGCGACGGAAGCGGAAGATTGAACTCGGTCTTGAGAAAAAGCAGATGTTCCTAGAGCAACTGCAAAAGGATGTCAAGTTGATGCAGAGGCTAGGAATCATGGACTACTCACTCCTGATTGGCATTCATGATGTCCGGAGAGGGAACGAGGAAAATTTACGGGACAAGACCCTGCGAGTCTTTAATCCTGGAGGGGACATACCGGAGGAGCCCAACACCAACTCTGTCCTCATGCGCACTCCCTCAAAGCTAGAAAACCAGCGGAAAGCGAGAGAGCTGCGACAGATGATACAGGCAGAGAGGCCAGTTCCAATGGGTCAGACTAGCAGCCGAATGCCCGACGAGCTGCAAGAGGGACACAGTCGACCAGACGCCCTGTTCAACCAGGACGATGGTGGTTTCCAGGCTACCCATGAGGACAATTCACCTGCTGACGAGATCTACTATCTGGGTGTCATTGACTGTCTGACTCACGTAAGTTCACTAAGGAGCATATCCTACCTGCTCATCGCTGATTATTATATCACAGTACGGTATTATTAAGAAGCTGGAGAACTTCTGGAAGGGTCTCTCGGGCGACCGCTCCCAAATCTCTGCTCTACCGCCACAGGAGTACGGCGATAGATTCTTGAACTTTGTGTCCGGCATCACAATGTCTCAGGAAGAGGCAGTCCGAGAAGCACAAGAGCACGATGCGGCGATGGCGGCGGCGGCGGCGGCAGCTGATGAGGAGGAACACCAGCTTGCGATTCAGCGGGAAAGTGGCACACACCGGCACTCATCGGGTGCGGCTCCGCCGATTCCGAACTACCGTCCTCCAGCTCCCCCATCCACATCTCCGGGACACCCGTCGCCAGAGGCCGAGGCCACAGTCCACAGAGCTGAACAGGAGGCTCGGAAATTGGATACAAATGTAGCAGAAAGTGACATACCTGAGAGGACGCTGAGGACAACCGCGGCGCCTCCCAAGCACACGCACGGATCGGCCACCACGCCAGGTGACCGCAGTACGATATTACCCGTTGTGGAGGAGGCTGCCGAGGGCTCGACAATGGGGGAACGAAGCCGCAACAGCCATATCAGTAGTACCATGACGGCGGATAGCGACGGCCGACCTTTGACGCCGGCTAAGGACGGTCAAGAGATGGAGCCGGGGTTCAGCAACCCGATACTCGGGGCCCACCATCCACCACGGCGTGCTCCACCACCAACGCCGCCAAAAACAGGACATGGGTATGGTTCAGGCCTAAAGCCCGAGAGCGCTGACAGCGGCTATGGTGTCACGGGTGTAGGGGCAAGCCCTGGCGGGTTGAAAAGCGCTACCGGATCTCAGCGCTCATTGAGGGTGCACCCGCAACTCAGCCGCGATAGTCTCGACAAGGCGTTGCCACCGCTTCCACGCCCTAGCGACTATTTGGCGCAGGGCGTGTCGTAGGGCGACGGAACTGTACTGACGTTGGATGGGTCTAGGAGGGCTTGTGGTGTTGGGTTGAGCAGCAGGTTGGAGAGGAGGGTGTGCTCGCAGAAAGAAGAGTGGGAGTCACTGAGGGGCAGGTTTCTGGAGATGTATCCAGAGGCACTACCCTTCTGAGAAGGACGGGCAACAGACAGGTCGGTCAAACGGGGAGGTGTGCTACATACGCGAGGGTCACGAGTTGGCCGGCGTAAGAGGGGAGGAGTAGGGAGCGTGTGGGGCAATGAAGTTTCCCTTTTCTACCGTGTTTTATTCCCTTTTTGTCGGTGTCGTCCATCAGTTGATTGCTTGAAAAGACATGATACCACCATTGCATCGACAGCATAAACTAAAGATCTTCATGTTTTTACTTGGTCTTATCGATTCACTCCCTTACCTCCCTTTCCCTTTTTCACTATTACATATTCGGAAGCCTGCTTTCTTGGTTTGTCTAATTTTGGATGAAGAGAACCGCAAGCTCTACGCTGGCGCGGCACTGTTGTTTCTTTGTTTGGGAATGAAGTGAAATAGATATTCTCGTGAGGTCGGCCTCAATGGTTGATGTGCCGAGTCCCGAGGTTGATAGAATTCAGAACCTTAAGATCTGTGACTCAGCATCCAACGTGAATAAGGGGGGTCAATGATGCTGTGGGCTTGAGCTGGGAGCTGGTGACAAGAGCCGATGGAGACGACTCACTGTCCTCCTCAAGGGATGACGAGCCCAAATTCTGGTAATAGACTATAGATGGCTGGCGAGGCCCTGCCGACGACGAACTTTGTTCATTCTCCTCGACAAGACCATATCAGTGAGAAGACTTCATTATCCCACATTGACAACCTCTTGCAGAGCAAAAGCTGTAATAGTCACATTCCCAACAATATAATACACCAGCCGCAGCATTACTGAGACCTTCAATACACTTCTCCCCAAATTGTGGTGCCGTATCATCTCGAGGATAGCGCCAACAACAGAGGAGAGCCGAGCAACACCACCGCCGCATCTTATGAACTCCTCTCGGTGAAGTTACTATTGACCTCCATCTTGATCGCCCCCTGGGCCTCGAGCTCCTTTATCCGCGCCTTCTTCTGCAGCTCTTGTACCCTCCACTTCTTGAAATATGTCACCTGCCATAGCAAGCCCAGTCAGCGATTTCCTTCCCTTCCCCTTTCCCAGCAGGATGTGGGGGACCTACCCATTGTGTAGCGCAGTCCTTCTCGAACTGGGCGTTTTGCATCCCGCACGCCTTGGCGGCCTTCTTCTCGTCCTTGAGCGCATCCACAATTTCGTTTGCGTCCAGGCAGCTAAAGAAGCTGTCGCGCGCTTCCCAGCAGCGCTGTCGCTCCGAGCGGGTGGGGGCGACGACGCCGGCGCGGACTTCGGTCGCGCGCTTCTCGTCTTCGGATTGCCCGAAGAGACCGAAGAAGCCCATTTTGGGAGGGCGGGGGGTTCAGATCGAGGACGGCGGCGGAAACTATGAAGCTGATTTTATTTCGGGGCGGGCGGTGTGTCGTCGTCGTCTTAGCCGCGGGATGATGCTGTGGAAAATGTGTGGTGATCTGAGCTTCCCAGGTTAAGCTCCCGCCAATAGATTGAGCCGCGCGATTCCCGGCTTGTCCCGGGGCTAGGCGATTGTGAGCACGAACCAAGTTCCGATGCCTCGAACTGTGAGGAAGTGGGTCGCCCAATGGCGTAACAACTTCGCCGTCAAAGCTTTACTCAGTTACTTATCAGGTACTGTCCATGTTCCACATTACATCCCACACGGAAATGGGTACCTCCACATCATGGTCAACACATAGAAGAAGTGCGGTTATTAAGCCTGAGTAAAAGAGTGCAGTTATCATCCGTAACCCGACTCGCTCAAGTGCTTGCAGTCAACCCTTTGTTGGTTTCATTGGGTTGGGGGGTTGGGGGGTTGGGGGTGATGGTAGTTTGTACGAAAAAAGGATTCCGCAGCTAGTATGGTCATGCCCTATAAAATAACTGTCTGTTTCAACCGCCCCTTTGCTCTCTCACCAGCCTTTTTATCCAGTACCTAAGCGATTACATGAGAGGCCTTACTCGCATTGTTAGAGAAACATTGGATTGCAAGGAGCCTCATTCGCATGGGGAAAGTTCGCTGTAACAACAGGAATCGATTTCGACATTGGGGGTACGGTGCAAATACCTCGACATTCTCAAAATCAAAATGAAAGGCGGCATCAGCCGTCTCTAAAGTTGAGAAGTTGAGCTGCACGTGATGACGGGAACACTGTTCCAATTCACTGAAATTCCGGGGTAAGCGTACCCTGCAGGCGGAACGTTAATTTGTCGATGTCCCCACATGAGCAAGGATGCTGGACAGGCCAGCTCAGCCTCCCATCGTACCATCGTGTCAGCGCCACAGATTTGCGTCCTGCCACCAGAACACCAAAGCAACTCCAACAAACTCTCCTCATAGACAGCCCAGCTCGAAGACTTCCGGTCGCATACATCCATCTCAACTCGATCACACCCGAAACCGCCTTTGACCACGAAAAAAGCCACCCGCCCTGTCTCGAAGCCCCTTTCTTTCCTCGCCGCTTCTTCGCCCGCCAACACAACACCCAAGTCACCCACCGCCACACTGCCATGATCCCCAGGTAGTAGCGCAACCCAACCAACACCTCACCAACCCCCGGAGCTCTCCTCCGCGACCAACTTCCCCCAACGATGGCGCGCCGCCGCCGACCACCGCGCCCCGGCGCCCTCTCAGAACTCCCACCTCTCAAAATCCTCAGCCAGATCGCGGCCCTCCAAGCGCTCTACTACCTCACAGCCGTGATCCTCCTGCTCTTCACGGCGCTCGTCGCCGGAACCCATTTCAGCACCGATCTCATACTCGGGTGGTCCTCTGTGCGTGGCGACACGACGCAGGGCTGGATAATGGGGTTTATCTGGGTTCTCGACGGGGGGCTATTCATGTTCGCATTCCCCCCTCCCCTCCGCTTCATCTCCCCAAAGCTAACATTTTCCTCGCAGGGCCCTTGCCATAGTAATGCTAATCGGGCGGTCCAAACTCGTGCTCGACTTCGCCCTCTCGCTGCACGCAATCCACCTCGTCATCACAACCTTCTACACAGGGGAGATCCCGCGCAACACAGCCTGGTGGCTCTCCATGGGCGGCGCAAGCACTGTGTCGATCGCGCTTGGCACCTGGGGGTGTCGGTACCGAGAGCTCAAGCCCATTTCCTTCGGGGGCATCGGCGGCGGGACCGCCGTTGCAGGCGGTAGTGCGAGGCAGGTCGACGGGCGCGCGGAAGGGGACGACGGGCCCGGGCTAGAAGGTGATGAGGAGCAGGGGTACACGCGTGGCAGGGGGCGGGGGCGAGGGCGCGATGGTGCAGGGGACTATGAGATGGTTAAGGTGAATGGCGAGGCGGACAGGTAGCGGGCCCAGGGTGTGGAACTCCGGTTTTGTTTATTATGCATAGCAGAGGATATATTCCTTCTTGGGATGATTGTACCTATATGGGCTGCATTGGCGTCTTGGTTATATGAGTAGATTATAATTTGGGAAGAATCAGGGCTTCAATAGCCGCCTGACGACCGAAATAGAGAGTATGAAGGACAGTGTCACGCCTGTTTGCGTCTCCTAGAGAGTCCAATACTATGCATCTCCACAGAGAATAAGAGGGTTCACAGGTAATCTTTGGATAAGGCTGTTATGAAGTCTATTAACTAGTCTGTTAGGTTGGAATAGGGAGTGTGCGGGCCTCGGGACACATAAACACCAATTTAAAGGCCTACTTCACCGCTCTGTCACCTTACCCATCCGCTCAAGCTCAGGAATGCTGGGTAACGTGCTGCCTCTCTGGTTTTGGCCCTCGTGATCTGTAGACACTGAAGTTCTTTCACCATCGTTCTCCTTCCGTGGTCTCACATCAGCAGCATCATGCCTGGTTCCGAGCGGTGACTCTCCCTCGCCGAACTCATGTGTACCCAGCAGACTTGGACCGAATAGGTCAAAATCTTCCGGCTCGCCCTGCGCGTCTAATCGGTTATCTGGGTGGCAGTCAAAAGCGTGCTGGTTGGTTAGGTACTGTTTCATTACCGGGGTTGGTGTTGATGTTTGTCCTTGTTTCCATATTTGCCTCCATGACGTCGGTACCTCTCCACCCTCAACACATAATGCATCAAGGATACTGCATCTGTGGCGGCTTGGGGGCAGAACGGGCTGCGGGGAGCGAAAGTGCGGGTCACTATCCTCTGAGTGTTGTGAATACGGCGATTCGCATCTGCTGTGCCCTGCCAACTTGATTTCACTAGCGGGCGAAGAGCTTAGGTTTGCCAGACTGAAGTAATGAGTCGCAGCGGAATGAACTGATGGGGATGGGGAGATTTGTCGTGTGCTGGATTCGTCGTTGTCGTGGAAGTCTGGGAAAGACTCAAAGTCTAAGGGTTCCTCAGGAATTGACGGTTCCTCGGGCATGGACGTAGAGTTGCTGATCTCTGATAAACGACTGGGGACAGTGCGCCTCCCTCTGCTATGCTTCCCTGGGAGCTCCTGGGCAATAAAATAAGTGGGCGTGTCCTCGGATGACATTGGGCTATTAGGAGGCACAAAAGGGGTAGATGGCACACTTGGCGAGACGCTTGATATCCCGCTCCATGTGTTCGGGGTATTAGAAGGTGCAACTACTTTGGATGAGTTTCCGCTGGTTGAGGGAGTAGGTTGTTGGTCAGGGCTGCTAGGTGTTGGATATTGGTTTGCCTTGATTGAAAGTCGATCAAGCTCCTCGACTGCTATCCTCATGCCAGCAATGGCAATAAGGTGCGGGCTTGAGCCATACTCTGAAGGGGGTGGGCTGCGGAACGGGCCACAGATCGAGTCAGAAAATATCTCGCAAGAAACACGGTTTTTCCGCCGACGTTCTCTCCTTTCCAGCGGATATGATTTTGAGGTCATTGTCGCTGCGGACATGGATTTTGACCGAGGCAAGTGCCGAGAAAGTGGCTTGAGCTTGTTGGGGCGATCTTGGTCGTGGCATGAATTGCCGCCGCAGTTTTGCTTCTGGGAGCCAAGTGGCCCCTAACCAAGCCCACAGCGGTCAGTAACGTCACATATGTCTTTCATGGTCTATGAACTTACTCTGACTTCGCCATGGACTCCACTTTCCTGGCTGGGCCTGCCGAGTTCTGGACAGGAAGCCATGTCAAGGGATTGTTTGATATTCCCTCCCTTGGAGCCCAGAGGCAGGTTAGAAGCGGCCGTATCGGCGCTTTCGGCATCTTCGGCTCCGCGCTTCGATCGGGTACTTTGAGCTCCAGAGCTTTCTGGTTCCGGCGCCAACTGTTTTCGACGCCAACGCGTACGGATCAACTTCTTCGAACTGTTTATAATCCCCGCGTTGAAGGGTTTTCGCTTTTCCGGTGCCGACAACTTCCTTTGGTCAGGTTCAAAGACAGATGACTCCTCCGAACAGGTACTCAGAGGCCCGTCGTATCCTGCGTTGGTGAGCAGATGCTCGCAGTTGGACCAGTCCCCAGGCACGGATCGTGAAACTCGGGCCCTCGTTTTTGCGGGAAGATCCTGGTATTGTCGAGTCAAAGCGAATGGGGTAGCGTCCCACGGGGGAATACAGGTTTTGCCGGCCAGATCGCTTGAATACTCAGGAGGCATTCCCGCGCATGAATTCAGAAGCTGGATGGCAGCGAGGCTCGCCAGCTCCCAGTGGGCTGTTATTCCGTGATTAACCGCCAGCGAGACATCCTCTGACCAGCTTTTCCTTTTGTGAATAGGCGGTCGACTCGGAAGAAGGGACATCGTGGCAGTTTGTTGTCTCGCCCAGGCAGAGGGGCTGTGGAGCGGCGATCTTCACGGGTGGCGTGGCGGGGCAGCAACGGTACACATCCGGCCTTCTGTTCCGGTGTGACTACAAGTTGTAGCGTCAACTTCGTGCTTCGACAGGAGGGAGATATTTCGCCCTACCAATGATCGTAGCCCAAGGGGTCAGGAGAGCCGCAGGTCGAAACAATGTTAGGCCGGACTGGAAACGAGAGAGGAATAGGGTGCTTTTCGGTCCAAGCTCGCCGAAAGGTGCGGCTAGTATCAATGAAATGAAATTTGGAGAGGAAACAGCCATGTGTCTGTCAGTGGCACTTTCCTCATTTCCGTTTCCTAAAATCAGACAAAGAATCAAAAAATTGACTTCAACGAACATCCTAACTACATAGGAAGTCAAATCATGTTTTCTACTGTTCGAAGGTTTCAAGTCTTAATTGGATGTAGTTGTACTAAAAATATTTGAATCTCTTGGCTGAAATAGAAGCCACCGTTCCGTGATACTCGATCAAGCTTTGCACTCACATCCATCTTGATTGAAAACACCACGCTCCGGTTCAGGCAAGTCACAAAATGAAACGGAAAGCGGTGAGCTCTTGTTGGTGATGGAGGCAGCATCCAAGCCAAAACCATACAGATGGACTTAGGCAGGTACGTGAGCATCAATCTGTGAGTAAATGATAGATGGATTCTGAACATCGGACGGAATCTCAGGGAGGTATAGGTAATTTATTTAAACGAATAGGTACTTTTTCCGATAAAAAACCGCCGAGACAAAATCATCCCAGAACTTCCCATTGCCAGCAATACCTGCCTGCTCAAATGAGCAAGGAAATTGTTGCTGTGCTCTACGAAGAAGAAAAGCAGCAGTAGCGGAGGCAGAGGATGGGGAGTGTCTTCACTCGGTATGTTTGAGCCTACTTGCCGCCAACAGACGCTTTCTTTGGCACTCTGCGCGGCTCTTGAAGCCCAGATACCCCTCGCCTGACCGCCGCTGAGACTCTCTCCTGCCGCGAACAACTATCCAGCCGGGTCCGCCACGCAGATACACCATCGTCCCGACGACGCCGGAACGTTCCGGAACTTTTCATCTTTTGCCGTGAGAAATTACGGGGCTCCGGCGCACTTCATCTTTTCTTTATTTACTACGGCGGTGGAGGTTTCCGCAGACGGAGGGAAGAGCACGCAACTTCGAAAAACACCACTCCATCACCCTGCCCACAACACGCGCGCAGTTGCCCCGAGCAATCACCAAGATCAGTTGGTAAGACGCTATAGCGGTAAGAGACATTTCTCAGGTATGTTCCATTGCCGGTTGTTTTGCGCGACCTGCGGTTGCTCACGCCATCTTCCTCTCAAGGCACCACTCCCTTCCCGCGGTTGTTCAGACATCTCGAGATGGCGCCACGCACGCCCCAGCCCTCCACGGCTGTAAGGCTGTATACCGGATCACGCACGCCCAAGCCACCCACGGCTGTAAAGCCGTATACCGGACCTCCATATCTCACCACCAGACTGTCCACCGAGATTCTCTTGAACATTGTCGGTCAGCTCGATTGGGAAAACGCCAGCACCCCCAATGCCAGCATCCCCAACGCCAAACAAATACACCTTGCCCGTACGTGCAAGCGGATGGCGGAAGTGATCCGAATGATCAGCTACGCGCATATCAGTCTCAAGGGCCCGGTAATGCTGTCCAAAATCTTGCGTCTCCTCCGGACCCTTAACGAAACCCCCCATCTTGGCGCCATGGTTCGCAACATCCGACTGAACAGCTCCGAATGTATGGGAATGTTCTCCGCGGAGGACGTCCAATTCACGACACAACTCTCCAAGAGACGCATTGGTATCAAGCGTGGCGAGCTCATCCGCAGAGGCTCGGCTGCCTACACGTGGTGCGACAGCTCGGCGCATGTCATGGCATTGCTCGTGAGCCTGGCTCCCAACGTTTCCGAAGTGTCCATGTACTGCTCCATGGCCGGCCCCACGCAATTCATTCTCGCTCGTCAGCAGAAGAGCTGCATCAAGCCACCGGTGCCTCGCATGACGTTCTCCGGCCCGACGAGCCTCAAGTTCGGCCTTACTGGTGAGTGGGGTGGCAACTTCTACGGCGTGGCAGAGATGGTTGCCGCAATGCCGAACCTCAAGCACCTCGAGTTGATGGGCGGCAAACTGTTGGAGTTCAACACCCCGACAACCTTCAACACGCACGCCATCACATCTCTCAGATTCACAAATTGCCGCCTGTCCAGAACCACGTTAGGGGCAATCACTCGGAACTTCACAAACCTGGTTGAATTTTTCTTTGAACAGGACAGCCAAATGAAGTCAACGAACTCAACCCGTGAGCTTCTGGAGGGGGAATGGCCGTCACCGAAGTTTGTCATGGAGGCGGCGGCCTCCTCAGCAGCGACTCTGGAGAGGATGACCATTATTTGCTGCAGCACCTTGGAACAGGGTCCGCAAGATTTGATCAAGACCAAGGATTTTGACTTGATTGAAAGCGTCAGGGGATTCCCGGGGCTAAAGGAGCTAACTATCAATACGGAGTGCTTTACGGACCTAGATATCAATCCACAGTGTATCAGTAGCGGGATTTCTGTGAGCGCCTTGTGGGGGCTGGCCAGATACTCCCCGTCACTGATGTCTCTGCGTATTGAGGGCATTCACCCCTTCAAAGAGGAGGAGTTGGACTATGTTGCCAATGAGATTCGGGAGCGCCAGATCGCGATGTTCAAGACGCTCATTTTCGTGAAGCAGCGGCCACGATGGGAGCCCGCCGGGTACGATTTGATGGAATACAAGACGACGGCGCTGCGCAAGGTGGACGATCTGCGCGAGGAGGAAGTGCTCTCCTACAAGTTCAACTAATGGGTGGTGACGCCAGTTGGGACTGCTTTAGTTTGGGCCGCTTCGGAGTTGGACGGGTCGACATTGTTATCAACATCCCATCACTTCATAGCATTCGGGTATCGGAAATCACTCGGACGACCAGGCGGTTATGAGGTCAGACGGTTGGCTCTATTATCGATGCCCCATCATCACTCGAGTATCGGATATCACTCAGACGGCCAGGTAATTACGAGATCAGACTGGTCGACTTTGTTGTTGATTCCTATTTCACTTCACATACTCGGGTGTCGGATATCACTCAGACGACCAGGCGGCCGTGAGATCAGTCATTGTACAGGGCCCAGATAATTGTTGTACAGAATTCGGATAGTTGGGCAGATGGCTCATCGCTAATTAGGGATTCATCATCGTACATAGGGTTCGGATTACGTGTACAGTGGGTCTTAAAAAGTCTGTGTGCACAGGCCACCCCACCAACTTCCCCCCTCCAAACACCCATTCTTCA
>Ga0247770_1001021_pt1 | contig 24447 bp, 26 predicted proteins | sample UWRJL136409B6_FD_179943 | JGI IMG/M metagenome (GOLD analysis project Ga0247770, IMG submission 179943) | Plant litter microbial communities from Arlington Agricultural Research Station in Wisconsin, United States - UWRJ-L136-409B-6 | ecosystem: Environmental > Terrestrial > Plant litter >... | reverse complement strand
GGGGGGGGGGGTGGGGGGGGGGGGGGGGGTGGGGGGGGGGGGGGGGGGGGGGGGGGGGGGGGGGGGGGGGTTGGAGCTGGAGCTTAGATCGACACGGTGGATTGTAGGGAGGGCAGAGGCAGATAGGTTAGTAGGATTGAGTTGTGGTTTGAAGACAACTTCCAATTTCATAGAGGACCGCGAGGGGATTCTCAACCTCTCTCTCCAAGAAGCAGCATCTGTCTTGTCAGAATGTATTCGTGGACCAAAGGCCAGGCACGCACCAAAGGGAGTCAGAGGGGCTTGTTCGAATCACTGTGCATATCAACACTAGCCCCAAAAGGAGTGCAAAGAGTCCAACGTAGAGACCAAGTACAAAGAAAACGTCTCCTTGTACTATGGCACCTGTCTCACCTACACCATGATCCCACATATAAGTCCAACTGCACATAGTCCCTGAAAGACATGGTGCCCTGGAAAACTCTGCAGATCTGTCGAGCGCGATACATATCTAGTAATTGACGCTGTCGAGCGTCGGCGACGGAGCGATCGAGTGTCTGTCTCTGTCGCTGCGCCGTGGCTCGAGTGCTAATGGACTCGGTTAAGTATCGACCGACGGAGCGATCGAGAGTGTCTCAAGTGTTGCCGTGTCTCAAGGCAACGGAGCTGTCGCTTCGAGTGCCAATAGAGTGTCGCTGTGCCGCGCCGCGAGAGTCAAATAAGCGATGGGCGGATGCGAACATGAAATGCGAATCGAGTGAAGAAAGTGGACAGCAATGTTAAGAGAAAAGACACCAATGTGTGAACGTGGTGACAGCGAATGTTGAGAGGAAAGACGGCGATGTGCGAAACGTGGTGACTGCAAAGTTGAGAGAAAATTTGAGACCAAACAGAGCAGACCGGTGTCTTTGACTCCAACGATCCGAGATGCGACGTGAAAGAGACAGGAAATGCAAAAGCAATGGTGTCAACGACCGTGAAAGCGACAGGAGTGCTAAAGTGATGGTCTCAACGACCGTGAAAGCGATAACAAAGTTAGACATGTATTTTGCTCCGCCAGCACAACACAATCCAGCAGCTGTTGTCGTCCAGCGAGAAGGGCTTGTGTGGTTGCGGTTTGATCTCAACCCTGGCAGAAGGGGATTGGTAAAACGAACGGTGCCACTGCTCGATGACGATACGCTTCGTCCGAGGATACACCTTAATGAGAAGAACAATCCTGACATCACCCCGCGGCAGAGTCGGAGACGAGTTATTGAACCACCAATCTTTGTCCTTATATAGCCGTGGAAGCGATTCGCTATCTCCCGCTTCAATGACGAGAGTAGGATATTGGATACCAGCTGAGCGAGGTGGATCAGGCCGGAGACCGCTGTCTCCTTGCTTGTTTTTCGTGCCGGTACCTTTGAACTCTGCCGAGCTAGTGGGGATAGACTTGCGTTGTAAACCCATCTGGAAAATAATAACTCGGATCTTGTCAAAGACCAGCAGATGGGCAGTCTCATGAACCGGCCCTAGTATTCTGAAGAAAACCAGGCCGACTTCGTCGCCAAAGAAGGTGATGCGACCGGGGTATTGTCCGTCTGGATCAGCAGAACGAAGGGCGTCGAGGTGTGCTGTAGTAGCATTGTAGTAGATGAGCGCGTCTTGGATCGGGGTCCCTTGGCCTTGCAGGGCGCGGAGTTCTTGGGCGTGTTGGAACACAAGAGCAATGTCGTTGATGTTGGGAATCGGGAGGACAGTGAGGCCAGCGAGACCAAACTGGTCGGCTGGATCGGGAGACTCTTGAGACAAGTCAGAGCTGTCAGCTGAAGGCCGCGTAGCCAATCGAGAGGAACGACGAGGGCGAGAGGGAGGAGTGCGACGAGAACGAGAGGGAGGAGAGCGACGAAGAACGAGAACGAGGCATGATGGGCTGCTAGGCTGCTGGGATGCTGGGATGCTGGCTGAGGAAAGGAAGGAGGAAGAAAATGGGAGCAGTCATTTATGATAACGTACCTGCCATGGCATCAGGTGTTTGTGTCAACGCATCCGGCGGATGAAAGACTTGTGTCAAAGGATCTGGTTGCGAGTCGGGTAATCGAAAGAAAGCTGGCGTCAAAGCATTCTGAGACACAGCGTCATGATTTCGGTGGCTCCAGGCGGCCGTCGCGTGCCGCGAATGTTGGAGGAAACGGCGTGGTGATTGCATTGCTCGACGGGGATGTGGAAAGGATTTGCGACAACGGTGGAAGGATGGGAGTCGAGAGATGGGATGCGATGACAACGGTGGGAGATGTGATGACAACGGTAGACAGGAGCGGAGACAGTGCACATAATGCACGCCATGTGCAATGCAATGCCATTTCTGACATCCATCGCCCATCATGACATCGACCGCTCATCGCAACACTTCATCACCTATCGTAACATCTCACAAGATCTACCCTGGAGCCCAAAACAAGATCACAGTCGCAAAGTAGTAGCAAAAGAAATCAATAAACAACCAACAACTACATGTACCTATTCTACCTACTCCAACATTGAATCCTCCAGCCAGCTTTTCCACGACTCATCCCAGTCGTCTCCGGCTACAGGCTCCGTCATGGTCTCTATTCCAGCCGCCTGATCTCCAACTAGATATGTAAGCGCCAGGGCGGGCGCGTGCGGCAGCTCAGCTCCAGCTCTGGGCTCTGTTGCGGCCTCCGGTCCAACCTGCCCCCAAGCTGGATATTCAAGTGGCAAGAGAGGGAGCTGATCGGCCACGGAGACGGGGGGCGCGCTGACCTGTGGCTCGACCGGAAATGCCTGGCCGTTCCAAGCCTGAGGGGCACCAAGCTGTAGCACCTCCTGCAGTCCCGGCAAAGGGAGAGGAAGCTGGTCGGCCAGGGCGACGGGGGGCGCGCTGACCCGGGCACGCTTCTGTCGATTTCGCCTTTTTTTAGCCAGCCGGGCAGCGCACGCTCTCGCCTTGTTGTCGTCCCGCGCTTCCAGGTACGCCTTCCGGAACGCACCTTCGTTCCATCCAAGGAAGGTTCGAGCAGGCTGCTGGTGCGCCTGGGACCACTCCTCGACTCGGGCCTGCCAGGCCCTGGCCAGGGAAGCCTCGCGTTGGCCGGGCACGGCGGGCTTGCGACACTGCAACATATCGATGTTAGAAACTCAAGCCCAACACTGCTTGAAAAGCAAAGAGACAAAAAAAAACTAACCAAAACAGGGCAATCAAGCGAAGAAACCAAACTGTAGAGCAAAAATCAAAAATCAACAACGCAGGGGACGCGATATGCGAAAAGGGGAGCAAGAGAGTGAAGGAAACAAAGTAAGGTACATACGGCTCCCACCTGGACGGCACACCTCAGGTGGGCCACCTTGTCATCCCAAAACGGTTGACCCACTTCGTGCATGGTCAGTTGAGCCACCGCCCAGTCTCTCAGATTTTCTTTTGACATCTTCGGAGTAACTGGTCGTTTGCCGGTGGCATCGAACAGAGCTTGCTTCAGCTCCTCGTGAGTCATTCGGAAAAAACCCTTGTATCCCAAGCCATAGGTGCCGTACGACCAGCCGTCTTTATCTTTGAAGGCCGGGGGGCTCATGTAAACAGGGGCGGGGACAGCGCCGGGCATAGCGATGGGGTCCATCACTATGGGATTGCGGCGGTGGTTGGCAGTGCTCTGGTTGGAGTAAGATATCTTCCCAGGGAGAAGCTGGGGAGGAAAATGAGAGATGAGAGAAGAGAGAATGGGAGTGCAAGAAAAGGTTGTCGAAACTAGATGCACTTGGACGTTGTCGATGTCCTTGGAATCGGACGATGATGATGTTGTGAGTTGGAAAGCCTGAGGAGAAACCAGCCGAGTGCAGCGTAGGGCCTGTTCTTTTATCATGCGAAGGAAAAGATTCCAATCACCCCTGATTAAGCTTTCTGGAGAAAATCTGCAACGGAGAGAAGGCACGAGAAGGCGTTTCAGTCAAAATATGATCAAAGTTTGTCGAAAGTATCTGCCATCGACGCATTCCTTTGCCAATTTACGACGAATCACACGGCAAAAGCTTCCCAGTGACACGTTGGCCTCCTCGGGCTCCAAGGAACAGTGGAGTCGATCTGAGCCGGGCGGCGGATCTGGAGCGGAACCAAGCCTTTGCACATAACAGAGCGGGCAGTACGTGAGGTATCACTCGAGTCATCACTGCCAACATGTAGATACAGAGCTCAACGACGACGATGACGATGACGATGTAGATTCTAAGTTGCTGCCCTCCCTGGAAAACGAGCGGAAACCATATGCTCATTATAGGTGTAATAGAAATCAAATGTTCATTCGTGCCCAGCAGTAAGACTTAGCCCATTTCAAATCACGGAGAACCGATCCCCTAGGTCGGGGGCACAAATGCTGGATTTGAGCACCAGATGAAGCCAGGCCCGTCCAGCTGACATCATGCCCAGACGGAAATCACGTCGCGGCCGCCCCAGCTCGAGCGTGGCACCCAAGGCGAGGCTACAACCGGCACCCAGTGCCATCCATTTCTCCCAACCGCAACCGTATTTTCTCCTCCAAACTGCTCAAATCAGTGCCATGACACATGACTCAAACACCAAGGTTCCCATCCGTTTTCAACTTTGGACTTGGGGCAATCCACTCTCCGGAAACCATGACGGCCGCCAGTCCAGCGTCTGAATTTTCTTACTCGAGCCTCACAACCGTTGATGGGATCGAATCATACGTCACGGGGCGACAGAAAATAGGGAGGTGGGGCTTCCGGCGCACTTACTCCACATCTCCGGAGATATACTTGCTCCCGCAACTAAACTTCAAGGACCCTTCCGCCACAAATCTCCCGAGGTACCAGGCAGCAAGATATCAAGGAAAGGTACATGTGGTGTCCGTGAGCCTGAGGCCTTCCAAACGGTGGCGAGTTCACGACCATCAAGCGGAGATTACTCGGAATAGTGATCGAAAGCTTAGATAGGGTATCTACGGTTGATGCACATTTGCGGGCAGGATCTAGGGTTCTGAATGGCTGCAAAATGATACACCTTGGTCTGGCTAGGGGCAGCTCAGACACATCCACCAAGTCCGATACCTGCACCAGTACGTACCTACGAAAGTACGTACCTACAAGGGTACTTACCAACACGAAGCCATGTCAGAGGTGGGCAGCAATAGGGGTGTCTTCTGGTACTGGTGTGTGGCACGTGGTTTCTAAATTTAGTCCCTTTTCCCATCTAGCGGTGATCTCCTAATAGCCTCCTGTGAGGTCCCCTGAGGCTTCTGTTAGCGATCGATAGGTCGATTAAATAAGGAGCCATTTTGGAACTCGTGTGTGGGTGGTCTGCGGAAGGATGGAACGGTGCGGCCAGAGGGTTGGAAAAAATCCGGGGAGGTGGGGCTAGGGCGCCCACAACCCCCACAAGAAACCTACTTACAACAGCAGTGATACCCCCCCGCCCACCTACTGTCCTTGCTTGCCTCGCCCGCCGTGGATGGAGAGTACGCATAGACTAAAATATCGATGCTCGGCGTTGCACACGCGTACTTGTCCGTATTTTGAAGACAAGAGAGGCATTGTGATGAGGACCGGCATTCATAGGATAGGCATCATGGGACTGGAATCATGGGACTGGCACCTAGAAAGCCGTCCGTGTTGCTCTATCTGTGAACAGCTTCAACCTGCCCTCTCGGTCCCCAATTTGAATCTCAGCCTTGTCCATCCGGAACGCTGCACCGGCCAGCTTAGCTGCCTGTTTGCCTCCCCATATACAAAGGGCTTGAATGACTAACTCAAATGAATTGACAATGAACCAGGCTTGACAGGAGGTCAACAGGGCTTGAGCGGCCTGAATTCATGATGCTGAGATGTTCTGCCCCACAAAGAGGGCAACCAGTCGTTTGCTCGCAAAGTGGAACACCAAGCACAAAAGAAACTCCAATTTTACATGCCAGGCTGCTCTATTTTCGTTCACAAGCGCAATGAATCATGGAGCTGGGCGAGGACGATTGATTGGAGGCAACCTGCGGGACTTCTGTTGGGCTGCGGTCCAGCAGGTCCTTTTCCAGCGGCGCAGTTACAAACCTAATTCCAACGACAGTGGAGTCCACGGCACATACTGGTCAGTGTACGGACACAAAGAATCAGCAAGGGCCGAGGCCAGTTACTGCTATCACTGATCAGTCACGCAAATCAGGCGTCGGGGTGTAAAACAACGAGTTTGCTTTTGCAGACCTAGAAACATATCCGCTCCCAGCGGTATTTTCCCCAGCGAGTAATGTATTGGCGGAAGCCCAGTCGAGCCTCCAGGGCAGATGCCCTGACGATTATCAACCGATGCCGCCGCTCAATGAAAAGAATCGAATATGTCCTTGATGCGTACAATACATGTGAAAATCAATGCTAACCCGAGACACCTGGCCCCAAATGGGACTGTGCCCTTTCCTTGAGAATCGAATAAAAAAACCAAGATCATCCAGAGATCCTTTCCCTTCGTGACCTTCCAATGCATCGTGATTTTGTCTTCGCCGACCCAAGTCCTGCTCATCTAAAGTCACCAGGTGAAGAATGTCGCGCACGCGCCATGCTAACGAGTAACCCAGGGCGCCTTGGACGATGATGCTTGAAGGAAGGCTTGTCTGCATCGAGCCGCAGAAACCCCAATCCGTCGGGAAGAGCCGGCTCGCAAAATGATCCGCGTAACACTTCATACACTACACGAAATGAAGGTGGGAAAAATGCTGCCGCCGGGGATGGATCATGAACTGCCACCCCGATACCCAGGTTCTGAATGCAAGTTCCTGCGTTGTGTTGAGGGGAGAGCATCTTACGATGCCGAGACCCCGGGTTGGCCAGTAGGCGGGAGTACGTTGGCGCCGTAAGCGTCAGCCACGTTGCCTATGCACAAAAGTCGTCAGCCGGGAATTCTTGCAAGGAAAGAGGTGATAACATACCTGCAGGGAAATAGTTGCAGACAGTGTACCATGCGTCCATGGTAGCGACCATGGTTCCCTTGGGGCAGAGGTAGGTAGCGCAGCCCACCTGCTGAGAGCTCTTCCACACCAACTGCGAGAAATGGCCCCACTTGTGGAAATCACCCATGGCGGGGCTCTTCTTTCCGTAGTCCTGGGCCGGATACGTGTTAAGTTCGCCGTTGTACCAGAAGTTGCTGGAAGCCTGGGCACCCGCTCGGCTTTGGCCGAAGCTCTGGGCATCCGCCGAGGTGGCATACATGGCAAGGTTTTGGCCGTAACCGCCGCCGCCAGGAGACCTGTTTCCCTAGTTAGCAGACGTTGATTTGGGGGGACAAAACGTTCAAACTTACAGATCGTGCTCGAACTTGCACTTCTTGGCGCTTTGCAGGGCGTAGTCGGCGTAGACTGATCCCCAGGAGAGATCACCAGCAGAGTGGTTGGCGCGGTGGACGTTGTGGTGATAGAGAACCGTGCTCACATAGTCATCACCGGCTGGGGCCTCTTGAACCGGAGCGGGAGGAGCAGGAGCAGGAGCAGGGGCAGGGGCGGGCGCCGGGGCCGGAGCAGGCTCAGGAACGAATGCTGGCACCTCAGGCTCGGGAGCCGGGGGCGCTGGCGAGGGTGCCGGAGCGGGCTCGGGAGTCGGCTCGGGAGTCGGGGTAGGCGATGGCGAGGCGCTCGAGATGGAGGAGACGGACGAGGGGAACTGACGGTGGTGGTCGGGACGACGGAACATGCTGGGGCGCGGGTGGCCGTCGGTAACAGTGACGGTGACCCACTCCATCACAACATCGGTGGCGACAACGACAGTCCGGTCGTTGAGAACGGGGCTGGCAGCGGCCAGGATTGCGCCAGTGGCAGCAAGGAGAATGGAGGATCTCATCTTGAGAAATACTCAGGTCGTCTTGGTTGTGATGTGGTTTTCTGTTGGTGGTCAGTTTGCTGAGTCGTTGCTTTTATCAATCGGCCTGCGACAGATGAAGGTGAAGAGTGAAAATCGACGGAGAAGGAATTGAGCGTGTTGTGGCTGATTTGAGCAAGAAAGGTAGTTGCGAGGGCAAGAAGTCCAGACCAGGGATTGCGGCGGGGTTAATCAACTGGTTTCGCGACCAAGGTCGATTCCTCGAAAAGCGGTCCTTTCTGGCAAGATATAAAGACATTGTTCGCGACAAGGAAGGTGCGGCAAAGAAACTCGAGAGGAATGCTTGGTACGCGAGTGAGACATCGTGCTGCTTCAAGTGACGCACCTTTTGTGTAGCCTTTAGCTAAGTCTGTCCGGACAGTCGATGATGTCTCGATTGTCAGGGATGGACAGGTCGGGGATTTATTTTCACAGCCAGCTGGAAGAGGGCACTGCTGTGGGTGGGATCCTTCAAGGATGACGACGGGATGGATGGTTACGGAAAGCAGTGAGGTTGTCGGACAACAGCTTGGCAGCGTGTTGTGGATCGGAGTGACCTGCGTGTTTCCTAAGAAATCTGCCGGCGGAGGAGAGTCACGAGAAGGTGTCGTCTTCGTCAAGGTTCACAAGTGGTGCGTCGTTCCAGAATGACTAAAGGAGGGTTGGTCGAAGGAACGAAAATGCCAATGAGACACCGGGCCGGAAAAAAAAGAGAGAATGAACCGGTAATCGGTGAGTGAATGGCAGGTGAGGTAAAGGAATGGACTCGAGTTGAAAACTCGCAACGGAAGGGCGGAAGAGAAAGTGAGGTGGTCGCAAGGGAGAAGGCCTTTCGCGGTCGGAGGTGGTGATAAAAGGTGAAGACGACAGGAAGGCAAGAGCCCGGGGCGACGGTGGGGCGAGTGGGTTCTTAGCGGGTGGGCCGCTCGGCGGGTGTGAGATTGGTGCCCAGACCAGCAGCCCCAGAAGCCCAGATTCGAAGGGGGGCCTCATCCCAGCAAGTCGGGCCCGCCTGTTTGAGCTTGTCAACGTCAGTTCACCCTTATTTTTGCTCGCAAGTCCTTGCGTGGGGCGTAAAATTAGCAGATCTGATGTGCTCCTCCTGCAAGCTGCAGGGCGGGCTGACCGCCTGCCTGCGCACGAGGAGCGGAAGGAGGGGTCGATGCAGTGAACCCTGATCACAAGCTGGAAGCAGAACACCACGGGCAACACTTCCGCTCCATTGGAGCCATTCACACGAGCGCAACGGCAGCAATCTGTTTGGTCCGCCCTGGGCATCGACTTGGAATTTCGTAATGAGGCATCCGCTGTTTGCATTGGCGGCGCAATCATTATCGCTACGTCTTTGTGATACTGTCATGGTCATGGTTTGCTCCCCCGAGTCTGGCAACTTCCATGCTTGTCGATGATGGACTCGGCTCGCACGGCGCTTCGTCCCCCAGGTGCCCAGCAGTCGGCCATCTTGCCAGGCCAGGGCCATAACAGGGCAGCGACCGGCCACCAAAAGTTCACATGGCTGGCCGCCGAGGGCTGTTCATCCCATCTCCAATTTGGGCGCTTTCTGACCTCCCTCACGTCTTGGCTGTTACGCACACACCCGCCCCTCCCCCTTCGATTGGCTTCTTTCCCTCGCCCCTGCCTTAGCCCCTCCCATCCGTGTACGCCATCCCGGTTCTGGCGCCTCACTTCCGGGCTAACCAATCTGGTACCTTGCAGATTTGCGGAGGTGATTGAGATCAGGGGGGCCAATTGCGTAATCGGAAATCGCAGTGTGGGGCCGCGTGCCATTTTGAAACGACGCCAATCTCAGTGGAGGAGAGTTAAATTAGCTTTGCATCAGCTTGGCAACAACATCATCCCGGGTGAGTGTTGTAACGTCTTAGCAGCCAAGCTGCTAACTTCACAGGGGAGTTGCTAAGGAATCATCCGGCTGGGTCGACCGACAGTGGCAGGTGGGCGCCTCCCTTCCAGAGTGCTTTTTCTTTGCCGTTGACGACCCACAGGGCCGAAACTCCAGTCTCTTTCCAGGGTGTGACCGGCGGGGGAAGTGGAATTGCCCAGCAATATCTAATGACCCTTCATAACCATCGCCGAGAGCATGGGAAATAACATTCTTTTCGCTCCGTTTGTCTCGCTCTCCTCGAGGCATTTATTCTCTGGCTGGTGTACTCGATTTTCTCCGGGCCTCGTGTGGGGGAGTTGCGCACCTTGACGCTCGTCCCAGCGCGAACGACAGACGCCTGTCCGCTCTCGGACGGAGGCTGGGATGCTGACAGCTGGCTGGGCATGTCGGTGGCGGGGGGACACAGCAACTGTCAATCCTCTTTCGGATTCAGGAGTGCATTGCGATTACCGCCCAGCGTCAGGTTTTGGTGCGTGGTGACGAGGCGTTGGTACGTCCGTGTTGTTCCAGATCGCTGCCCTCGCCTGTTCTGCGAAACTGCGGGTCGACGAGTTATCGTGGAGCGCCTTTTCTGGACCCCGCCGCCGATCACAGAACAGAACTAGAGTTTCCATCCTGGTACTCCTGGGCCAATTTCTAGTTGCGGGCCCGCTACTTGACCAACTCTATTTAGACCTCGGGACGAAGAGACTGTCGAGGCTGTCAGGACAGCCGTTTTGGACGATTGAAGAAGAAACAGCTTGGGCTGCGAAGGGCAATAGCTCATCTCCGATGTCCGACTCGCATGGGGGCAGTCAGCACCTCCCACCGGCCGATGAGGCCTTGTCCGTTCCGAATGCTCTTTTCAATAGTTCGAATATATTCCTCCCGACTCTCTCAATTGCGTGCCCTAAACGAAGGACGCTTCTTCGCGCCGCCTTCACTCAGCTCTGTTGCCTCCGAACGCTGCGGCGCGCGGCTGAAGAAGCGTCTCACAAGCCGGGGCGAGCAAGCTCTGGTTGGCCATCGCCCAGAAACGGCCAAAACATGACGGGCCCTCTTCTCCTGAAGCCTGGCGTTTTGCCCTGCAACCACGCTTTTGCCCCCCCTGATCGACGACCCGCCTCGCAGATCGCTTCAACTGGCACAGCAGCTACGTCCTTGAGACAAGCCAAGAGGAATGACGAAGTTTGCGCGCGTCACTGTCTCACTACTCAAGCTCCGGCGGCCCGCGACGATGCCTTCACCCCATGCGAGTTCTGTGAGGATCGCACTGTCTGCATTTGCCGCGAGAATGGACGAGCTGCCTGTCTTTGCCGCGGGAATTATATGTGAAGTTGCATATCTCGCGATCCTGCCTCTAAGCAAGAGCTCGAGGCGGTCTCGGGCTGACCCGGTTCGTGCAGGCCTGATTCACCTTGGCCCGTTGCTGTGAGGGACAGCGCCGAGATGGAGGGGCTTCGCACGCTGTGACCCGACGGGCCAGTGCCAACGTCCCTGTGGGAGCTATGTTGTGCATGCTCCAGGACTTATCCAGATGCTTGGTTCCGGCCCTGTCTGGGGCGGTAATCCTTCCACAAGTGCTCGCCAACCGTCCACGAGGTTGGCCATTAGGAAGACTGTGCCCGGCCCGTACCACCTGTTCACTCCACGCATTTTACGCTGGCTGTTTGCATTCTACGAACTTTTGCTGCCTAGAAATCATGTGGTGTTTCAGGCACCGCCGTGTTTGCTTTTCCCCGCCAGCTCTCCCTCGCGGGATTTTGACCGTGGCTTGCAGCTCTGGCGTGTTACTCGAGATGCTGGGCGTTGGAGGCGGATGTTGGAGGCGTCTCTGTTCGACCCGGATCAATAACTCGGCTGCCGGCACGGTTCGGGTTTTGCACTGCCGCAGCAAAGCAGACCCGGAATGCAGCGTCTGCATGCGTAAGGCGCGGGTTTTGTCTGTCGCGGATATATTGCTCTGCACGGCAATCTGCGTTGGCGGCACTCCATGTTGTCCCGCCTGTCGGATATGTTGAACTTCCAGCTCCAGGTCTCGGCGGACGGCTCTCGTCGTCGGGTCTGGTATAACCTCCTATCATCGCATTCAACACTCAACTGAGCGACTCTTCATCGAAGACATTCGAGAGTTGAGCCTATCATCGACAGGGCTAAGGGAGACAGCTCCCTATTCCTCGAACCTATCATAGCACCGCACTTCTGAACCGGGCAACTGTCCCCGCAGGCAGCGAAAGCTAGCGGCCAGAGAAGATCGGAATCTACTAAATGCCATCGAGCGTGATACCTTTCCTACTAGACAGGACAGGAGGCTCGTAAGTTCCGGTCTCGGGTTCTCATCACCGGAAAACAGCCAGAGACAAACGTAGACAAACGAGTAAAAGGCCGCAGCTACCGAGGCTCTATTTGCCACACTCCGCTGCCGTTCGCATCACAGCCCATAGGAAGTTTTCTCGCCGGGCCAAGCCACCGAGTCCAGTACGCCCACCTGCCAACTTTTCGGGGTCTTCTGCCCTGCCTGACAGTACGCCCTTCTGTGGCGAGACATGTCTCCCCGCCGACGAAGACGGCAACACCAAGCACCACCTCGATCCGGCCCGGAAACGATGATCCGGGGTAAGACGGGAGGGGCAAGAGAGAGGATGGGAGTTTCTGCATCTCACCTGGCATGCCTGTCCACTCAACTGCGTTTTCCGCCTCCCCTCCTACCCGGTCGGCTAGGCTAGGCTAGGCTAGTTCGTGTGACACGATTGTCCCGCGGGGCATGATCGATCCGCTTGCCCATGGCATCGCACTGCGCCGCGACAAATCCACCGGCCGGGCACTTTTTTTTACCTCTCTCTGGGCAGGCTATCGGGCTCTGGCCATCAAACCCCTCATTCTCATATCGGAAGGCCGTGTCTCTCTTCGGTCAACATATCAACACCACGGGACTCTTCCGACGACGCAATCTGTCTCTGATGCTGTACGCCGCGAGCTATATTAAGGCGTCGATGCTCCAGCCCAGATGACTCGTCAAGGCTAGGCGAAGCGGCGTTTGATGTTGAGCACGCTGGACGTACGTACATAGTAGATGATGCCACTGCGCCGGAGGCAAGTTGCGCTGGCAGCTGTCAGGTTGAGGGGTTATAAGGCCGTGTGACGAGCCTATCGGTCTGGTGCGTCCAAGACAAACAGGCCCGGCCCGCGATACTGGTGGCTTGCCGATGCTACCTGCTGGCACCGTATCGGATGCTCGTGACGACAGCGAAGAGGGTTGTTCTTGCAGATTCACGACCGATGAGGCGCAGCTTGCGTATCGTGCCGGCAGGTGATGGTGACGTCTGTGGTTGCCACAGCGGCGATAAACAAGACTGTTGTTAGTGTCGGCGATCATTGGACAGGACAGAGGGAACGAGGTGAAGATAATGTGAGCAACATAGCTGAGAGCCGTTTCTCCTCTCAATTCCCCTATGTACAAGCAGACAGTGACAACGATACTCTATCCCGGTCAGGAAATGTAACAGGGGAGGGCTGGCTCCAACATTCCTGGCGAGACTTCTTTGCGCCCATCTCTTCTAGTCAACGCCCGGCAACTTACGACTTGGCCTCGGCAGCTGCTGCCTCGGCGGCCTTCTTTTGCCGGAGCTGCTCATCCCAAAGATCAATGCGTGCCGCCTTCTTTGGGTCCCGCGCTCGAAGATTCTCCACCTGCTCGGCCCGCTGCCCTGGGGTGAGGTAAGGGAACGTGGTAATGGGAATTCCAGCATGTGCGTAGGTCTGCTTTCTTCTCAGCTGCACAGGGACCTCCTGCTTGGGCTGATCGGGGATGACCTTCTCGAGGCCCTAGATATGAGTGTTAGCAACAGTGAAGAACGACAAGGGCCCCCTCTAGCTCCAAAGCATGACCTACCAGCTTCTCGAAAACACACTTGTTGAGCTTCCACTCCTTCGCTCGGCATTGCCAGAGCTGGTGGTTGTTGTTATCGAGGCACTCCCAGTGGGAGCGAAACTGGTCGAGGCAGTGGGTGTTGATGTCCTTGATCCTGAGGTGCCTGTCGTCAGCGGACGCCTAGCATACTACGGAGACATCGCAGTTTGCCCTCTTAGGGACCCTGCAGATAAAGGCGAAGCCCAACAACCTCCTGAGATGCCGAAAAGGGGCAACGTACACACTACGCGCGCATCGCGTGACCCTCCGACCCTCCGCCAAACACTCGAACTCGCCCTTGCCCGGGTTCTCCGTCTTGCACTGCATAAAGTCGTCATTGTAGTCCTTGCACCGTGCGCCGATGAAGTAGGCCGCTGAAAAGAGCGGGGCAGAGGTGGTGCCGAGCTCCTTGACCTTGGGGATCGAATCGGGCAGCGGAGTGGTGTCGTAGAGAACCTGCTGGTTGAAGCTGGACACAATTGATTAGCGACTAGGAACAACGGCGCTCATGGGCACAGCGGCGGGTCAATTCGCCCGCCAAGGCTGGCGAGAGCTAAAGGGAACATACATGGGCTTTCGGGCGGCCATGATGGCGATGCTGGCGAGCCTGTCGTCGATGGGGAGCTGGGCCTTGCTTGCGAGGTTTGGAGCTTCAGCGTTGTGAGCATCTGAGGTTGACGTCCCTTGGATGTGGGTCTCCAATTCTTAGCGATGATTGGCTGGCTGATCGCGCCGCCTCTAGCAATCCTGGTGGGGCGGTCTGCCGCGACGCGGTGAGGCTGGCGGGAGCTTTGGGCTTGCTGTGTGGGGATTTATTTTTCACCCTGCGGGAGAAGCTCACTGTCTGTTGTTCTGCAAGGCAGCGACCCAACTTTGAGCCGGAATTAAAGCCATTCTGACACCGCAGTACCCCGACGCGCTCTGAATATTTTACCGATCTTTGTCGGGATTGTGCAACGAGCATCGCCGCAAGAACACCCGCGTTACGCAGCCTGCCACTTTTGTTCTCGGCGACCTGCGACACCAGTTCGCATCCCCACGCGCCGAATCGCGCCGAATCCCCTTTGCGGCGGCGACTACGATGTTTTCCATAAACCGGCCGGCGGCCCAAACTGGCTTTGGCGGCGCATCAAGCATGTTTGGCCAACAGCCGGCAAACGCCAGCGTGAGTGTCCTGTAGTCTGCCGATGTCTCGTTGAGACGACGGAATGGACAAATTACTGATGCGTCTACCAGCAGCAGCAGCAACAACAACCGCAGCAACAGCAACCCGCCACAACCCTGGCCCAGTCTCAAGCAAACGGAAGCCTTCAGCTCGGCAGCTCTTTATGGCAACCTGGTAGCCAGACCAACCGTACGTTTGCCCGGCCTTGGTTCTTCATTATCCCTTCACCAGAGTCAATATCCGTCTGCTGAACGCAGTGGACATCCGCTGACATGTTTTGCTCTTTACAAATAGTACAAAAGTCGATCCCCGAGCAAATGCAACTGATTGCAGAGAAATGGGACCCTTCGAACCCAAACTGCGTTTTCAAGACGTATCTCTACAACAAGGTTGAGGAACACGCGGTCCCGCACTACGCCCCCGGCCCGAACGACGATCCGAAGCAGTGGGAGGAAGCGCTCCAGCAGAAGCCAGCACCGAACTACATCCCCGTCTTGTGCGCCGGCTTCCCTTCTATCGTCGCCCGCCTTGTGCTTCAGCGCCGCGCCATCACCGAGTTCAACAGCAAGCTTCATGCCATCAACTCCAGTCTCGATGCAATCCTCTCGCGCCACGACCTCGAGCACTCGGTTCGCGCCCTCAACGCGCGGAGGAGACATGCCGACCTGAGCAAGAGGTGCTTGGCGCTGGCGTCGCGGGTGCAGGTGTTGCGCAATCGTGGCTATGCGCTCAGTAGCGACGAGGATGAGCTTAGGCAAAAGCTACAGAAGATCGACAAGGGCCTCCAGGACCCAGCACTGAGCGCGCGCATGGAGGAGTTATGGAGCCGACTGATAGTCTTGAGGGGGCACGCCGATAGCCTCAGGGATCAGATCAACAAACCGGGCTTTGCCGAGAGCGATGGTATGGGCGAGGAGATTGAGGCGAAAGCGAAGAAGGTGAGCGATCACGAGTGGTGCAGCCAGCATCTCAGCCACAGGCTAACATATGGGACAGATCTTGGAGGATTACGAGAAGCAGCTTCAGCATCTCAAGAAGCAGGTCGATGAGGCGAAGAACGATTTCGAGGACTGGGAACGGGTGCACTATCCGACACCAGCTCCCACGCCTCCCGGTGTCTAAGGAAGGGCTGGTCGCCGGTCGATTTACGGGAATTGCTGGGACAGGAAGTAAACTGCTGTTTATTAGGATACCTAGGTGCATTACTGGCGTTGTGAATTGGTCAAGACTGCTGTTGGGAAATGGAGCGCATTCTAGATGCCAGAGAGGATGGCGTCAAAGACCCGCTATTTCGTGTATTACCATGTCTATGTTGCGAACCCTGGATATGTCCAGCTTCAAAGCAGTCTATCCGTTCCATGCGCCAGAGAAGTGTGATGCTGCCCATCAAATGCTCATGAACTCCATGATATTATTACATTGAGAGCGGAAGAGGCACGTGTGCCACGTCAACACCCCCAAAAGCGCGACTGAGGCCCAATAAGGCCGCCAGCTATGATATGGCCATCAACCTCTATCCCCCGCTGTATATAGGCGTGGTGTTGTACATGTATGGTTACAAGATCGGAGCGGCTCGGCTTAGAAGAGCTTGGAGAGCGCATCGATGAAAAAGGGGGCTTTCGAGACTGCGTCAGCAACAATGTGCACAAGGAGTCCTGCCGGGCAACTCACAGAGATACAGCGATACGGCGCCTGCTAGAGCGACCTGAATGGTGAAGGTAGCCTCAGCCTCTGCGGCGTTGAGCTCCTCCTGGGACAATTGAGGGGGTTGGACTGGATTTCCACACCGTCAGTTCCTTACTCGTCGGGTAGCGGAAGCAGCGTTTCGGGGCAGAAACTTACATCCGCCGAACATCTTGTTGAGGGTTGTTTGGGTGTAGTTGGTGAGGTTCGAGGGGATGCGGTGTGGTAGGGTCGTTCGTAACGCCGAGGGTGTAGTCGCGATGCTGCGGGTTCCGATGACAGCAGTCCGGCTTCCGATCTGATTTTTTTCGGCTGGGGCCCAAGCCCCAGGTTCGGTGACGCCACTACGCGGCGCGCGCGTTTCGCTGCTGGCGAGCGGGCTTGGCGCTCAGTTACGTAAGGAGCCTTGCGTCCGACAGCCAATGAGAGGCGGCCTTGCTAGCGGTGAAGGGCGAAACCGTCGCTGGGGCCAGCCCGGCCCGAGAATACCCGACCCCTTTATCAGTGCCCTTGAGCAGTGGGTTTCTGCACCGCTATCGGGTAGATGACGAGATGGAGCAAGCACTTGCACATGAGCGTTGAAGCAGGGGCTTCGTCTTGCCCAGTACCCCTCCTCCTCTCACCGACAGTTTCTCCTTCGACGTTGGCGAGTGCTGGAGCCCTTAATTGACGGTTGACGCTCAACGGCTTCCCTGCGCGCGACGATCCGCTCTTGACGTCAGCGATTGCAACCTCGCCCCTTGACTAAACCGCTAAATAGCGAGGAATTGACGAGTGACGCCGCCTGCGCCTCGGCCCGCCGCACGTGCTACGTGCTGTGAGATTTCGCTGCGATTTTTGGCAGCACTCTTCGAAGGACTCGGGAGAGCGCAGCAGGGCAGACAGCTCTCGAGTTTCCTGGCTCGCCATTGGCCAACGACGTTGTGTTTCGACGTCCGGCCCTTTCCGCGCCCTCCACGCTGCACGCCCACGACGCTCGGTAAAGATGACGGCGATGCAACAGACTGGCCGTCTGGGCCGAACGCTGGGTGCGTCGATTCTGGCCTCCCGCAGCGGCGTGTTAGCGGCATCAACGATCCGCATATGCACCCGTCATACCGGGATACGCGGGCTCCGATCTCACCGTTTAGGGCCGGGACCCGAGTTGGACGACGGAGGTCGGCGCCGCCGCAGGACTCACCCAGGCGACTACCATCCGGTTCCTGTCCCACCGAAGAAGTTCATAAGGCTGAAGGACTACCAGATCCAGGACGACTTTGCCCGTCGCCACATTGGCCCTGATGACCAGAGCACCAAACAGATGCTCCGGGAGCTTGACCCGCCTGCCGAGTCCCTCGATAGCTTCGTCCGCGAGGTCATTCCTGTGGATATCCTGTCGGATCGGCAGCTTTTTGGGGGTGTGCCGAACCGCCATCAGTTCACCGACGCCCTGAAAGGAGAGGGATCTCAGGGCTACAGGGAGTGGGAGATTCTACAGATCGGCAAACAGGCCTCCCAGGAAAACTGGCTGCGCAAGAACATGATCGGGTGTGGCTACTATGGGACTCACGTACCCGAGGTCATCAAGCGCAACGTCCTCGAGAGCCCCGCTTGGTACACCAGCTACACCCCATACCAGCCCGAGATCAGCCAAGGCCGGTTGGAATCCCTCTTGAACTTCCAGACATTGGTCACGGACATGACAGGTCTGCCTATTGCCAACGCTAGCTTGCTGGACGAGGGCACCGCGGCTGCCGAGGCCATGACCATGTCCATGAATGCCCTCCCTGCGTCCAGGGCGAATCGACCACACAAGACGTTTTTGGTGGCCAAGCAGTGCCATCCCCAGACGAAAAATGTCCTGCGAAGCCGCGCCGAAGGTTTCGGCATCAACATCGAATTCTTTGACCCCACCGAGCCCGAATGCCTTGAGCAAATAAAGATGCTCGGAAACGACTTGGCCGGTGTTCTGGTTCAATACCCAGACACATATGGCCGAGTGTTCGACTTTGGACGGGTCGCAGATGCCGTTCATGAAGAGGGCGCTCTACTCAGCTGTGCAACGGACCTGTTAGCTCTGACGATGCTCAAGCCTCCAGGCGAATGGGGCGCAGATATTGCCTTTGGCAACTCTCAGCGCTTTGGTGTCCCGATGGGCTTTGGCGGCCCCCACGCTGCTTTCTTTGCCGTTCAGGAGAAGCACAAGCGGAAGATGCCTGGCCGCCTGATCGGAGTGTCAAAGGATCGTCTCGGTGGACGGGCCCTGAGATTGTCGCTGCAAACCAGAGAGCAGCACATCCGACGAGAGAAGGCCACGAGCAACGTCTGTACCGCCCAGGCCCTTCTTGCCAACATGAGCGCCTTCTATGCTGCTTATCACGGCCCCAAGGGCCTGAGAGAAATAGCTGGAAGAGCAAATCTGGCAGCCAGGGTTATCCAATCCGCGGCCGAGTACTACAGTTGGCAGACGTTGGATGGGTCGTATAGATCCAAGATGGTCCCATTCGACACTGTGATGGTCAAGTGCCCCGACTTTGGAAAGGTGATGCTCTACTTCGCAAAGAGGCGGAACGTCAACATCAGATACGTCAGTATTCACATGGTTGGTATCAGCGCCGATGAGACTACAGACGAAAGCGACCTGCTTCAACTCGTCGAAATCTTCCGCGATGTAGCCGTGGTTGCGGGTAGGAAGATTGATAACAACTCCATGAACCCCAAAGAGCTGTTGAAAGTGTTGATGGAGCAACACAAAAATATGTCTCTGCTCAACGAGCTGGAACACATCCCGCAGAACCTCCGCCGACAGAGCAAGTATCTGACGCATCCGGTCTTCAACACGCACCATTCCGAGACGGAGATGCTTCGGTATATCCACCATTTGCAGTCGAAAGATCTATCTCTGGTCCACTCCATGATCCCTCTCGGATCCTGCACAATGAAGCTCAATGGCAGCACCGAGATGTCACTCATCTCATTGCCTGGCTTTGCGAATATGCACCCCCACGCGCTTGGTGACGATACCGTAGGTACCGTTAGGCTCATCGGCGCCCTCGAGAAGCAGCTCGAGTCCATCACCGGCATGGACCAAGTTTCGCTGCAGCCAAACTCTGGAGCACAGGGCGAGTTTGCCGGGCTACTTGCTATCCGAAAATATCATCAGGCGAACGGGGATTTCGAAAGAGACATCTGTCTCATTCCAGTCTCCGCCCACGGCACCAACCCTGCTTCCGCGGCGATGGCGGGTATGCGTGTCGTGCCGATCAAGTGCGACACTAAGACCGGCAATCTTGACGTCGAAGATCTCAAGGCAAAATGCGAACAGCATGCCGACAAGATTGGCGCCATGATGGTCACATACCCCAGCACCTTCGGAGTGTTCGAGCCCCAGATCAGGCAAGTATGCGAAATCGTCCACTCATATGGTGGCCAGGTCTACATGGATGGTGCAAATATGAATGCCCAGATCGGCCTCTGCTCACCTGGCGAAATCGGAGCCGATGTTTGTCATTTGAACCTGCACAAAACTTTCTGTATCCCACACGGAGGCGGTGGTCCCGGAGTTGGCCCCATCTGCGTCAAGTCTCACTTGGGCCCGCATCTGCCCACGATCAAGACAATGGATCTCCAGGCAGACAACCCCCCTGTCAGCAGTGCTTCTTGGGGCAGTGCCGGCATTCTGCCCATCAGCTGGGCATATAATGCGCTAATGGGTAAGGAAATCCTAGAACTGCAAATCTGATCATTGGTAAATCGACTGACATCCATTCCTCTCCTAGGTCGCGATGGACTTGTGAAAGCCACCAAGATCACCCTGCTCAATGCCAACTATCTTCTCAGCAAGCTCAAGCCGCATTACAAGATTCTGTATACTAACAAGAACGACCGATGTGCGCACGAGTTTATCCTTGACGCTCGCCCCTTCCACGACTCGGCAGGCATTGAGGCTATCGACATTGCCAAGCGCTTGCAGGACTACGGTTTCCATGCGCCGACGATGAGCTGGCCCGTGCCCAACACACTCATGATCGAGCCCACGGAATCTGAGTCAAAGGAAGAGCTAGACCGCTTCGTTGACGCCCTCGTCAGCATCCGCCAGGAGATTCGCGACATCGAGGAGGGCAAGGCTCCGCGTCAGGGCAACGTGCTGAAGATGTCGCCGCACCCTATCGGCGATATCATCTCTGGCGATGGCGAGAGCGGCGCCAAGTGGGATCGTCCGTACACCCGCGAGCAGGCCGCGTACCCGCTACCTTGGCTGAAAGAGAAGAAGTTCTGGCCCAGTGTGGCTAGGGTGGACGATGGTGAGTGAAGTATCCGTGATCTTGTCACCCCTTATTTCGCTAACAATGTCTAGCCTTTGGTGACATCAACTTATTCTGCACGTGCCCTCCGGTTGAGGATACCACCGGGGGAAATCTGTCATCTATCCAGGAGGACTGAACGGACGATTTCTGACGCGATTTTCGAGGCGATTTACGGAGCTTCTCGGTATATGCGGCGATTTGGCGTAATGCTTCCCAGATTTAGGGAGCCGGATGGGTTAATGAGTGAGTTCAACAGAAATACCCGATGTCTGGGTCGAGAATAGACGGCCTTCAACCAAGAGGCGGGGCGGGACCACTGGGAGATCGGAAAGACGGGAATTGCGGTTTCAACATCAGTACGTACCCATGTGCCATGCAGGGATGAGTTCAACAAGATTTTGGAGTGTGATAGACAAGATCTCTGTCATAGAGTGATAGTGGCTATAACCAGCTTTCGGATGGGGAACCAGTGAGTTTGTTGAGATTTGGGTGCTGTCCTGCGGTTGTCCGCAGACGGAACGACAAAGTCAAATGGCATTAGGGTGTGCCAAGGTGCGAAACCTTCAAGTTTCAAACCTACAACGCGACATCCGTCGGTGACTCCTATGCCGCTGCGATACCAGCATCAGAAAACATTGGCCCAGCACGACATCACGATCACCACATTGACGGACACGCTCATTTTTGTCTTCCAAACGCCCAATTATGCATGTTCTCCCCGCGTCTATCGTCAAGCAAAGGCTTGCTTGCTTACAAAGTTAGACCAGATCCCTTCACCCGTAGGCTCACACGCAATGCTGTTTCCATCACCATCCCTGCTCAATGCTAAGCTAGATACATCATCATCTCAAGCCTCAAACACCAACACCAAAGCGTCGTCACCCGCAGTAACTACCCTCTCTCCCGTCTCGCCCTGCACAAAGCCAAGCACGCCACCACCTTCACCGCCCCCGCGGTGACCCTTCCACTCTTTGGAAAGGCCGCTCGTCGCGGCAGCATCCCCGCTGGCGGTTGCGCCACGGAGATCCCATCGCCTGACGACACCATCCAGCCCGCAGGATGTAAGGAGCCACCCCGCTAGCGCAGGCGTGGAAGGCGACTTAACAAAGTCGATCTTGACGACGGACTCGCCGTCGTGCGCGCCGTGGATTTGCTTCCGCACGGCGAAGGATCGTGATGGGTCGAACACAACGATACTTCCGTCTACGCTGCCCGCCGCAAGGAGTTGCTGGGGCGCCGGGCCGAAGGCGAGTGTCTCGATGTTGTCTTGCTGGACGTCCATCGCCGCGAGGATCGCGCCGGCCTGCGCGGCTTGGTCTGCCGGGGCGGCTGCGCCGCGACGGGCCGCGTTGCCGCGGGACTGGGTGGCTGGGGCGGATAGGCGCGGGAGACCGACGATGCGGACGCCGCCGCCTGCGCCGCCGACTGCGAGGAAGGCACCGGTGGGGGCGACGGCGACGGAGAAGAGGCCGCCACCGACGAAGAAGCGCTGGTCGGCTTCGGTGAGGGAGACGACGGTTTGTCCGTTGTCGGTGACGAGAGACTTGGCTGAGGCGGCGCCCCAGACGTCGAAGACGTGGAGGGACGAGTCTTCACTGACGGTAGCGAGGAGGAGGCCGTCGGGCGACCACGCACCTGCTGTGCAGGGCCCTGTGTGGAGGAAGTAGGTCTGGAGGATCTGGATGGGGTTGGAGGAGTCAGAGGTGTCAATGGTGTAGATCCAGACGGAGCCGTCGGATGCGCCAAGCGCGATGGTGTTGGGGTATTCGGTTGAGGGGCAGGGCGATATCCAGTTGATCTCCTCTGTCTCTTGCGACTCGCCCACGAACTTGAACTGTGCTACGCCCGAGTTGGGAACCGCCACGCTATATACCCGCAAGCGGCCGTCTAGCCCGCCGCTGACAAGGAAGTCGCCCTTCGGAAGGGTGAAGGAGAGCGCGTTGATGCTGTCGGTGTGTCCGTCGATCGCGAAGATGGGCTTGAGTTCGGTGTTCTGCTTGGGGCCTGGGTTGGAGTCGTAGCTTGGGGGGAGGACGGGGCGCGAAGCGGAGGCGGAGGTGTCAATCACGTAGCCCTTTCCTGGCGCGTCATCGGCATCACCCTCGGACCCGCCTGTCGCGACGAGGTTCGGGTGCACGGGATGTTGGGCAATGGCGAAGACGGAGTCCTTGTGCGCGTCTGAGTAGGCAACGCTGTCGTTTTGCAAGAAGATCTCCTCGTTATCGCCGTCCTCGTCAGAGTCCATTGCGACATCGCCATCGCCGTCGGCATCTTCCAAGACCTCCTGGGCGTCGTCTTCATCGAGCATCTCGGGGAGATCCTCCTCATCTGCGGGGTTGTGGCGGGGTTCGTTGGAGGACGCCATCTCGCTTGCTGTGCGGTCGCTTCAATCGGGGGAAATTCTGGAGAGAGCGCGAGACGAGCGTCGATCGATAGTCGAGTTTGCAGTAACAAGCAGAGGCGTTTGCGGAAGCCGGGCGGATATTTAGCTGTCGTCGGTCCAGGGCAACAAGGTGGGGGGTGAATTTTTGCTTGATAAGCTATCACATGGTGGGGTTCCTTGAGTTTCTCCTCGAGCTGAATCAGCAGCCTTGGCGGGCTTCGGGAGGCTGCAGGCTGCGGCTGACTGCGGGAATCCACATTTGACGACATGGTTTGAGGAGGCTGTCAGGCAAGAAAATCCTATATACCTTATAATTAACTTTTTATATCCTCACTTTTTTATTTTATTACTTCTCTTTTATATTATTAACACCTTATTTAATAATAATATTAATTATAGTAATTATTTTCGACGACGACGACGACGACGACAACGACGACGACAACGACGACGACGATAACGACACCCGCACCACCACCACCAAGATTTTGTGCGTTAGAGCCTTTTCCTTCTCGCTTTTTCTTGCTTTTTCCCTTTCCGCTCCCCTGAAAATCCCTGTTACAAGACCCCTCCTCCTCCTCCCAAAACACCGCAATTATCCCAGAAAGGGGTTCATCAACTGACATGCATCACCCTTTGCCACAGGACGAAGAAGACGACGACGGCACCATCCCCACCACTCCCCACCGTGGCGGTATGATTTATCCCGAAAATGTTATCTGGTCCTTGACGTAGTTGACGAGGGCCTCGTCGCTCTGGACCGCTGGGCCAGGGTTGAGACATGGACACGCCTCTGCTGCCGGACTTGGTCGCCTCGATGTTCTTCTCATGTATCTGATTCCAAGAGGCAACAGGCGACGGGAGAGATGGGTGCGGCTGGGATTTAATGTTCTAATACAATACAGTACAAGATACGCTAAACTCCGGTCCAAGGCAGCCCTCCTTATACAACTTCCCACACCCGTGATGCCCACAGCTGGAGTCGAGGAACGATGATGAGAATATCACCTTCAGTTGGGCCAGGTGGCCGGAGGAAGAGAAGGTCGAAGTCGAGCTGCAGGTCACCACTAGTAACCACGTACGACGCTGGAAGGTTGGGCGTATTGCCTGCCCAGTTGATGGTGATCTCTTGGGCACAGTGTGGTTGAGGCGTGTTGGCGAGGTGAGCAGCCGCTCTGGTGACGGGTCCTGGGCGGGGCGCTTGAACTGTCTCTATGTGGAACGTTTTGGCTGAGGAACGAGGGGCTCAGGAGCAGCGGAAGTGCAGTTGCAAAGTGACTTGATTTGGTAGAAAAGGGGAGTGCGAAGCACTCCCCAGTT
>Ga0247770_1001020_pt1 | contig 24461 bp, 18 predicted proteins | sample UWRJL136409B6_FD_179943 | JGI IMG/M metagenome (GOLD analysis project Ga0247770, IMG submission 179943) | Plant litter microbial communities from Arlington Agricultural Research Station in Wisconsin, United States - UWRJ-L136-409B-6 | ecosystem: Environmental > Terrestrial > Plant litter >... | reverse complement strand
TGGCCGGGAGGATTACTCCTGGCCTCACCGGAGGGCCGCCCCAGTCCGGGCAATTTTCCCCCCCTCCTCCCCGGACCATATCATACAGGCAGCCGTTGAGGACTCCGTGCTGTTTTTTTTTTTTTTACTACAATCATACCATGATGTACAAATTGTTGTTGGGTCTTTTTTTCTTTTTGTGATTTGTTTGTTTGCTTATTTTACTTTCACTGCGTCAACATTTGCTTTTCCGGATGGAGACCCTTTGCACCAGCAGGGTAAAACCTCCCTTTGTCTCCCAAGGGAGAAGTAGATGAACGGGGTTTCGTTGTCTCTGGAAATGAGATATGGATGTCAAGGATAATACCATTGTGGAATGTGTAGAAGTAATTGTCAGAATCTCAGTTAGTTTACTACGCTGCGCTAAAAGTATTGATGTGATAATCCCTCCCTATTCAGCTCGTAGGGGACCAACCCTTTTAATCCTTCAGCCAGCCATGCCAAGGGAAAGATAACCCCTCCCGTAGGTATCACACAATTCAGGCCACCCATCAGCTGACCAACATCACTCCTCATCTGCGCCCAAACTACCCATTCAACTGACCTGTTCTTTAGAGGCGTTGCTGCCTGTGGGGATGCCGTGCGTATAGGAACCTTCGTTCAGTTAAACCATTCTAGTCAATACGCAGTCTACAGACATCGCAAGTCCGAAAAGGGGGACCATAAACAACTGACGAGGCATGATACATAGTGTTACTACTTAACAAATGGCTGTGTGATTGTTTGTCTGCTCGACGGCGCATGCGAAGCCGCCCGTATTCTCTGTATCTATTCATTGACGTCTGAGAAATATACATGTCCTCCTCCTTTATATGATTCAGTGTACGCAACGAACACTGACTGATGTTTATCCTCCATCATTACGGAGAACCATGTAAGGTCCAGGGGGAAATACCCAAAACCTATCATAACGCCCGCTGGTCAAAAACGCCAATTAAAGTACCGGAATCCTGTCTTGCTATCTTGCTTATGTATGAACAGTGTTCAAGCCAAAGTCATATTGGTACTGCACCAAATCCCGGCAAAAAATAAGATGGAGAGCCGAAATGAGGTGATATCCTAAAAAACGAAATGGTATAGTTTAAAAGCAAGTTGGTCATCGTTCATCTCCTTGCGCCCCTCAGGAGATCTGACGTGGTTGGTGATGCTGTCCGAAATGCAGGTACTGTTCGATTTGGCATATGCGAGAGCCAGGTGGCCTGTCCTTGTGAATCTCCATGGACGCCGATGCCGAATGGGCCAGGGCTGTTCCGCTTGAGGGCGACAGCACGACAGGCCTCTTGCCTCTTGAGCTCAAAGGCGCGCGAACGCTCCCTTTCGACATCGACTATCAACAGGCGCTGGTCAACGTCGTGGTTGGCTTTCTCAAGCTTGAGGTCGTGGTCGATCAAATTGCGCATCTTTCTCTCTGTCCTGATAAGCAAGTCGTCGAGCCTGTCTGCCACATCCATCGGAGCATACGGCGTTGCTGTACCTGCTGGGCGAGGCGTTGCGCTGCCGCTCCAGTTACAGCGAAAAACGAGTTCTGTCCTGGACGCCGAATCGGAGGTTTGCCACAAAACAATTTTGTCGTCTTGATGCAAACGTATCCAGTACTCGCAGGCAGATGAAGGGATAGTATGGTTGACTGATGGCAAATGCTGGTCGTTCACAAAAATACCACTACTGGCCTTGGTAGCAAGGTAGAAATGAAGTGAGCTTTCGTCCACATCTAGCGGACGGTTCCAGGGCCGTGGGTTCTTGCATGGGTCGAAATTTTCTGACCAAAGCACGAGCTTGAAGGCATACTTGGGAACTCTGGCTTCAGACCTTGGGAAGTACAAGCGTGTATTGTCCGAGGCCCTACCCCATGATACCATCGACTCGGTGATGCAAACTGCCAGTCCGGCAATCGCGGAGTCGGGGGAAGACTGAAAGACGGCTACTACTCGCTTGTCCGGCGTGGCCAGTTCGACCGGAATGGTGACGCGGGGGGCGGGCCCTTGCGTGTCGGGTATGCGATCTGAACCATCCCCATTCTGTACAGCGGTTGATGGTATTTGATCATTATCGAGATTTCCCTGGCGGGGATAGCTCTTCCCAGTTAACTTGACCTTCCCGTAATGGGCAGGCGGAAAGTATTTGACAGCCAGATCCCATAAAGGCGACTTTCCTGGACCAAACTCCTCGGATCTGGACGCTGCTGCCGTCTTGAATGCATCGAATTGGAGTTGCGTCATCTCGGGGTACTCGAGGTGCCAGGTTTTTCTATCTTGGGCTACCCAGAAGGCAGATTTATGAACAGGATGGTCGATTTGACGGTTGGATTGGAGCCGAGCGCCGATAGATGGCATGTGTGCGAGAAGCTCATAGTCCGCTTCGTCTACCAGGGGTGTGGTTGGAGAGTCAACCGAGCCTTCGGAGCGGAGCCTTTTCAAAACACGTCGGTCTTGAGGTGGTGGCGCCTCAATTTCACCGCTGCTATCCAACGACTGCTTCCGTTTGCTTGTATTCAGGCCATTTTTCTGCTGTCGAAGGAGCGATCCGGCGCGTGACTTCACATTGAGGTTCCCAAGGTAGGACTCGGCACCGCCCAAGCTCTGCGAATCGATGTCGAAGGTCAAATTGTTGAGCTCGTCAACCGACCTACTCTGGCTCGCCAGCAGAACCGAAGCACGCAGCTCTACCAAGTGTGAGGGCGGTTTTTGGGACCCCTGCCGGGGTGTCGTACTGTCGTCTGACGAGTCGAAGCTGTCGCGGATTTCGGACACGCCACCCAATATCTCTGTCGTTCCAGAGCTCGTCACCGAGAGCGGCAGATTGAGGCGCCCTGCGGGTATCACGCCAGAGCTTCCTATCGCTGATGCGTTGACTTCCCCGAAAAGACGCTGTGGGTGATCCCCGCGGTTTCCATGGCCATCGTTATTGTCGGGCCCGAATGTGTAGTTCTCCTTTTCAGACTCGTAGCCACTGAACTGGTTTTCGTCGTTTTCTTGGCTGTCATCTATGATCTCATCGTCGCTATTCGGGATAAAGTCGTCCCCAAGCTCAACTGTCTTTTCTCGGTCATAATCGTCGAGACTCAGCTGAGAGGCTTCAATACGTAGCTCTTCGTCTGAAACCTCATCGAAGGACTCCGCGAGGGCGGGGCCACAGATCCAGGGATGGGCTTGCAAGGCCTCTACAGTGGCGCGGGATTCCGGTCTGCGATCCAACATTTTGGACAGAAAGTCGATGGCGGTGGGGGAGACGCCATCGCGGACAAGAGGTGAGGTGTCCAATGGCTTAGTCATGATGCGATGGAGAAGCTCTGAGTGGCTTGCGCCGTTTTTGGCTGGGAAAGGAGGCCGTTTTGTCATGGCGTAGAAAAGGACGCCACCCAACGACCAGATATCGACAGCGTGATCGTAACGTTGGCCTGGAGGTCGACGGTATCGACCCTTACGGACTTGACGGCGACCATACTCGTCGTACTCAGTATACTCATCATATACCTCGGGCGCGCAGTAAAGGAGGGTGCCGCAGAAGGTCCTGAGGAATGTCTCATCGTTGTCGATCGCTTTGGACAGCCCAAAATCGGTCAGCTTGACCACGAAAGGATCGCGACAGCTGACGAGAATGTTGTCAGGCTTGACATCGCGGTGGGTGATGTTCATCTTGTGGAGATACCCCAGAGCATCGAGCAGCTGCTTCGCGATAATTTGTGTGTCAAACTCTGGCAGCGGCCCGACCTCACTGATGAGCTTTCCCAGGTCGCCTCCTGGGATAAATTCCATGATTATGATCATGAGGCGTTCGTCCCAATCCAAGTGCTCGACATATTCCACAATATTTGGCTACGGAGTTGGTGAGCGATTGGTCGCGGTTTAATGATCGGGATATGGAGTTTTGGCTTACGTGCTTAATCCTGGCCATGATATTCATCTCATTTTCCACCTTCTGGTCGATAACTCCATTTCTCATGAATTTCGACTTGTCCAGTTCCTTCGCCGCATAAGGGAGACCGTTGAACTTGGACGTTACTTTATACACGGTAGCAAATGCACCCTTTCCGATCTCGCCCACGCGGTTGTACTTGCGGGAACCACTCCACGCCAACGGGAGCTGATCCAGGAGGGCAACTGGTCTTATTTCGGTGGCATTGTTGGCCTTTTGGGCTGTCGCCCAAGTAGCTACCGGCGGCTTCTGAATGGGTGCTTTGAAGATATCCACCTGGTAGGTGACGTCAGCTCAGTACTTGCGTGGGACAGCACAATTCTTACATGTCCCCCAGGTCCCGGGACGATGGTCTTGTTGACATTGTCTAATAGCACTGTCTGCCTATCCATGTATGCTTGTAGCTTACGCCGGTAGGCTGCGTAGTGCCGGCCTTCACGCAAGGGCACACGAACCAGGAACACGATGTCGTTAGCATCCTGGTGCATCAGTATCTTCACCTTAGATCCGCTGACTAAAGTCCTCTTGGTAGAAATCGGCGGGCTGGTTTTGGCCTTGAGGAGGTTGTCATCAACGATGGTCCCGTTGGTGGACTGGTCCTCCAACATCAAGATGGCGTGTTCGTTGAGGTAAATACGAAAATGTATATTGCTCAGGCGGCGGTGTGGGTCGTTCTCCAAGCAGATGTCGCAACGCGAAGGATTCCGACCAAAGGTGAAGCCTGCCAATGGGTTCTTCACTTGGGCCGAGAACCGTAGGGCAATGTGATGCTCCCCAACATCCTGCTGGACAAGTGTGAAATTCTCAGCATTATCCTCCTGCTCGTAGTCCATATCAATTTTGTCGGCATCGTCCCGCGTGACCATGTGTTGTGAGTTTTCCGTCGCGATCCGCTTTAGCTCCTGGCGGGCGCTTTCTGAGTACGGCACCAAGATACAGATGATATCGGAAATGTCTGCATCTGAAAAGCCCGAATTTTGCTGGCCCAGCCTGCGGGGATCGACGACATTCTGGGTCGCTGGGATAGCATTCAGTTAGTCTATCTGGCGCTAGGTGCGCGAGCAAAGGGGTAACAAACGTTGGGTTGGCTGTGAATCGTCATCGGGATCCATTGAAAGGGTTGTAACAATAAACTGTCGTTTCAGTCCCGATAGGGCCTTGAGCGGGCGGCCACGGCGAGAAACCCCGAAGTGGAACAAACGTAAATATGGCCTCAGTTGTGACACTGTCGGTGTCGGCGAATGTTGAGTGTCGGCGGATTTTGAGTTAGGAGGCGGGCGTAGGCTGACGTTGCCACGGCAGTCTCTGGCTCGGTGCGCGGTGCACGGCAGCGAAGCAAAGGAGGCCAACGGTCAACGACCGTGTCGGATCCCTCGTCCCATTCAGCGTGAGGCGTTCGAGATTTGTAATGGCGAGGATAAGGACAAGAGCTTCAAAAGACAGCAACGCGAGCAGGAGCTGAGGATGTATAGAGGGCGGTGCACTAGGAACGGAGAATCGAAATCACGAACATCGGGTGCACGGGAGGGCACCCCTTTACTGTCACCAGGACGCGAGACTCGAGACCCGGCCCAGAAATTCTCACACCGCGCAGCGCCCGCACACCACCCACCACTGACTAGGGCCTACCAGGACACTGGGACAGCGATTGGCCGAGGCTGTCGGCAGCAAGATTTATCCCTCCCGGCGCTAACTCGATCTTGCGATAGTGGTATTTTCAGGGACGCCGCTTTCCAGGCTGACGGATCCCCAAGGAATGAACGATATGCTGATTGGAAGACGTGACCCCCATTTCACCGGCTTTTGATCCGGTTGCTGTTGCTTTCCGGGGAAAGCGCCCGCAGCGAGCATCTCTTTGCGTTTTAGGTCGTGCTTGGTCCACTGCCCCGGTTTGTCTCAGTCCTGCCGAGTCGATATGACGCTGGTCGCCTTGGAGCTGTTTGTCATTGTGTGATCAAGGCTTCTTCTCATCGGGCGCCTGCATGTTTTTGTGGCAAACATTGTTTTTTTCCTCCAATGCAAACATTTTGTGTAGTGTGCACGCCCTCTTCTATCAGGACTCACAGGAGTGCGGTAATTGCCGACTCGTCCACCTCTGCCCCGTCACTGAAGTGGTCTGAGTATGCCGGGGAGGAGAAGCATTACTTGACTGTTGTTTCAAAACCCTTGCGGGGGCAGGTGTTCGTTGTGTTGTTGGTGTCGTCATAAAACTAAACATTAGCACGCACGCATGGAAGGCTTGGTTATGGTTGGCTGGGTCTTTGAGGTTGCTAGGGACTTGGCATCGAGCTTTCCACTTTTCACGTTCTCCGCTGCAGTGATGAAGTGATGCATCAACCTCAATGTCACAAAAATATGCTTGATATCCACACCAACTCGTTATTACAGAGTGTTGAGGCTGTCTCAGTGATGCCGAAGATCTTGATCAGGTATAAGATAAGGACTGAGGAGCCGAGCGGCAGTTGCGCCAAACCCCTTTGAGAGCATATTGCATTATGTACGTAGGGCTCTCGGTTCTAGCCGCTGGAAGGCTGGTCACAGAGTTCGATTACGAAACGCAACCGTCCCGCCTGCCAAATGTATAGTTTTGAGCGTGGCACGTTTGGCACTCACAGTTTGAGACTCATCGAACTTGTATCCTCGTCTTCTTTTTGGTCGAGCTCAGATCAGCCCGCGATGCGAGCTCAATGAGGAGCTCAAGTTTTTGACACACAGAAGCACTTGCGGGTCTTGCCAATTCCATCCGCCTTTCGCAAGGATTTCTTCTGGTACTGCTTGAGCTTGGAGCCCGCTGCTTCCCTCAATTGGCGGTGACGTAACTACCAAGGAGAGCGCGAAATTCTGGTGGGTCCTGGGGGATCGGCGGCGATTCGTATCCAACCACGAGGGGCTTAGATGTTTCCGGCACAGCCTTCAGTGTCGTGTCGTTTGTACAGCATACAGATGGCTACAAAACGGCAAGTTTCAATGATCAGTCCAATCTTCACGATCGAATGGGTGTTTTTCGGCGGAGGTGGGTTTCCCCAACCTCGTGTCCCGATCCCGGCAAGGGCCCTCATCTCTTCAGCCAACCTGTCTCGCGCGCATGCTGGGCATTACTGTACACGTGTACGGAGATACGGACTAGTAGGTTGAGTTGCCGCACATCGGCCAACTGGTGAGTGCTGGAGGGTGCTTGGTGTCGTGACGAGGAGATCACGGGCCCTCGCCAGCGGATTTCTGTCTTAGAGCCTGGCGCTTCTTGGAGGCACCCGTCAATGTAAAAGCAGAAGCCTCAAGTCCGAGCACGGGGCTTCAGGCTTGTTGTGTTGTTGAAATTGTTGTTGTACTCGTGAAGGATTGCGGCTTGCATGCGCCCCCTTGAGAATGTGGGGCGTCAACCTACCTGGACAGAGGGCGACTGTGTCATCCATGTAGTAGAGTATCTGACGGATTGCCTTGGAAGCCAGTAAGCTTCAGGGGCTGAAGGTAGACGCTTACCGAGCCTGAATTACACAGTATTCGAACCGACTTACTGTGTACTCCTTAGCTGGTATCCGGCAGGTCTGGCGGTCCTTGAAGCGTGTCAAATCGAGGCGGGATGACCGGTTGATCCGACTGATCTGCCGAACGGCTCTCATTTCTGTCTCTCCCACCAGGAGGATAACATCAAATGCTCAGAGGTTTCGGAGCACCAGTGTGTCCATGCCCGCCACTGGGTAGGAATCATACCGATCCGAAGCAGGGTGGGTTGAGACGCTGAGCCCTGGCTAGATAGGTACGAATACGTGTACGTACTCGGAGCTCTCGGGCATTCAGGCGAGGGTGATGTGGATGGGTTGAGCGGGTTTCGCAGGTTCTACCTGAGTGTGCAATGCAGCCAAATACGAGATTTCCTAACAGCAAAAAGAGGCCTTTTTATTTATTGATTTACACTTGGCCGCTCACATCATATGATATTTTCACTGAGAGCCAACTTCTTTGAACACTCCTCTGGCGTGCCCTTCAACTTTCGTGGATCAGGATTTAAGCTTTCGACCTGTTGGAGTTGTCTGTTCGTCGAAGCCAATTGGCAGCTGGGCTGAGCTCCCGGTTCCAGTGTTGCTTTGAGAGGACGTGCAGCCCGAACGACCCGAAAACCAAAGCCCGGCGCCTCGCCTTTTCCCAGTATCATCCGGGTGATACTCTCCCGTTCGTGCCGCCGCCGTACGGCAAGATCGCGAGGTTGGGACTCATTCACATATCGCTCCAGAACCTCGAGCCCACTTCCGCAGAGCTTAGTGTCGGCAGTTGCTGCTCACTTCGTCTGGGCGTTTGCTTGAGAGCTGAGTCGCGAAGCTCAAAAGCAAGGAAAGCTGGAAACCCGAGTGACTTCATCGCTCCGTTGACAACGCTAAGTGGCTCCCAAGGGTAGCCTGCACGACAAGTGTGGTTTTGCTCGCGGCGTCCGCAATCTCAGTGGCCTGTCTTTGACACAGAGCTCCTCCTGGAACTTGCGGCCTGCCAACCCAAGACAATACCAAGAGCTTCTCCCTCGCGGCCAGCCTCACAACCGTCACCTCTGCATTCCTGGGCAATCGCCAAGCTCCAACCGCGCCAGCCAGCTTCCCTTTCTTTGTCCGACGTATCCGCATCTCCACCCTGAAGGCGGCTTCCCCAATGCAGCGGCAGGAATGACCTAAGAGCATCCCTGCTTGTATACGAAGTCCCAGTTCCAGAGAAGAGCCGCTAAACGTCGCAATCCCGTCCCGGACCCTGCGTCTTCGGCCGTCCTGTTTCCTATATTGCTGTCCTCGCCGGCTGCTACTTACCTCGTTGACGTAGCACCCCCTTTTCCCGTCGTTGTTCTTTCGGTGATCCTCGCACCTCCGAACCTCCGCTGGGGCTGAACTTCGGGCGCCCCTCCTTGCTCAGCACCCTGGCCAGAATCTTCAGCTTGTCCCGCGACGCCAACCCTAACTCCGCCAAGAACAGTCGAGAGAGCCAACGAAGCGCGCGGACACGAACGCAGTCGGGGTCCTGGGACTCAGAGAGTCTCTGAGAGGACAGAAAAAATGGGTCGAAATAGAGGTATGCTTTTTGACCTGCGGCTTGCCCGCATTCCAATCCCCAAAGCGCAGCCCGCACCCATTTCCCCCCTTCAGTCCAACAATTCTTCGGCAACACTCGCACGACAGCGCGAGCCCGGGCCATTTTTCGCCCAGATCGCCAAGCATTGGAGCGGCAGCGTGTGTGCGGCCCAGCCTACCTCGCAGTGCCCGCCAGAATATGCGGCGCCCGGCCATTTGATCCAGCAAATCGCACAGGCTTGGTAATTTGCGACGGGCGTTCCTGACTGACCACTGGCACGTCATTAGTTCTCTCGTTTATATCTCAGCTGTCAACGTCACACCGGGATTCAAGGTCGTCAACGCCCGCATCTTCCCCCCCTCGCGACATCCCTCGCAACGATCATTCCAACCCAGGTTCCGCCCGCAATTCCGCACAAACACCCACTCCGCTTCAGCTCCCCGAGTCCCACCGCACGTCTTCCGTCGCTGCCGCACCTGCTTCGCCGACACACGCCGAGGATGCTGCTTCTCCAGCGTCTATAATCGATTCCGCATCATCAAGCCCTATTGGGAGAGCGAGAAACGGTTCGCGCCCTTCTTCTATGGTATATACCTACCAACCGCCCCTCATGGATATCGACAAGGAGACCCTCCCGGAGCTGCAGCCGATTTTCGCCTTCTTGAATAGTCACACCAACAAGTTGTACCAGGAAGGCTACTTTTTGAAGCTGGACGATCAGGACATCAGTAGGTCTCTCCACCATTTCCCCTACTCGCCAGATTTGCTGACATCTCCTCAGAGGGAAACCCGAATCAAGACCGAACCTGGACGGAATGCTTTGCGCAGCTTGTCGGCACTGTTCTGTCACTATGGGATGCTGCTGAACTCGACGCAGCTGGCGAGGATGGGGAGGTGCTCCCCAAGTTCATCAATTTGACGGACGCATCAATTAAGATGGTAAACCACACCTGCTACACACACTCTGCTGTCTGCGCTTTGGGCTGACGTTACAACAGATTGAGTCTTTGCCAACTCGTTCAAACGACGAGCAGCCGCTTCAGAATATCCTCAGCATCAGCACGGCTGGGCGGAACAGATATCTTCTCCATTTCAACTCACATCACTCGCTGATTCAGTGGACCTCGGGCATCCGTTTGTCCATGTTCGAGCACTCGACACTCCAGGAAGCGTACACCGGAGCGATGATCGCCGGGAAAGGAAAACTATTGAACAATATCAACATCATTATGGAGCGCGCGAGGGTTCCTGTCCAGGAATGGGTTCGTGTACGGTTTGGTGCGGGCGTTCCGTGGAGGCGGTGCTGGTGTGTTATTGAGCCACCGAACGAGAAGGAGTACCAGAAAGCACAGAAAGAGATAAAAAAGCGCTCCCCCTACGACCGATCCCATGCTCCGATCCTCAAGGGAGAAATACGATTCTACGATTCGAAAAAGGAGGCCGAGAAGAAAAAGAAGCATTCCCGCGCCATTGCGACCATCACAGATGCGTACTCGGGGTACTCAATCTATCCGCAATCCAAAGCTCTGATTGAAGGGTCGACTCTGTTGAAGGTAGAGGGCCAGATAACAATCCATTCAGACCCGCCGTCGGCGACAGAAGGCTTCGTTTTTATCATGCCGGAGGTCCCACCCGCGGTTTCAGGCTTTGAAATGCTGCTCCGATTCCTGTTCCCTACCTGGGATGTATTTGGACTTTATGGACGACCGGGCCGCCTAGTTGCCAGCACACTGGATCCGCGCTCGCTCATGTTCGGAATGCCGAAGCATCGGAGATACGGCTACCTCGAGATTCTGGATGTGAGCGGCTTGATTTTGACAGAAGGGAGCGCTGGTTGGTCGGAGCAAATATGGAGAAAGAAGATGAAGGAATTGACGGCACAGCGCATGACAGCTGTCGAGGATGGCTCGAAGACGCACAGCAGAAGTGATAGCCGCAACAGCACGAGGCTGAGTTTTGGGCCTCAGAATCCGCCACCACCGCGCGCGCGTGTTGGATTCGCAGATGACTCGTCTGTTCGTACCGGAAGATCGTTATCCTTGTCACAACCTGGGGCACGCACTGATTCGGCGCCTCCTGATCACAACCGGGGACACGCGCCATCGGCAATGGCTGGTCAGTCTCGGCATGCTCGTAATGTTTCCGACACCCAAATAACCGATGTCCCACACTCTCTTTCCCTGGATGGCCCAGGAGCGATGCAGTCAGGACTACGGGGCCAACAAAACGCCAAGGCGTTCGCCAGCGATTTGGCTTCCACCCCCGAGAGACTCAGTTCCGAAGACGAGAGCTTGGCCAGAGGTAGACAGGCAGAACCCCTTGGAGGGATGCGGCGGATGGAGACTCCGGAGCCGGTCAACGTGCCACCCGCCTTCTCGCATAACGCGAGTTCCCGACCACAACAACAGCCATACCACTCGCCAGACTTGCGCAAGGCAACAAGCCGGTTATCGAACGCGACATTGACGCAGCTTGCGACCGCCGGTGGGGTCAGCCCGGAGGCCTTTCGGGACTCTTCAGAGCGACAACTCGGTGAATGGAAGACAGGCTCAACATCGGGTCAAATAGACCCGCGCGGTCCAGCGGTACAGCCACAAACCAGCGCCAACCCCGTAGGGATAAATGCTAATATCAATGGGTCTCGTGAAGCTTTGATGTCTCCCACCAACACCAGCTCGTCCCGATCCTCTCCACGGCTCCCGCCGCCAGGCATGGGCCTTTCTCAGAAACGATCCAAGTCTCCGCTTGCTGGACCAGGCCCGAATGGTGGTGGACCACCTCAGTTCCGTCCAGGACATCAGATGGGTGCCCCTCAGCCACGTGGACACGGTTCTCCTCCCGTGAATAGCCCTCGCGGGCCACCTCCAGACGGCCGAGGCTTCCCGCCTGGGCAGCAACGGGATCCACGGATGGGCCCTCCCAGCCAAGGTCCCCCGGATGGTCATCCACCTTATCCAAGAGCCCCTCCTTCGACCGGTCGTCGCACACCTCCTCCCGCTCAGGGTATGCAGCGACCTTTTCACATGCAAGGCGGTTCGCCACCAATCAATAGGAAGCCGCTTCCGTCGAGAACTATTAGCCTGCCACGACAAGACGGAGGTGGCAGCCCGCCTCAAGCTCCGCAGTCTCCTGGTGTCGGCGTCGCACATCACCTCTCACCGCACCCATATGATGTGGAACAGCCTCCCCCCGTTCCAGCTCACAATCCTCGCCGGCAGAACAGCGAGAGAAGCGCAGCTAGCAGCCGCTACGACGATGCTTCTTCTACAGCATCCCCCGACTATGCCAGTACACGCAGATCGACGGACACTCAGGAGTCTGCAGACCGCCCACGCGCCGGTGTGCTCAAAACTATTGGGAGTGGCTCCCTAGACTTGGGACCAGGCTCTACAGCTGATTCTCCAGAGTATAGTATCCCGGATGTCAACTTCGGGCGAACAATAAACTACGGTGCATCAAAGGCCCCAGGACCGAATACTAGCTCCTCTGCCAACCCCAGGATTAACGAGCCAGGGCTTACGGCGGCGCAGCAACAGACGTTTGCTCTCGGGTCTGGACGCAGGTCCCCTGGTCCGGGACCTTCGTACAACCATTTCCGCCAGGAATCCGACGACACGATTCGGCGAACTGTTGCGTGGCAGCCAGGTGCTGTTGCTGTTGGTTCAACCGATGCTGCTCTCTCACCAGAACAATTCGTGCAGCAACGCGCAGTGGCAGCCGCAACCCCGTTATATTCCCACCAGCGCAACCCATCTGCCAACACTCTGACGGAGTATGGTACGGGAGCACCTGGCTCACCGCTGAAACGACCGGGGAGCCACAACGCTAATCATTCCCGCCATAACTCGGCTGATCTACTCCAGGGTGGTCGTCCTGTGAGTCAAGGGACCGCAGCTGCTCTCTCCGGCGGTGAGATGCCGTCCTACCTATCTGCCCGTGAGCAGGAGCACGTCGCTCGTGTCACTGGTAGTCCACTCATTGCCTTCAGTGGAAGCAAGCCAACCTTGCAGCCTCCGGCGGGGCTCGTCGGTGCCATCGAAGCTAGAGAACGCGAAAGAGCACAGATGAGGGCGGGTATTGGTGGTCACGCAGTTGCCCAGGCTATCGACCAGAGGACACGAGAACAGAACCAACAAGCACAGCGCGCAGCACAAGCCGCATACGCGCAACAGCAAGCTCAGCAAGGTTACGTTGGCCCGCAAAACTCAGCAGCGATGGGTAACGGCGCTCCATCTGCGTATGGCCATCCGATGGGTGTAATCAATCCTCACGGGGTGAACTCAAATGCTGGCATGATGCCTGGCGGGATGAGCCCTCCGCGACATGGGCCAGCACCGCCGCAAGCCGTAGGATACGGACCGCAACAACGACCGCAAATGCCATCTCAACAGGGTTCTTTCAACAACGGCGGCCAGTACGCGCAAGGGAGCGGATGGAATCAGCCTAACCTACAGCATCGTCCTCCTCTATTGCAGACTCAGTCAGGATTCGCTCCTGGAGGACAAAGCGCACAGCCACAATCTCCTGGGTTGCAGGCACCGCCGCAAGGTCAATACACGCCCCCGCTCAGCACTCGCCCTGGCACACCAGGCCGAATGCAGTTTCAGGGCCAGGCTTTTTAGAGGAAGGCCAATGTGCATGACCTGAGGAGGAGATTTGAATCAAAGTTGTGATGCATTCCGAGCGGTTGGGCGACTCTTGGATCGAAATGATTTTATAGAGACTGGATAACTCCGGTCTTGTATTGACTGGTGGTTGGATTTTCTTTTTCATTATCGGAACAAAATCAACTGGGTTCCCTCACAGGTAGCTGAGGAAATCCATTTTTTGGATTGATTTCGGGGGGGGGGGGGGGGGGGTTTTTTTTTTGTGGGGTGGGAGAAGGGGGAGGTTTTTTTTTGTTTGTGGGGGGGGGGGGGGGGGGGGGGGAGAGGTTTTGCATTGATGAGTTGGTAGCAGAGGTTAGATTGTTTTTGTGCAATGGAGTTTTGTAAAGCATTGCTGGTCATCTGACATTAGGGGCACTCACGAGACAAAAGGCGCTCGGAGGATGGCTTGGCTAGTTAGGCAAGATGCTAGAAGAGCTGGTGTCAATAAAAGTATACTATGTCGCTCGTCTTCAAGTCTCAAAGCATCCGTGCCGTATTCCGTAATGAGGCTCTGTCTTCCACGCTCCCCTTTTCCTTTGGTATCTGCATTCGCTTAGGCTTCCAACACGGGGAAATAACGTGGGCTCAGGTCCGAGGTTCTCCATCATGAGTCGCCGACTTACGCCGAGCGTTTCAAGTAATTGAAAGGCCTACCTCTCCTGTAATCGGGCAGAGGGGACTGGTCAACGTTAAATGCCCCGCTCATCAAATTGGCTCTGAGCCAGAGGATCCCTGCTGCATTGGACAACAGTTAGTGCCAGTGGTTGCGATGTGGGACCGCTGGCGCGAACCCCAAAATCCCTAAATCCTAGGGAAGGAAGATAAGATAAGATAAACACAACAACCCCCCTTTCTTTCCCCATGTACTAGGCCTTGCGCCTCAAGTCTGGGAATTGTCGAAGCTCTTTGCTCGCATATCGCGCTTCTCTCTTCGAATGCTACCCGTAGGCATTTCAGTAGGACGATTTGAGCGCGCGCCGCTGGAATGAGGAGACTACCCATCCGAATCCCGAACCCGACGTTACACGCAGCGACATCTCGCCCACGGGCCCTCGACTCCAATGTGTGTTCTACGCGCCGCCTGACCCTGGGCCTATGGCCTACGCGACCCCTCCTCGCTATTCAGCAGCAGCACGCCACATTCTTCACGGCTTTGACGCCGCGTTCTCCCAACAATAGCAAGAGCACAACAAACGAATCCTCTACTCAACTCGCTACTTCGCTCCCCTCCGACAAGGCCGGCAGGCCTGCCGAGCCGAGAGAAGAAGAGCAGCGGGATCCGTTCGATCCATCGTCATTTCCAAAGCACCCTTTTCGATTCGACACCGGAATTGCCCTTTTTGCGAAAAGGCCACCGCGCCCGTTCCCTCCTCCGTTTCTATCGCCACCGTCCGGCTCGTTCAGTGATCCTCTAAGCACGCACGATAGGAGCCGGGACCGCCGCGCGGCATATGTGGATGGGCAGCTGATCCAGGGGTATACAAATGGGGATGATGCGGTGTTTGCTAGCGACTACTTTATCTGCGCCAACGACGGGGTAGGCGCGTGGAGCACGAGGCCACGGGGCCACGCTGGGTGAGTTCCATTTTTCGGTCCTACGGTTGTGATACGGGCATGGACTAAACAGCTTGTGGAACAGGCTATGGGCGCGGCTGATTTTACACTACTGGGCGACAGCCACTTTTGACGACGCGGTCCGGCAGGGTGATGCCTACCAACCCGACCCTGTTGGCTGCCTCCAGCGCGCATATGAGCAGACACTGGAAGCCACGAGCGCCCCGAACGATTGGCAGGGCACGACAACGGTCGCCGGCGCGCAGCTGCACTACCGGCGCAAAGAGAGCCAAGGTGCAGAAGGAGAAGAGGGCGATGCGGAACCCTTGTTATACATTACAAATATTGGCGACTCGCAGGTCATGGTTGTACGCCCGTCAACGCGAGAGCTCGTGTTCAAATCAACAGAGCAGTGGCATTGGTTTGATTGCCCGCGGCAACTAGGCACGAACAGTCCCGATACGCCGGTTAACTGCGCTGTTGTGGACGAGGTGCCCATCCGCGAGGGTGACATCGTATTGGCCATGTCGGACGGCGTCATTGACAACCTGTGGTCGCACGAGATCGTGGAGAAGGTTAGCGACAGCCTAGAACGGTGGCAGACTGGCGAGGGCAAGGGCCGGGACACGCTGCGAGGAGCCGTCAGGGCTGATGGTGCAATGGGATTCGTGGCCCAGGAGCTTATGGAAGCAGCCAAGGAGATCGCGATGGACCCGTTTGCAGAGAGCCCGTTCATGGAGCATGCCATCGAGGAGGGGTTGGCGAGCGGCGGAGGTAAGAAGAGCAATTATCCGCTTGTTTCCATCGTTGTCTTTTGCGGGTAACACAAGCTGACAGAAAACGGCATTCACAGGAAAGATGGATGATATCAGCGTGGTTGCTGCGCTTTGCAGGAGTAGCGATGCTTGAGATGAACAGCGATGGTTTGATATCGTGCGGTGGAGTCTGGCGTCAAGAGGCGCAGCTGAACAGTAACAGCACCATGCGCTTCTCCATTCTCACTAGATTTTGCTGAATTTTGTGAATGTTTTTATTTATTTTCTGGGTATAGAGGACTCTGCAAAGGGATTGAGTAGAAAGGGCTTGGCGTCTGGTTTGGTACATTGGGTGGAAGTGAGGTTGAATGCATTGATGAGACGAAATTACGAGTACGTCCAGAGAGGCTCTTGCATGGCCCGCATACAAGGTTTCCAGGTGCAGCTGACGGTGAGGCTGAAAAAGCCCCCGCGCCAACCGCAGTGGCTTAAGTGGGGCTGGCTCTGACCTTTGGAAATTTTTGGATCGAGCCAAGCATGAATATCTTATCGTGAAACTCACCATTACGGTTCCCCCAGTTCATCGACATCTAAGAATTTACTTAATCACCACTCGCCCTGTTTGGGTTCGCCGGCTTACGACTGTGCTGCGGACTTTTTGTTCCGCCTTCAGTCAACGTCAATTTGGGCAAGCCCCAAATTTCTCACTGATCGTTTCTCAAGCTTAGCGTTCTGTTCGTGAGACAGGCCTCGCGGACAAAATAAAATGGGCAAACGAGCGAAACAGTACAAGAAGCTCATGCGCTCGTTTGAGTTTCTTGGCTTCCGTCAGCCGTATCAGGTTCTCATGACCAGCGATATCCTCCTTGATACGCTTAAGCTGGACCTCATCACCTTGTTTGAGAAGACGCTTTCCACCAAGAATTTGAAGCCCATGATCACGCAATGCTGCATCGTACGTATTTGGAGCAACCCAGAAATTGATCCTCGCAATGCTTAAGCCACTAACCTAGCCTGCCTTTGACAATAGAGAGCCCTCTATGACAAGAACAAGGGACCCCATAGAGACCCAGCGGTCGTTGGCGCTATTGAGAGGGCGAAGACTTTCGAGAGGAGAAGATGCGGCCATCTCATGGATGAGGATCCTAAAAGCGAGATGGAATGCATGCTCTCAGTTGTTGACCCGAAAGGCAATGGGCAGAACAAGTATCGCTACATTGTTGCTACTCTAGACGAGGAGCTGGTATGTTGGCCTGCTGCTAGCTTTTTTCCCTGGGTAATTGCTCACATTCTCGAACAGAGGGATCGGTTGCGATCAGTGGTGCCTACGCCGCTGATGTATGTGCGGAGGAGTGTCGTGGTAAGCCTTGTCTACGTCGACATGGTAGACTGGATGTCTTTTGGGCTGACAAGTTTGTGCAGATCCTTGAGCCTATGGCGGATGCGTCGGCAAAAGTCAGAGCTCGTGAAGAGCTTGCGAAGTAAGTCATGTTATCCATGAGCCGTTGACGGTTCCCTCTTGTGTGTGTGAACCCGATGATTGACACGAAAGCGAAGGTTTAAGGATGGGATCGTCAGAGGTGCCCCAAAGAGGAAGAGAGACGCGGGTGCATCTGATTCGGACAGCTCTGAGGATGAAGATGGGGAAACCGGGGCTGAAGAGGACGGCGCCGACAAGAAGCCGAAAAAGAAGAAGAGCTACGGCCCCAAGGGACCTAATCCCCTCGCGGTCAAGAAGGCGAAGAAGGAACATTCCGGGAAACAGCCCCACCCAGACGGTGAGACAGCAGCCGATGCACCGGCGGACGCAAAACCAAAGCGGAAGCGGCGCAAGAAAGGTGGTGTGGCTGTGGGTGTTGATAGTCCCTCCCCGGCAGCTGATGCTGCTCCGGCGGATGCGGTTACTGGTGCAGAAGATTAAGGCAGTGTGGAATCCCACCAACCAGGGAGTTAGAATAACTCAATTTGATAAGCCTTTGTCGGAAATACCGAGTGTTATCCCTGTTACGCGGAGAGAGGAATGCGATTTGCTTCACGGACACTCTTGTGGTCACGTCCTGACAGCACCAGAACAAAGAAACTTCCCCTGGCGACCAAATTCGAAGTAGTTACTAAATCTTTTCCATTCAGCAAATGGCAGCCAGGTTGCTCTGACGAGTCTCGACGGTTTGTTCTGAGCAGGGGTTCCCCACACTCCCCTCGCTGCGGGCTCCCGGTCTGTTCTGTGTGCCCCCACATCTAGCGGCCCAGCCATTTCCCGAAACAACCGACTGCGACCCCTGATCCCCAGTTCTGCCGTCGTCGCGTCCCGCCCCGATTCCTAACCCGCATTGAATACTGGCAGCCGGTCGCGAGGTGATCAGGCTTCTTTGTCCCCTGACACCGCCAAACAGCCATGCCGGGCACGCCCGGCAACGACGACAACAGCAACCCAGTCTTGGCGGCAGCGACAGCACCAGCCGGCGATGCGCCGTCGAATCGAGCCACCGGATCGAGCCCGACGCCACACCCGCAACCCCATAGCTCCATGGCCGTCGAGCCCCCCCACGAAGTCGATGACTTCGGTCTTCCGGTGAAAAAGTACGTGGCTCCAGCTGAGACCAAGACACCAACCGACAAGGGCTCGCCCACCCGTTGTCCGGAGAGCCTGAAGGCAAGCATGAGCGGCCAAGACACCGACATCGATGCGACGAAGACCCCGGACACTGTCTCCAGGCCTTCCAGTGCTTCACGACGCCACACACGAAAGAATGACGACGACATAGATTCGACCAGCGACGAAGAATTTAAGGATGCCGTCTCAGCACCCGAGTCTGACACAGCCTCCCGCAGCGGGGGTGAAGAGCAGCACCAGGCAGCACCGGGGAAGCTAGCTATGACACCAACAGTGGCGCAGTCGGAAGGGACCTCACAGTCGCAGGATAGTAAGCCACGACCAGTCGGAAATTCAGATGCATCCCCGGATGTCTCCGAAAACCAGCCGGCCGTGAGCGGGAAGATCCCCGAAGAGGAAGACAAAGCTGTATCCGCAGCTAAAGACGCGGACGCAAGCAAGCCGCAGGAGCATAATGGACACGATCATGCTCGCGGGAGAAGTGATGCAAGCGCAGTTGCTGGACTTGCTGTGGTGTCCGAGTTCTCCCACCAACAGCTCACGGCGAAACAGCCGGAGAAGGCCAAAGCAGAGGATGATGAGTGGCAGGTCATGCCGGCCTACGCCCCCTATGATATCTACGACGACGACAACAAACTAGTCGCAAAGGAGTACAACGAGGCTGAGGCTGATGAGAAGAAGTATGACTACGGGGGCCTCGGAGGTGCTGGAAAGGGGTACACGAGGGTGTTTGTGGACGACGATGCAGAATCCGTGACCAGCATGGACGATAACACCCAGTATCTATTCAAAGACAAAGGTTTATCCACGGCTGTGACGGATGAGGACGATGCCCAACGAGACGCGGTAAGCCAACTACAGGCCACCAAGGAGCTGCTCACCGAGGGCCAGAGGATTGCCTACGTCGGGCTCACCAGGTTAGAGCTGTCCGCCATGATTAAGGAGCTTGAGGATATCAAACACACTAGGAGGACGAAGAAGGAACTGGCAATTGCCGCCGAAAGCATGAAGATGTGGGGCCAGAAGATGATGGTTCGACTATACTCACACATGGACATCAGTCCGGCTGAGCAGATCATGATTGAACAACTCACCTCTCATGGGGTCGTTCCACAGGACTTGACGCCTGTTCTGATGGCCAACGCAAGAGTTAAAAACCCAATGGCCGAAAACGAAGACGAGAGCCCACTTAGTCCCGGCCGTGGCTCTGGGAGTGCCAAGTCTTCACGGCCTACTTCAGTTCTCTCCATGGACGGGGAAAAGCCTGCCACTCCACCGCCGCCATACGATGCCCACGGCGATAAAGAGCTGAGCACACCCGTCAAGATGCCGTCCCAGATGCCCACTACGGAGAAGATTGATATCGATATAAGGTGGACTGTTCTTTGCGATCTGTTTCTCGTACTCATTGCCGACTCCGTTTACGATGCAAGATCGAGAGTACTGCTTGAGAGAGTCAGCAAAGATCTAGAAATACCATGGATTGATATATGCAGATTTGAGAAGAAGGTCACGGACGCTCTGGAGATGCAGCAGCAAGCCGAAAAGGAGAATTGGAATGAGGAGGATCACATGGAAACTCGGAGAAAACTGGACCTCAAGCGACGCTACATTGTCATGGGTCTGGCAACGGTCGGCGGCGGCCTGGTTATCGGTTTGTCGGCGGGTCTGCTCGCTCCTTTGATCGGCGCCGGTCTGGCAGCAGGGTTCACCACCATTGGTGTTGGCGGTACAGGAACTTTCCTTGCTGGCGCCGGAGGTGCTGCCATCATTACATCCAGTGCGGCGGCGTCTGGCAGTGTCATCGGCGTGAGGGCGGCCAACCGAAGAACAGGGTCTGTCAAGACCTTTGAGTACAGGCCGCTTCATAACAATAAGCGGGTGAACCTAATCATCACGATTTCGGGATGGATGACGGGAAAAGTGGATGACGTCCGATTACCTTATAGTACCGTGGACCCGGTCATGGGCGACCTATACTCGGTTCTGTGGGAGCCAGAGATGCTGACGAGCATGGGTGACACAATCAACATCCTTGCCACAGAGGTGAAGCTGCTTCTTTTTAACACGGTCTAGCTACTGTTCATAAACTGACAAATCCATATTCAGGCGCTCACCCAGGGTCTTCAGCAAGTTCTCGGCAGCACTATTCTGGTTGGCTTGATGGCTGCCCTCCAGCTGCCCGTCGTTCTCACCAAGCTCTCCTACTTAATCGACAACCCTTGGACTGTTTCGCTTGACCGCGCTACCATGGCCGGTCGTATCCTAGCGGACTCTCTTGTTGACCGTAATCTCGGGACTCGCCCTGTTACGCTCGTAGGCTACTCCCTAGGAAGTCGTGTCATTTTCTCCTGTCTCCAGGAGCTTGCCAAGAAAGGGGCATACGGTCTCGTGCAGAATGTCTACCTCTTTGGCAGCCCTGTAGTAGTCAAGCAGGACGAGTACTTGCGCGCTAGAGGCGTAGTATCTGGTCGATTCCTCAGTGCGTACAACCGAAACGACTGGATCCTAGGCTACCTTTTCCGCCTGACCAACGGCGGTATCCGTAGCGTTGCCGGTCTGGCCCCCATTGAAGGTATCCCCGGTTTGGAGAACATGGACGTGTCAGAATTTGTCGCCGGCCACATGGACTACCGCAGGGCCATGCCTCGGCTGCTGCGCGAATGCGGCTGGAGTGTTGAGAGCGATGAATTCACCGAGATCGAAGACCCCGATCCGGAAGACCATCAGAAGAGACAGCGTGAACTGATCAACGAGATCGAGGAGGCCAGAAAAGAGCTACAGAAGGAGCAAAAGGAAGGCAAAGGTGCTAAGGGTGCTTTCGCTTTTTTCAGGAAGAAGAAGGCAGCAGAAAAACAAGAATGGGAGGTGTACGAAGATCCAAGCAAGGCTGGCGGTGCCAGTGGGCGCAGAACGGAGGGCAAAGAGGGAAACAACCACGGTGTTCTGTTTGATATCGATGCGATCCGGGCGGAGCTTGCGAAGGATCAACTGGACAACAAAGATGCATTAGTCGACGAGGAGCTGCTCCAGGTTCGGGAAATCAAGAGCACCCTGCCGCCGATGAAGCTGGACTTAAGCCCCGCTCCGCCAGCACCCGCTCCCGTGCGAAGCCCTCGAGACAGCCTACGAGAGACCAGAAGTGCCGAGGTGGTGCCTTATCGGGTGTCGGGCGAGTACAGGTCGTCGAATGAACACCGGCCGACTCATCAGCGGAAGGTATCTCACCAGCGGCAATTGTCTCGTGAGTATCGGATCTCGGGCGAGCGGACGCCGACGTTTCCTGCAACCAAAGCCGAGAACGCGTCCTATTTCCAAGCCGGTGGCCAGACGTCTGGAAATGGGACTGGAGTCGACGACGACATCCAGTTGACGTTTGATACTTCCTTTGACGAGCCCAAACCGCTTACAACAGTTCCAACACCACCACCGTATGTCCTTTCCCATAGAGAGTCTTCGGCTGCCAGTCACAGCCGGAAGTCATCCGTGGCAACCGCCCCGGTGAGGCCAGAGGTCAAATCGGTGCAGACGGTGCCGAACATTACCCTGTCGGACCCATGGGCTAATTATGACGATGATGAGGACTTTGGCAAGGAGAAGGATATATCGATGACGTTTGCTTAGCTGCTCCATAATTGCACATATTGCTGGTCTCGGAGAGGCTTAGGGAAAGGAAAGATGATCGTTATTGTTGATGAAGGTTAACATTAGATTAGATATCCTTTACCAAACCGGTTATTGTTTTGTAATCTAAGAGCTAGGAAGAGAGGACTTACTGCAGTTTACGTCAATGTGTCACTCCTTTTCTTGGTAGCAATTCGGTCTCGGGGTATCTTGGAGCTGTGCTTCAACGCAACTTTTCCCACCCTCGCCCGCAGAACATTTGGAAGAGTTTCTTTGGCGAGGCGGGAATCGCAAGCTCGTGATAACTATAGCTTGAGCAGTGGCTCGGCTCGTTTGAAGACTGGGTTCAAAGCCCGAGCTTCCAGAAGATAAATAACCGGGCAGCAGCATGCCAGTAACCACGAACAGGCATAAATACATCACGCCTGAGACTAGGGTGAGTTGAATACCTCACTTGTTGCTATCAACATGCACCAGCTCCGCTGATCAAACCCAATACCTCCTGCTCATCCCTCACGTCACGTTCTTGAACACTATCGAGGCCCATCACCCCAAGCAAAAAGAAGATCCTCAGTGGCGTACCTCAAAGCCCGTCTCCCCTTCAACAACATCGCGTTCTTCCTTATCGAGTCGAACCTAGGCCCATGCCTCTAGGTTAGCGTGGTGACCTTCAGGGGCAATGTGCTCTGCCCTGCGCCCTGCCCTGTGGTGAATCCCCGACCCCGAGGCCATCACTACTGCTCGGAAGAAGCTGAGCCAAAAGCTTTGTGGTCACTCACCACATGCGCGTGACTCGGACCGTTGTCAACATCCTTTAAGAACTTCTTGAGCGTCTCCGCGTCGCCTTGGGCTTCGCCTTCAACCTAGTACGCTGCAGGTGAGCATGGCAGGTACCACCGCGACCTGCCCGCATTACGTGCCTTGTTGTTAGGAGTATTTCGTACCCAGCCAGTCAAACCATACTCGACAGCGCGCTTGTTTGTGAAATAGCTGAGTTCCAAGTCAAGTATGTTAGGTGTAATGGCTCCAGAGAAGAACAGGCACAATAGAAACTCAGGGCTCACCGGAAGCCCACGCCTGGGATGATGTTAACACTTGTTTAGAACCATTGCGAATATGATGGCAACTTCTTTGCATGGGACGAACCTTGCACCGTACCGCCGTGGGCGAGGAACCAAACTCTTTGCGTCATTTTTCTTCACGTTATGATTCTGTTGGCCCCGAAAAGAATTCGAGATCGCGTTACGGCGGACTGGAGGGGAGCGATGCAGGCTAGGGAACTGCACTCGGGTGATGTCAGTGGTACAATTGGGCGATAAGATAACGCGGCAGAGCTACAGTGGGCATACCACCACTCAGCTGTCTGATAACACCTCTTGGACATCAACTGAGTTATACAATGATTAGTTCAGTCTAGGAAAAACAACCTTATTTCTGCTGCCCCCTTCAGTGTCCACGACTGCAGCTCGGCCAGAACGATAACCTCGTCCGCGTCATAGTATACCCATATCACTCGCCCCCTTCATCCTTACTTCGTGTCAAAGCTGTACTGTAGCCAGCCACCCAGCGCACGGAGACTCTCCCAGCGTACATTCTCGTCCGCCTCAGCCATCAGCTCCATCACCCTTGCCTTCATCCCAAGTTTCTCCAGCTGGCTTCTTTTCTCGGGCACCTCGCGCACCAGACAGCCGATATCATTACAAGCAATCGCCAATACCGCCTTGTCGTTGTCCCACGGCTTCGCCATGATCTGCGCGAGCTTTCTGACAACCTCACCATTCTCGTGATCCAGGATCTTGCGGGCATTCTCTGCCCAAAATACGGTGTTGCGATGGGGAGGCGACCAGCGCAAATGTCCCGAGTTGACCTCTCCCACGTACTCGTCGAAGGTTGTCTTAGTTCTAGTGTACTCGTCGAGGAGCTCTCGAAGGTTGCTCAAATCCTCTTTGAGATCAGGGTCAGGAAACTGCCTGCCTGCTAGATTTTGCAATAGGGCGGGAAGACGGGCGAGAACCGCAATGGGAAGGAGGGTGTTCTGGTTGGCTGATAGCAGGTTGTACAGGGTTGATACAAGGAGGCGCGTGGTCTTCTCCTTGGGTGAGAGCCGTAGCAGCTTGGTGTACAGGGAAACAATATCGTACTCGCTGGAGCGAACTTGTTAGTGGCTGAAGTCGGTACCCAAGCGATTCGGGATGGTCTTCTCTTACTCGTTTAGGTCGTCACCCACCTCCGAAGCCTCGAAACTCAGCTGCCACATCACCA
>Ga0247770_1001018_pt1 | contig 24473 bp, 12 predicted proteins | sample UWRJL136409B6_FD_179943 | JGI IMG/M metagenome (GOLD analysis project Ga0247770, IMG submission 179943) | Plant litter microbial communities from Arlington Agricultural Research Station in Wisconsin, United States - UWRJ-L136-409B-6 | ecosystem: Environmental > Terrestrial > Plant litter >... | reverse complement strand
GCGCCCGTGCAGCAACGCCTTGACGGACGGGGCGTACGACGACATGACCCTGTCCAGCACTGTTTCAGCCGAGGCGCTGGCATGGCGCCCGGCGGCGTGGAGGGGCAGCAGGCTGAGCAGCCCGGTGGGGATCCACCATACTTGGGGCCAGCGGCCACCCGGCGGCGGGCATCCCGTGAAACCCAGCGCTTCGAGGATCGGGCCGCAGGCGGCGTCCCACAGCCACTCGAGCAAGGACAGGTCGACCGCAGGAGAACCCTGGTTCAATGATGCCCGGAGGTCCCCGACTCGCCGCTCGGCATCGTCCGGGGTCAAGGCGGGCAGCCGGAGCAGCCGAATTCTGTCACGCTCGACGAGGAAGGCGTCGCAGCGGTAGGGGCTAAGGTTGATAACCACAATGGGTCCCGGGTCCGCCGCGGCTTTCAGCTCGCCCAGTGTGGCGGGGAGGAGGAAATTGCGAAACCCCGGCTGGTCGCGAATCTGGGAAATGAGACTGCTGAACCGTTGATCCAGCTCGTGGCGTCGTCTCGTCTGCGACTGCCAGAGCGACGTGTTGCCGGTGGGCAATATGAATATCGACGTTTCATGCGGCGCATCCAGCTCGTCCCGCAGGACCGTGAACTCGGCGGCAAGACCAGGGTGCTGGTGCTCGAGATCGGAGATGTCGGTGCGCATCTCTACCAGCGAGCCCGCGATGACTCCTCGGCCGAGCTCGAGAAGCTGCAGGGCGTACACTGGGTCCTTGCCCGCGTTCAGGGCCACGGCCGTTGCCATGCGGGCCAGTTCAGCACATGACGCAAGCATGCGTTGCTTGTCCGTGTGTGGCAACGACCGGGGGCTCAAGTGCCGGACGAGGTAAACGGCCTCGTGCAGCACCTCGCTCGCCTCGTCCCATTCCGACTGCAGCGTGAGGATGTGAGCGACTCTCTGGGCTAGCTCGATACGCACCGATGGCTGGGCGGTGCGGCAGCCCCAGTCCTCCTGATACCAGGCGAGTGCGCTGGCTAGATCGTCGGCGGAGCCGGTTCGCCGGTGCATCTCCTCAAGTGAGGTTGCGAGATGGAGACAATAGCGGGCTCTATCGGTCTCTTCGTAGCCTTTTGCATTAACCGTGGCCTTGGAGTGCTTGATCGCTCGCTCGAGAAGCCCCAATGAACCGGTGTCTTTGGAAACGTAGGACAACATAGTTCCAATGTCATGGTGAATTTCAAATCGCTCCGGGTCCCCCAAAGGTGTAGCCTGTATTGCTACCTCGAGCTTCTCGACGGCCTGCTGATAGTCGCTTTCCGACCTGGACAGTCGGAATCGTATCCAGAAGCGGGTTCCTAGCATGTGGAATAGCCGTGCCCTACATGCGTGTCCTTTGTGCGCCAATCCTGCTGCCATGCCAAGGACATCAATGGCTTGATTGAGGCTATCCTCAAGGCCAGTTCTCACGAACTGCTTGGAGAGCGACAATCCTAGATTGTGCAAGTGCCGGACACGATCGGGTGAATCGTCCGGTGCGATCTGGGCCGCTATCCGGAAATAGTCGATAGCTCGGTCGAGATCCTCCGTCAAACCGGTCAGTTTCCACCTTTCCATAGCCGAAATTCCGAGATTACATGCCATCAGGGCCCGGTTGGGGTGGTCATCAGGGGTGGCCTCGAAGGCTTTTGCGGCAACATCTACGGCGTTCTGCAGATCTTCTACCGAGCCAGTCTTTGTAAAGCGTGTCGTCAACATGGTTCCGAGATTGTTCAGCAGTCCAGCTCGAAGAGGCTCCTCGTCCGATATAGCTTGCAGCGCCGTACCGATGAGGTCGATAGCGCGGTCCAGGTCTTCCATAGAACCACTCAGGTCACTACGGCTCGCCAGCCAGCCCCCGAGGCAGTTGAGCCAGAATGGTCGGTCGCAGTGGTCTTGAGGTGTGATCTCCAATGCTGATTCGGCCGTTTCAATAGCCCTGTCGAGGCCATCCACCGAGTTCTTGTGGTTGAACCGTACGCCGAGTTTGTTGGCTAGGTTGTGGAGAATACCGGCTCGATCGAGATGATGCAGAGGAATGTCCTCTGCTGCTATCCTCGCGACCTCGATTGCCCGGTCGAGGTCGTCAATGTTCCCGAGTCTCTTAAATCGCGCTGCAAGCTGGTTTCCGAGGGCGTTGAAGACGAGGGGCCGGCTGGGATGGTCTCGAGGTATGGCTTGCTTCGCTGCCTCCAAGATTTCAACGGCGCGGATGAGATCAACCATCGAGCCAGTTCTCTCGAACCGCGCGTGGAGCTTGTTCCCGAGAGATACCATCCAGTTGCACTGGCTCGTCGGGTTTTCGCGCGCGATCTCAACTGCCGCACTCGCAAGGTCGATCGCTTGATCAAGATCGGCCACGGACCCGAGTCGCTCATAACGCTTCCCGAACCAGACCCCGAGGTTGTTTAGGCAGCCAGCCCGATGGGCGCCGTCGATAGGGGTGGCCTCTATTGCCGTTTTCGTCGCCTCGATTGCCCGGTCGAGATGGCTAATCGACCCTGTCATCTCGAATCGTCTCGCAAGCCTGATTCCGAGGTTGGTCCATATAATGGGCCAAAGCGCATCGTCCGCCTTCACGATCCCTAGGGCACTTTGGATTGTCGCGATAGCCTGATCGAGATCGTCCACCGACCTGTTCCGCTCAGATCGTCTGCCCAGCCAGTGTCCCAGGTTATTCAGCCAGGATGGTAGATCGGAATGCTCGCGGGGCAGCAGCTCCACTGCTGCACTCGCAACTTGAATGATGAGGTTTAAATCGCCCATCGAGTCCGTTTCCTCGAATTGCGCCTCCGTCTTCTCTCCCATGGCTCGAAGCTGATCGGCGACATGGTCAAAGGGGCTCTCGCCGGCAGCACCCGCCTGTTCCGAGCCCTCGTCCATTGCGCTCGCAGACAAACAGGATCTTTCTCTTCGGGCCCGCTCTTGGTGATGCGCTCAAAACTTCTCCGTGGGGGCGTTCAAATGCGATGCGGGTGCTGAGCCTTGGCTGTCGATGAAGCGGGGTTAGAATAGGTGCCAGTAATGTTGCGTCCCAGGTTAGGGGTGCATGCGTCGAGGAGTGGTTCATCACGTGAAGACCAGTAGGCCGCCCATTCTGTTCACCGCCACAGCATCGGTAAAAGGGCAGATTTACAGCTTCTCGGTTGCTTTTTTGAAGACGTGCAGACACTAATACTCTCCGTTTTAGCGCTGGCACCAATCACCGGGTTGACCGTCATCTACCACTCTGTACTATGGAGTGTCAAAGACTCGGAAAAGTTTTTGGGGAAAGATGAAGGTCTCAGGTGTAGGGCATACACGCGCGCAGATGGAGAGAGAGACGCAGGCACACACGCAAATAAATAAATAAAAAGAATATGAACTTCGATGCCGTCGGGATAGGGCTTTGCTATCCTTCGCCGTGCTAATGAGGCTGGTGCGGGCTAGAACTATCCTGGCCGGCTGTGCAGCGCATGCTGCTTCCTGAAAGAAACACACTTTGTCCAAACGTCATGGCGAACGAATACACCAATGCCAGCGCAGTTCAGAGCATGGTTGTCAATATGCTGGGCGTCAGTTTTGTCGGTTTGTAGCTCTAGCCCGAGCTGTCGGCGGTGCGAGAGACGAAGACGGTCAGAGCAGTAACGTATCTAGCGGCGGTATCGATTTCGTTAGCTCCCGCGGCGGGACAAAGAAAGCAAGGAGCAGAGGACCGTAGAACGAGGGTTGGACTCACGTCGTCCTAGCTAGAACTAGCTCAAATGTCCGGACCCTCATCAGCGCATCCAGGACAAAGAGAAAGACGGCGCTCGACAGCACGACGATGCCGAACCGCGGCAAGGCCGAAACGACCGAGTTGCACAATACGACGGGCACCAGAAGGAGGAGCATGGCGACGATGAGCAGCACGACTCTGGTCAGTCGCTTGATCAACTTGCCCGAGTAAATGTAGACGTCTGGATTCGAAGATATGCCTAACCCCGAGCACTGTTGAAGCGTTGACGCAGTCGTTTGTTTAGCCGATTTTCTTCTTCTTTTGCCCCGCCAGAAAACGATGTCTTCCCCAAAGAGTTGCGTCTGATGAAGAGAGATGGGGGTGGTAGAAACGTCTCGGTTGCCCAAAACCCCACCACAATTTTCTTTTTTAATAAATTTTTTTTTAATAAATTTTTGTTTGGCGAGACATACCTGACGGAATCCCTTGTACCACCAAATCAAAGCATTCTCAATCCAACACCCAAGCCGGTCGGAGGCGTTATCCCCGGGGGAGGCAAGGCTAACGAGGTCGCCGTGATGATCTAGATAAGCTGTCTAGTCGCGGTCCAGTGAGCCTGTTCCGGCGACCCAGTTCTGGAGGTTGAGCCTGTCTCGAGCTGGTGCCTGGCTGAGGCTCATGATTCTGTGTGAGCGTTCGAGGAGAGAGTCTTAACGTTGATATGAAGACTAGTTAGCATAGGAGGCTGCAGCAGGGAATATGGTCACGGAAAGGCTGAGAGGGGACCAAAAGAAAAGAAATTGAGGAGGGCTGCGCATATCTGGACGATACTCACCATAATCGGCCAGAGAAGTATCGATATCAGCAAGGATCGCCAGGCGGCCAGCATTTATGTCGAGCCGGCTCTTCCCCAGGAACAAGGGGCATTGTTCCTCCAGGTCTACCTTGTCAAGCTCCCTTTCTAGCACGGAGATTTTGTCCTGCTTCAGCAGCAACAGGCGGGCTCGGGCCCGGGAGAACTTGCGAAATATGTAGAATGAGTCGCTGGCGGCCAGCAAAGCCGTGTATTGCGGGTATCCCTGCCTATAGGACTCGACTTTGGGCGTGTCTTGTCAGCCTCAGTGATCTTTGCGATGTGTATGGGTGCCTGATTGCGGCTGGGTTAGCGTACTCTGTGTAGTCCCAAACTCCTGGCCCTGATGCGTATTGGCGGAGCTCCGCTTTGCAAGGCCCATAGACGATAGAATCAACTTCAGTCTCTCCATCGTCCTCCCTCTCTTTTCACTTTGTGCCGTGAGGCGATCTGAAGCTTCTCCGGTCCCAGTAGCCGCAAGGTTGTACGGGGAGACTCTTGAGATCAAAGGCGTTCTTGGGGGCCGACCTGTTTTTATGATAGCGTAAAACAGAAAACACCTATAGGGCGGTGCCATGAAAGAATGTTTTGTCCTGAGATATGGTTACGCCTAGCGCCGCAGTTGGGCACATACAGGAGTCTGCCATGTGGGGAGTAAAGCGGGGCGGTGGCCTCCAGCCCGCTAGTTTGTCACCCTATCACCAATCCGGTTCCGAACATAGTTTAGCTAGGCTCATTGGTTGTCGATCGGCTAGGCACCACTTGGCAGTCCAATGTCAGTATCGTGATCAGCATCACGGGCCGGTATCGAAATCGTTTTCTGAGCTCCTTGGGGCGTGTGGCACAACGATCCTTGTTTTCGGGATGTGCTGGTTGGCGGCATGTTCAAGCTTGTTTGAGATCGGTCGGAAGCCTCAATTTGGTTGGCGTTGGTAGAAAGGTTGTGGGTTACCTTGGACATGGCTGCATTGGACTTTCAAGGTTCTAGGGGGCGCTTGAGATAGGTCGGTATCGGGGGTGTAAATGGCTCAGATTCTACATATCGGCCCGAGCTAAACCACGGGAGAAATCTCCTTAGCACGCGTAAACCAAGCTATATTTTCTCCGCGTGGTGGATTCTACGCCTGGGAGGACGGCTTCAGGATGATAGCGTTTCGCACGAGAAATTTGAAGGCTCACAGTGCGGGGAAAACGGCAGTCAAAGTATGGGGACGAATGATAGAAGAGAGAGCACTGTATCTAGCGGTGAGTGCGCACGAAGATGTTCACCGCATCCCAGCGTCCTGCCGAGCCTCTGGCCCCGTTGCCTTCAAATATAGGGAGTTGGCGGAGCTGCAGAATAGCAGATTTGGAAGAAAGGGAGTCCAGGAGCGCGCTCATTCCCAGGGCAGCAAAGGATGTGGGCTCGTCGGTGACGAATATTTTGATAATGTCATCGCACCAAGTCTGGACGGCAGCTAGCAGCTCTTCGGGCACGTACATGTCCAAATCCAGGTTTTCGCACCCTGCAAAAGCCCTAGCCTCGTCCTTCGGTGGGATAACCTCATAGTCGCCATCAAAGATGTGGCGTACTTGCCACAGGGGCCCCGGGTTATATATGTGGAAGTACAGTGACCAGAAGATATAGCTCTAGCAGATCGCCGTCGAGCAAGCCGTGCGCTCGCCCGGCGCGCAGAGTGAGCTCTGCCGTTGGCGATCTAAACACGGGGATTGCGGCGGTGTCGAGGCTCGGCTTCAGGACACCTAGGAAAGAGATGTCGTGGTTGCCGTAGAGCATGGGCGTCTGCGTTACGCCTAGCGGCCACGTCCTGTCGGCGAAGCGCGAGCACACCGACTGGTAGATATCGCTTAACCACGCATCGACAGTGCCCAGCCGCGAGAGCGTGCGCACGAGGAAGTGTGACAGGGCGCCCATTTCGCCACACCCGTCTACCCTGACCTCCTTGGCCACCTCGTGAGGCCCGCAGGCAGTGAGAATAACGTAGTCGGCAGGATCGATTAGCCAATTGGGGAGAAGAGAGCCGTCTCGGGATACGCCGCCGGCGTCGAAGCCGGCCCCTGGGTGTAGCCGGGGAGACGTAGCATCGACCTCGGCGTCATACGGGAGAAACCGTTCGGCGGCGGACTCGGGTTCGGCGGCACCGTCATTGTTGCTGCCGCGTAGGACGCTCCCTGAGAAACAGCAGTCGAGCACGAGCGTGACACGCATCCCGTTGGACACCATCTTGCCCAAAAGATACGCGAGGTCGAGGCCGCGGAGATAACAGCCCATTGTTTTACCCTAAAGTTGCCCTCAGCAGTTTCCATGTTCGTGCGTGATCCTGAGCCGCTCTTGATCTAGGGTGAGCTATAGGTGAGCTAGTGTGGCCTAATTCTGGACCCTCGACTGAAGTTGCCATCCGGAGATTCCGGTACGTTCCTCGGTTTATGGTAGCCATACCGCATAGGGTGCGGCCACGTCAGCGGTGACGTTAGTCGCAAAATAGGATTCTGTTGGTATTCATTACAGCCTAGACGTTTGACTGTATGTAGTGAGGCGAAGTACGGAAAGGGACGGAGAAATGTCGTCGATTCCAGTTTGCTTTTAGTAGAATTTGTTAAATTATAGCATCTTGAGTGCCCTGTGGCTACAGCACTACAGTACTGGGCCATTGCCTTGCTGTAGTAGTTACCCTTTGGGTGGTAGCTTCAACCGGGATTGCTTCGTCCCCATCCCACCCACCGATCTCTTCACCTCAGACGTGAAGACCGGTTTCACCGCGAGCCGATCGGACCTCACGGACCGCCACCTCGGCATCTGGGCTCGCTTTTTGTCGGCTTTACGAATCGGCATGTACGCCAGCAAGGACATCCGATCCAATGACTTTCTCCACATTGAGAAGTTGGAGACGCTGGTATTCGATCCGAGCACCAGTTGCGTCGCCGAGAGCGTGCACCAGCCGGGCATCAGGGCGTACATCAAGCAGAGGGACGAGAAGGCGACGCTATACATGATCACCGGCAATCAAGTGGCGCGGCGCCTTTATGGCGCTCTCAGATTCCCAGAAATATGCCGTTCCCGTCCACAACGACAACCGACTCCCGGCGCGGCGGTAGGTGGCGGGGCAGTTGTTGGGATGGAAATTATCATTACAAGCTTCTGCAGTGGAGGGACTCTACCGACTTTATACTAGCCTTTCGCGTGAGAAAGATCAAAGTGGTCAAAAGCAAGGTAGAGGTCAAGACTTTTACCAAATGAGCTACGATAATGGAAGGGGGCTCAGGAGAAGCGGAGGGTGGTGATATCAAGGCAATCGGGTTAGGTGGCGATCCGACGCTTAAAGACTTAGACACAATGTTGGGTCAGGAATACGGTACTATAAATGAGTCTGAAGATGGCATCTAGTGGATTCTACAAGTTTTGGTATCGAGGTCAAGCGAGATAGTGGGTGTCTAACCCTTAACTTGAAAGTGGCATACGTTGGTTGCACATCAGGCCCGAGGCCCAGAACTTCTTGGCTCTGCCCTGCCGAGGTCGTGGACCTTGAAACTGGATAAAAAGTACTTCCTCAAGTACATCAAATGACTTCCGTTACTCTCGTCTCCCGCCCCGGCCCATCGACTACGGCCTTCCCGCTCCCTCCTCTTCATCAGCAAACCCAGCCCGTTCAGCCCTATCCTTCGCAGATAGCTTAGGCGGCCTAGTCTACTACACTCTAGCCAGGCCAATACTCCCCCACGTTCCTTCACGTCCAACCAACTCAAAAACCATCAGATACGTACCATTATCTTTAATCTCATACTGCCACTTTTTATCCGTATATCCATACCTCCCATACAATCACCACAGGTATTTAACCTTCCACTTAGCCAGCTCCAGCAGCGCAAATCTCGGCTAGGCTCGGGCCAGTGCTGCACCGAGAACTCGTTTCTTACCACGAGTCGAAATAAGAGGTCTGTATCCGTCTCCGCGTCAGCGCCAGCGCTAGAGGGAGGACCCAAACCCAGTTCCTCAAGGGACGGAATAGACAGGTCCGCTGCCGGTGAAAGTCCAGCTCCAACTTAGAGGAATGCATGATGCCGGTGGTCTTGGTCTAGGCGGTACATCCGTGAAAGGCGAAGTGGGGGTTTCGCCGCTGTAGCGCCGCCAGAGCAGCTAAGGCATGAGGCCGGACTCCCACTGGCTCAGGTAGAGTGAGCCGCGCAAGAAGGCCATTGTGCTCGTGCTTTTACCCTCTGTGGTGTGGGAAGATGATTACTTCTTGCCGGAGCCGGCGAAAATAGTTACGTCTGCGCCGCTCCCTATCCTTATGCTCCCTTGCTGGTCAATACAGAGCGTAGCACACTAAAGATTAGCGACGCCTCGGCAAAGTACAGCGTGCGACTCGATAGCAACGGCTCCTGGTAGCACCATGCGCTTTCGATGGAGGGCTCTTTGTAATCTTGCTCGACCCGATGTTCCTAAAGAGCCCATCGCCCAGGGAAACGGAAACGGAGGCAGGACTTCCGGTCCGCCATGGCATGCGGCATTTTAGGCCCCGTGCAGCTGCCTCCAGCCGATACATGTCATCGCTAGCCCTCTGGCCGCTGGCAGCACTGAGCATAAGGGTTGGGTTCTCGTAGATGGAGCGCATCAGGGCGGCCTCGCGGTCCTAGTCGTCGCTGTCGTTCTGGATAATGCATAGCGCGCGTCAATACAGAGGTAGCGCAGACCGAGAACACCTGAGCGTTCGATGGCGTCTCGGAGCGCCTGGGGGTACCTTTGGACGGATGAGCTAGATGTAAGGATAACGAACTTAATGGTTCAGTTACCTACGTAAAACTTTCACACAAGTGCCCCCAGCATTTTTTGCTTGCGAGACCTCTTACGTGTCTTCCGCCAGTACATAGAAAACCAGAGAATGAATGTGATGACACCCAATCCCACACAAACAAGAAGATAGATAATCCATGAAGAAGAGATTGCTGGATGTTCCTCGAGAGGATAAGCCGCAAAAAAATCAAAGATACCACTATTAAATACAGCAGAAACGACAATGATTGGAAGGAATACAGTTGTGACAACCGCAATTGTCTTCATTGATTCAGAGTCACGCTTGGAAACCCTGTGATAGAGCGCCGCTAAGAGAGTTTGGACCATAGTTTCTGCCATGATCACCATCTTCAGATCCATCTCGGCGCGGGTCTCCACTGAAATCAAGTCAGTGTTAACAGCACGCAGCTCTTCGCGCCTGACACGCTTCGATTGCCGACACGGACCCATAGCCCTCCGGACCGCGCACGTGTGGTTGATGATTGTTGTAGCCGAAACTCTACAGTCTGCTATGACTTTTGCCTGGGTCACCATATCGGCGTTGAGTTCGACGAATTCAACGGACTCTTCCGAGTATCCTCGCCGCAGAAGACCCTGCTGTTCGGCCGTCACGCCTAATCTCGCCTCCAGGTCATTGATATCGCGTCGCAGCCTCTCTTGCTTCCGAGATCGAGATTGTACCATAGCCAAAATAGAGCTGATGAGCTGAAGTGGGTATTGACCCAAAGCTTGTTTATGCTGGTTAAGCCATTGGTAAGCGTCGTTAGATGATAGTCGTCTTTCGTAATCAGCCGTTTTGACGAACAATATGCATCTCGTTGCCATTTTAGAAAGGTCGCGTCGTAAAAAAGCAGTGAAGGCGTCGTTCTCATAGTTAGCAATGATTACCTCCATGTGTGTTGGTCGTCCTAGGCCAAGTGGAGGATAGTGGAATTCTGCCAATGCGCTGTAAGGGCGGAATAAGCCGAGTATCTCGGTAGTGAACCCAAAACTGTTGCATTTATTCCGGAACTCCTGGTAGCGCACACAAAAGGGGGAGTCTTTCTGGCCGGTTCCTTCGGAGATCGCTACCTGAATGTCGCCATTGTCGGTCCTCCATGTCAGCCATCCAACATGGCTGTCACTCGGAAGATCCCGGGCAGCTGATGTCTCTGGGTGTGGATGCTGTTGTGACTTTCTATCTTCCCCAAAGCGCCACCACATTCCATGAAAGTTGTCCGGAAGTTCTCTATTAGCGGCGCACCTTGTTCCAGGGATTTCGCTTCCGTCAGGGGTGTTTCTTGTGGGCTCTCCGCTTGGGCTTGCCGATATTGGCACTGCGCTTCTTACTTCCTGTCTCACTCCTGGATCTCTCTCTGACCCATCCTCTGCCACTCTCTCTGGCTCACCCCCTGGTTCGCCATCCAGCGCTGCCACTTCTTGATCCAGCTCTTGAGGGTCTTGTTGCACCATTTGTTCTCTTCGCTCATGTTGTAGCTGAGCATCAATTTGTCGCTGAGCATTAAGTCGTTGCTGATTAGCAACTTGTTGCGCGATTTGATGTTGCTGCTGTTGCTGCTGTTGCTGCTGTTGCTGCTGTTGCTGCTGTTGCTGCTGTTGCTGCTGTTGCTGCTGTTGCTGCTGTTGCTGCTGTTGCTGCTGTTGCTGCCATTGTCGAGTGTAAACCTGTTGTGAAGATTGGTATTGACGTTGCTGCCCATGTTGCTGAGCGACAGCTTGTTGTGAGGCTTGGCGTTGTTGCTGTCCCCGAGATCGTAGGGTACTAAGTTCTTGCTCCATTGTTCGAGTCCGAAATTTGGTGGATATCTTATTGTGAAGATTGTATGATAGGTCGTTTCTAACCTTACATTCGCATGTTAGAGTAGAAATGCTCCCACTCTAATGTGAAATGCGGCGCGCTCCTTATATCGGAATAGAACTCAGGCAGGCTACAGCAGTCATAATGCATCTCAAAAGCGCCAATACGAGACCGGTTCAGCCGTATGCAAATTGTCGGGCCAAAAAGAGGATCTAATTGCCCCAAATGGCTGCGCTGTCCACTTGATTACCAGCCAACATGTGGGGCTGCAGCTTGCCATCCAATAGTATCCTAACCTCTCCTCATGGTCAAGGCGACATGACAAACAAGAATTCCCTCATACGACTGAGGGAAGCCAGCGTGGGGGTTGGGCGCCCCGCCCCAACGAGTTAGAAGGCATCCGGTCGGACAGTTCGAAAGGAAGTCACCCAAATGCCAGAAAAGTGGGTATGATGCTGCTAGATGGCGGAGCGAATGTAAGATAAGACGTAGATGACAGCTGCGACGAATTAACAGCGGGGCAAGACTCAAGGTAGAGACCAGTTCAGTTAGCGGCATGAACTACCGTAGGCGGACGGTGGACGCTATGAAAACGTAGAAGGTAACGAGAATATTGACTTAGTGGATGCTCGCCACTACGAGGACGAAGTAGACCCCGGAGATGGAGGGTGAGCGACGGAAGAGACGCGGGAGCTTCCCCTTGAGGCCCCGCAGCCTCAGCATGGCGTCCTTGTCATTTCATTGACTGAGTGGCGTGGTTACACCAAGCTAGTGCCCGATTCCCAAAAAGGGGCACTTTCCGCTTACTCTTTGGTGGCTTTTTTCTGCAAGCGAAAACGCGCCTTGCTGTTGTGCAATTTCTCAGGGCTGGGTCCATGGTCGGTGACAGGAGCAGACCACATTAAACATGTGGTAATCTACAGCCTAATTTTTTACGCCAAAGTTTCTCTAAGCAGCTTTCATGTTCGTCCGTGACCCTGAGCTGCTCCTGAGTTTCTGGAAAAGGGGTTACCGCTAGGTTCGGACAGCCAATACACTGCCACTAAGAGGTTGTTCTAACAAAGAGCTTGCAAGGGCTAACAAGATTGTAGACAGTGAACTTGATATTTCTAACCTGAGGAACCAGAACCGTTCCTCACAACGTCTATCTACAGTGCTTATATATTTGTGTGGTTTTCGTGGACTGAGGGATCGGACATTCGTCGGTCCTTCGGTCCCAATCACGTGCCTGCAGAGCCACGTGATTGCGGGGTCATAACATTCAACTCCAGACAATTCTAGACTACCAATCTACTTTTAGACTGCTGAATATTATTTTGGCTATATCTGGAACCTGAGCTCACTTCTGGGCCCTTAACTTACTTCCTTGGCTACCAAATCCACCCTCGGGCAGACGATTCTACTTCTAGGCTATTGACCACAATTTTGGGCCACTGAACCAAGTTCTGGACTACTGATCCCCTTCTAGAATGTACCAGTGTATGCATTAAGGATGGTACAGAAAAAACCAGCACATGATAATAAGATTTCTCGGAGTGTGCTAGTACAAACCCTGAGAGAAGCGTGCCAACAGTTGGTGATCGTGCCATCCATCACGACCTTGCACTCCGCCAAATACCTCGTCTCGATCGGCAGACAAACGATACACACACATCAGAATCCAAGGAAACTCAAACCGTCTTCTCAACGCCGCACGTCAGCGCCCATGTTGATGCCGCCCCGTCAACTACGATGCAAGCCCGTGCCTCCACAGGGACTAGGCGAGTTACATCGACTTCCAGCGCCTTTCGAATCACAAAGCAGTTCTCTATATCCGAGGAGCTGCCCGAAGAGAACTACCCGGATGGACAAATGTCCTTGCTCCCAAGCCCCAAAACATTACCAACCTTGGACCCTCCATATTCGCCAATGCTATTACCGGGGAGCTCAACCGTTCAAAAACCGCATTTGCCACGCCCGGCGTCCCGATTGTCATTACCGAGATCTTCACTACAAATACCGCATCTTCCCTCACCGGCGCAACTCAGCCTGGCACAGATGTGTTCACAGCCGCCAGTGTCGGTAAACTCTATTCTGATGCCGATCATCACTGGCGGCAAAACAACGTCCTTGGTAGTGACGGAGACGGTGGCACGCCTTCCCCAAACTACAGCCAGGTTGTCTGAGACGAATCTCGGCTCACAAAGTTTCCTTCTTCGTTCGTAATCCTGAGCTGGGGTGAGCTGTGGCTGATTTGTCCTGAGCTTTCCCTAATTCGTCCCTGAGCTAGGGTGATCCCCTACGCGACTGCTGCACAACCTTAAAGACCTGTTTTCAGCGCCCCAGCTAAAGATTCCTTTTAATGGAAAGATAATACGTCATCTGTAGGAATGGCTACTAAGCAACAATTCTAATTACGATATACGCTTATGCTGGGTATACGTATGATTTGTGTAATGTGTGCCGGAAAGCCCTATCGACAAAAGCAGAGCAACCTGGGCCTCGCTAAGGGATTCAAAACAAACCACAAGTATCTAATCACGCCCACGTCAGGCCTATAGCGTCGACATGCTATTTTACAGAATGACGTGACATAGGACATAGCCGGGTCATTTGATGGAGTTGCTGACGACAGTGGCAATGTCGCCCGTCTATGCTCCTGACTAGTTGACAGGTATTATTTGGGGATATATAGGCTGCCTTAGCAACTTGCCGATCTTTGCTAAGGAGGTACTGGGGAACTAATTGAGAATGGCAGCGGTTGGTTTATGATGGATATTCATCTTCAACATTCAGGATAGAGTGCCTACTGAACTAGGTTGATCCTGCACAACACCACACAAAACAAACTACACCCCTAAAATCGCGGGTCGATTCCTCCGATCGGAGGGGCCGCAATGATCTCTTGGGGCTGGCCCCTTCGGCGCGCAGTCGCAAGATCGATTGACGAAAAGGGATTGGCCAGACATACTAATACACACGTTTCACTTAGGTTCGCAATGCACAAAATGTTCCGTCACGTAAGTCTTCACTGGATCGAAGGTAGGAGATGTTGCAAGTGGTGAGGTTCGTCGCCAAAAAGGTTAGTTGCTTAAAAGTTCATAAACTGAACCCACGGCTGCCCCTTTATGGAGGCGCCTGGGAAGTCGGCGAAAAGAAGGCTAATTACCAAAACGGTAAGTGAGGAAAGGAAAACTCCGGCTCCAAAACAACCCCTGACGACCATGGGCAAGCCTCCCAAAACACCAACACCCTAAGCCACTACCGCTGATGGTGCGTACATTTCTTGATAGGCTAAATTCCTACTAGATACTTACTTATTCTGCCGGCAGAATATTTACGCCCGCGGATGCCCAGTTCTTGACCCGAGCCTAGATATTGTCCCGCGGCCGCGGGCTAAGTACCTTTTCTGCCAGCAGAAAACCCACCCCCAGCATCAGGAGACCCAGATCTCAGCTCTAAGCTCAGATCTTGTTTCTTCTACCCTGAATTTATTAACTATTTCGACGTCAGGCCAAAAGGAGAGGTGTTTGTGATTCGAATCTGTCACGATCAAAGCAGAGAGGTATGTTCAGTGCCTTTGACAGAATGAAGAAGCACCTTCGAGTTTGCCATAGCTAAGTGAAGGCACTTCTTGAAAGGCCAAAGGAGAGTTTATTTTTAGAACGTATATAGAGGGAATAAGGCTCGAATTCTGAATTTTAAACTTGATATGTTGTTCTCTTTCCTTATTATAAAGAGATATCCGAAGATTCATACTGGGCAGTCTAGTAAGAAACGAGATGAGAAAACTGTATGTATGGTGGTTTAATTATATCCAATGTGACTTCTGCATTAAACCTATGCTAGCTCTCACATTTCAAGAGATCTCAATTAGATATGGTGCTGGTCAGCAGCTAATACCTAGATGTTGTGCTGATCTGGTGGCTAAATCAAGTACTCTAGCCTTCTGTAGAGAATTCTCCGCTTATACTGTAATGTCAAAATCCTTGTTCTGAGAATACAAACTTCTTTAGCGGCGCTTAAAATGGATGCTAACGTGCCATCTAAAAGATTATGAGAGCCTAGATGATTGCTTAACTATTTGGTATGCATCCTCTCTAGATAGCTAGGAAATTAGGGTGATTAAAACGAAAAAGCCCCAGGAATGGGGTTCTCCTTCTTTATGTGATTAAAGAGGGATTAGTCCAAATTCTAGCAAGCTAGAAAGTTAATACCCAAATTCGGGACTGCATCACGCACGCGCGCCTGCGAGCCGATCTATTTTAAGCATTCAAAAATGGCCAGAATCCTGGACCACCCGAATTTGGCAGAATATGCCAGTACATGCTCTGGGATAGTACACAATATCATAGCTTGGGTCTTGGGATGGTACTTGATATCCTAGCTCGGAATTTGGGATAGTACATCATGATATACCAGCACCGATGGGATGTCCCACTGTATACCAGTACATGATGGGATGTCTCAAGGTATACTACTATATGCCTTGCTATAGGGCGACCATCGACGACAGCAGAGTAATCGCTGCCGGGCATCGCTTGCAGTAGCGCCACTATCGCACCAAGCGTCACTAGCAGCACCATCAGCGACACCAAGAAGGGTCATCGTAGCGGCACAGGCTTTTAGCCCAGCGGCGCCGAAACGGGCTTGTTGTGGGGGGGGAACTGGCGAACCTCGGATCAGGAGGTGGCCCCAAGGCTGCTCTCAGGGCATAACGGTCCCGGAGTTGCCTGGATGCATCGCCCGCGAGTGCCGCTGGACAAACGGGGGGCATGGCAGATTCTGGGGCCATGGCAAGCTGCTCGCCGATATTAAAGCAATCTGTGGATCATCCATAAGTTCCATGGTCTCAACGCAGGTGAGTTGGGTTAATGGGCTGCGTCTTGAGTCACTTGCCTTGAGTGGAGGAGAGACGCCAACGCGAGCGTGGCCCTGGAAAGCCCGACAGACTCCAGCTTTTGATTGGCTTGACGCTGGCAAATGGGGGCGGATCTTCCCACCCCTGCTCCCGATGAAGGTGTAAGGCAACAGGCAGACTCAGCCGCTCCAGTAGCAGTTGGAAGGCGCCCCAGAAAATGCAGGTGAATGTTGGCTCCGCCACCACTAGGCATTGTAGGACTCAGCAAGGGGCAGTCGCGAGGCTCTCTTCTGCCGCTGGTGCAATGGCCTGGAACTCGGACGCGGGCCCGCGACCTTGGTATTGTTAGTTTGAGTGGTGCTACAATGTAGTGGTATGATGGTAAAGGTGGCATCCATCGTATGAGGGATAGCAAACAAAGGGGTCAAATCTTCTCCCACTCAGACGACCTGCATCAAGCGCGACAAATCAGCGTTCTTACCAAGCGCCACAGACCAGTACAAAGACGTGAGGGGTGCCTACTACTTTGTGAGTATCATACGTTCAGGAACTGGCCCGAGGCTCACTCGAGCTGAAATAAGAGCATCTCTACCTTACTATCGAACCCGCCCGCCCCAGCAACATGGCAAATGCCTCGAAAACGCAAGTTTCTCGCAAAAATACTCCATCGCCTATGACTTTCCAACCGAATGGAACCCTTATACATTATAGCCAGCTCCATCACCCTTGCAGCCTTGCTGAAACTGTCATCAAAGCCGCCAACATGATGGGCGACTGTGTAAGCACTAGGGAAGATACACAGTCTCTGGTCAACGAAGTCTCAGGAATTGAAAAGGTTTTACAGGATGCTCAAGCTATCTTAGAGAAACGCAGCAGTCACAAGCAACTACCTCAGGACGGCATTGCAGCGGGGATGGCGATCGTCTTAGCAACAAAGGCTCAACTCACCAAGCTTGATAATCTTCTCGAGAGCTGTGTCAAGGAGCGAGCGACGGACGAGCACAAAATAAGACTCGCGTGGATAGCCTGATTGAGGTCGAAAGGAACGATCAAGAAGCTGCAGCAGAACCTGATGGAGTGCAGGCAGGGCATCGCTTCCTTTTGGGGAGTGGTTAAAGTGTGAATTCTTTGTCCCCCTTTCCTGATCGATGTTATGTTTATGAGCGGCGTAAAGAATTGCGAGTTCACCAACCCTCCAGCAATACTAACTGCCTACTTCGTACCTCCTGGCCGATAGTTCCGATAATACTAGTACGTAACTCTCCCTAGAGTAGATAACCCTCCTTAACCAGGAGTAAATAGACATACTAGGCGAGTATAGCCGGATCTTGATAGTAGAACCTAGTAATTGATTAGCCCTCGGTAAGGAAAACGGCAAGAAGATGACGATAAGAAACGTAGGGTAGAAGAGTGTCAGGGTTGTGAGGGCCGGCGGTCGCCGGCCCCACAAGGGATCAGCATCACAGGGGTATGAGACCGGACTCTTACAGTAGATGAAACCTGATTACGCGGCCTGATTGCGCTGCGCTCGCGCATAAAAGGAGGCTCTTGTGCACTTACTTTAGGGAGTTCAGAGTTCAGTGCTGCTACAATCTACTACCTACCCTCTTCACTCTGGCTTGCAACTGGTGACCCTGACAAAGAGGAAGAAGGGAGACCGGATATCGAGCCCTCGAATAAGCTAAATACCCACAGGGACCTAGTTATCACTAGACGCATGAACTCGCCTACTACCACTTAAGGACAGAATAAGAGGGTAATACGATATTAGTACTACTACCCAAACGCCTGTGGGGACTGGTGTAGCTGCCGATGCTATAAACCCTCCTAGCTGAAAACCTCGTAGATTCCGACGGCTATACGGCCCTTATCTAGGCGGTAGCGCGCGGCGGCAAAAGAGTCTGTCTCCCCCTCATCCTCTGGTTCGAGGTTGATACAAATGTTTCTAAAAAGCGCGAGTAAACCGCCCTCTATATGGCGGTGCAGGGCCAGGACCCTCGCGTTATTAAGATTATGTAGGATCTCATCCGATCCGCGGCTAATCCTGACCCTATTAACTATTGGGGCCGTATACGCCTGCTGTACGCAGCGGCCAAGCAGGACTTTAATAACGCCGCCTTCCTTAAGCCTTACTAGAGACGAGAAAAGTAAAACTTAACGTGCAGGACATCCGAGACCGGACGCCGCTGGGCTACGTGGCCCTTATAGGAAGACCCAGGACTGTGGAGGCCTTATTCGGTGCTGGCGCCGACCTAGCTATTACCGTTAACTAGGATTACACCGTAGCTATCGAGGCTATAGTTGGCAACTACTACGACTGCCTAGAGCTCCTACTCCGATACCACCTTACGAGAGGTCTCTCGGTAGTAAACCTAAAGGTAGAGCTAGTTGGCAGCTGGAATATTCTCTATCTTATTGTAGAATACACCGACGCTACGACAATAGCTATAGTTTAGTAGTACCTTAATCTTCTAGCATCCTGCCTACGTTTCCCTATTAGGCAGTCGAAATTAGCCGAAGGCCTTGCTCCGGACGACTCGTTTATTTGAAGAGAAGACGTAAATGAAAAACTTATGCTTGCCTGGAATGAATTGTTAAGGCTGGTGGAGGGGCTGTTTGCTGGTAGTTTTTCGCAAAATTGGACTGCTGAGGAATCGGAAGTGGAATCGGAAGTGGATGTATTTAAAGAGGCAGAGGAATTTCTTTAGAGAATGTCTATTTGCACCGTAGTCTCGGTCTATTTGCACCGTAACCCCTGAACCAGCCCCACTTTCGCAACTATCCCTCCACTGCCACCTAAGGAAACGCAACGAAACGAAGCGATTCAGAACTAAATAAAGCGATTTCGCAACAGAATTACAATTAACTACTACTGTTTCGCGCTGAATAAGCCCTATTTTCGCTGACTAAGCCCCGGTGCCCCCTAAGCTCGGCGTAGGCGCTTGTAAACGTGTGGATCGTCTCGCAATTGAAATCTTCGTGATGCCTGAACCTAAGGATGCCGCCAGGCTTTCAGATGCCGGCGTTAGAGCCTTTCCAGCCTTTCTCCTACTCTTAGAAACGCTAAAGGGCGTTAGAGCAACAACAGGAGCGTTACTAAACACTAGCGCTGCGTCAGTACTACCTGTAACAGTTATTTAGCTCCCCTCCAGAGTCACACCTTCCCATTAAAACGTGCTACGTTATATAAAGGCCCTGACAGTGCCACAGTGTGCCCGGTAGCGGCACCACGTGTAGGTCCCGATATTATAGCTAGTATACACCCTTTATCGCTTCCACGACCTTTACTGCCACGGCTTACCTGACTACTTGTAACCTTAATAAAGTCTCCTACTGGCGTTAAAGGCTAAGGAGCTACAGGGGGCTAAGTGGCCGGTATTACGGCTACAGGCTACGTAGCTAGTATCACAGCTTAACTGCCTTTAAGGGGGGGGAGCGGCTGAGTTAGAAGAGGAGCGATCCTGTTACTAGCGAACGCTGTAAAACTCTTAGGTCTACCTTTAAAGGCTACCACACGATTAAACTCTTAATACTGTAAGTATTGATCTTCGTCTGTAAGGCTTCTAGCTAGCTATTAATATAGGTAAAAGTCTTTAATAAGAGGAAAGCCTTATTATTATGGCGGTTAAGTAAGGTGTAGCTACAGGGTATTCCGTACTAAGTAGTAAATTAAGCGGAATAAGGAGATAGGAGTTTAGGGTTAGGTTAGGTTCTTAATAAAACTACACCTTACGTAATCCTCTATTAATCCACTACGTGAGATAACGCCTTACTAAAAACGTTATAAGAGACCTTCCCTATCTAAGCCTGGCCTAGATATTGCCGTTTTAAGGTGTTTCTTTCCTTTAGAATAGCCTTACAGATCTATATTTCCATCGCCTTAACTATATAGTAAGACTGGCATACCACTATAAGTACTATACTGTTACTGTTAACTATAAAAGACTTAAGGTAGTGGTTAACAGCTTTAACTAGTGATATAGTCCTCTAACTGAAGTTAAGGAGCTTATTAATGTAACAGGCGCCCTATTACTTAACCATAGGTATTTAGGTTTCTTTCAGATACTCTAGAATCGCTGTCTAAACGGAGAAAAATGCCTTAAAGTTACTTAAGGCGTCGTTATAAGCCGTAACGGTATGGGCGTAAACTACACACTCCCAGAGCTTATACAAGCCAGCCATCAAGTATTCTACGGCGTCAGGGGGGACCCTAAGCTAACCGTCTACAAGCTTATCTAAGCGATCCACAACAGCCTGCTTTTAGGCCTAATTTAAATTATCCTTTTCCTTAACTTAACTGGGAGACAGTAACAGTCCCACAGCCCTAGTAACTACAGCTGTGGCTTCCTTATTCCACTTACGTTTAATGTAAAGAGTAACGTTCTTATTAAGATAGAAAATACAGAGTTAGGGTGTAACGTAGGGATAAACCTTCGTAACGGCAGCTTTATAGCCTTATCGTAATCCGTAATAGTAATAAGTAGGGCCTTCTATTATAACCTGCACCTGACACAGGCCTTAAGAGGACTGGCGTAAGTTAAGACAGAACGCATGGCAGGACACTAACAGGTAAAGGGTGTTCCAAAGATGGCTTGTTAAGCTAACACTCTTAGACGGGGGGTTTAATGTTAATGTAGGTTACTATCACTATAATACATAGAGGTAAGTCTGAACAGTAAGATATAAATGAATAATTAAATACTAATGTAAGGAACTAGAGTCCCTTACAGTGGTTATAGGCATAACTATAACTATTTATACTAGCTAATTAAAGGGTACTTTATACTATGCTTAATCTGTAATACTTAGTAGTACACCACACAGTTACAGTTAAGCAGTTAACTAAATAGTGCTTAATATTACTAGTCCTTATAAGCTACTAAACACTTCTTTACTAATTATAAAGGCTTTAAGTCTTTACACCCCTGGCTTAGTACGTTTAAGACAGTGTATACTGTCCTTCTACACTGTTCCTTTTATAGGGGATTTATTAGGCCACCCCAGCTTAAGTAACAGCCTGTAAGGTTATTACACAATTCCCCCTTTTTAACATTCTTTTCCTATAAAGAATCACTAAGTTGGTTTTCTTCCTTCCCCACCTTCATTATATCTATTAACCGTATTAAAAAGCGTAAAAGACAGAGAAAACAGGAAAAGGCTCCTTATAACTATCGTATTCGTCTTATAGAATCCCTTAACGCCTTTAATTTACAAATATCTCCCTATACTCACTACTAAACTAAATCTTTACTATATTAAGTTATAACGTAATCTAACAACTATAGTAAGTACTAGTCCACTAACATACCTTCCTTATACAACATATTTAACTACTTTAATAAGTTTATTAAAGGCCTAGTAAATAAGAAAAGGGAGTTAACACCTTATATAATTAAATAGTTACTAAATACTGTAACTCCTTTATAAAGTTATAATATGTTAAAACTTAACGGCACGCTATTAAAGCGAAGGTAATAAAGGTATTTTCTTGTAAGGCTAAGGTCCTGTCCTTTTAAAAGCGGGTAGAAGTATCAGACCCTGTTTAAGCTAAGCCAGCCTCCTAGGACTAGGACTCTTTTCTTACTAGTTTTTCCTCTAAGGGGTCACCCCAGCCTATAACGTCTTCTTAACCTGGTTTATAACTTCCTTCTTTTAATAAATAAAACGGTTCTTTAACGTAATAATAACACACTTACCTTCTTCAGTAAGAGGTTATAAGTTTAAGTCCTATAAGGGCCTTTATAACACAAGTTATAGTTTAAGGACCATAACACGTATTATAACTTTTTTATTATACTTTTTTTTACTAACTTCCTTTCTTAACAGTGCTTATTCTTATAAACACACTTTTCCACTACATATTACTATATAACTGGTTTAAGAGACCTTAAGGTACACTAAATCACTTTTTACCCTTTAACTCCTTCCTTAGACTTACGGTGAAATGTAAATCCTCTAACTACAGGGGGTAAGTTGTCCTATAGGCCACTGGTTTATAACGTCCTAATTCTCCGTATTACCACACGTGTGATTTATATAAAGCTCTCCAGGAGCTCTAAAGGCCCAGCCTCCTTATTAGGTCTAAGGTCCTTACAACTTATAATTAAAGGTTTTAATAAATATCCTCCTATACCTATTAAGGAGATTCCTGCCATTTCTTAAGCTTTAAGTCTTATAGTAATCTTACTCTTTAATATAGTAATTTAAATATCAGGTTTTATCTTATCTCTAATTCTTATTATTAGTTTTAATTAATCTAGATTTTTTTAGTGGAACTTTATAACTAGGTCTAAGCACTTAAAATTCTTAACTAATTCCTATAAGTTACTTTTAAAGTTATAATCTAACTACTTAATAAGATATTTAAACGTATTCCTTCCCTTTTATAAATCTATAACTTCCTTAATGTTATACTTGTCCTTATTAACGTTAACCTTAATCTTCTTTTCTAAAGGAACTCCCTTTAAGGCAGGTTTTAAAAGTAAGATATAAAAAACCTTAATCTACACCTTTACACTAACAGGTAAATCTAGTTTATAATTAAAAGTAGCGATTTTTTTCCTAATTTAAAACAGTCTGTACCTTTTAAAGTTAAGTTTCTTACTAAGCCGTTTTAAACGTAAGTTTTATAAAAAAAGGTAAACGTAATCCCCCTCCTAAAAAGTCGGTCCCTTAACTCGTTTACCATTATAATAAAGTCTTTACTTAAGCATTAGCTGCTTAGTTTAATGTTTATTAGTAAACTTCTTTATTCGTTCACGTATAAACTTAAGTTCGGCTTACAGGTAGTCGTGTAGTTCTTACATTTAATCTACACAGATTACAACTTAAAGGGCGTTAGTAAATAAGCCTTAACAGAGCTTAAGCTCCTTTTTATAATTAGTAAAGAATAGTAATATACCTGTTAACTTAACTAATGTTATATTATAAGTTATCTATATGTGACGACCCTGCAGGCCGTCACTTGGGCCGGGGCGGCCCGACGAATCCCCCGCAGAAGGAACAGTGCGGAAGGACAGTGTACACCGTCCAGGCGCACCGGGCAAGGGGTGCAAAGACCCGAAGCCCCTACGACTAGTAAGGAAGTGCTTAGTGGTCCACAAGGACCGACAACACCAAGCACCATTCAGTTGACTGCTTGGCTGTAACTGCATGGTGCACCACTAAGCATAACGAACTAAGCAAGGTACAAAGTACCTCCTAGTTAGTTAGTATAAGTAGCCGTGTCCACAACCACCGTGAGGGACTCTGGTTCCTCACGCTAGTATTCAATTGTTCATTTATATCCTACTGTTCAGACTCATCTCTGTGCATTATAGTGACAACGACCTACAGTGACATTAAACCCCCCGTCTAGGAGTGCTAGCTTAACAAGCCCTCTTCGGAACGCCCCTTACCTGTTGGCGTCCTGCCATACGTTCTGTCTTAACCCGCGCCAGTCCTCTCGAGGCCTGTGTTAGGTGTAGGTTGTAATACTATACTATTAATAACAGTTTAAACTAATTATCTTATTTAAAGTTAATATATGCTTAAAGATATATTATAAGTATCTAATTAACTTACTCCGTTTAGCTATCCGTCTATAGGTAAAAGGCTGTTAAAAGCTTACTTTTTACACCTATTTTTTATATTAGCCCTTATTAAAACTTTAACATAATTAGCTTATCTTAATCTATAACGATATTATCTAGCTAAAGGTATTATAAGATTACCTCTTTTTTAAAGATATAAGTAAGTTACTTTACTATTATATCCTTTAAAGTTAGTAAAAAGTAAACCTATTTTATTAACTTATTAACTATTATAAGGACTTAATTATAGGTAACTCCTGTAATAAGGTCCCTAGACTTTAAAATCCTAATAATAAAGTTAAGTAAGATAAAGTTCTATAATACTTATAATATAAGGAGTAGTTTAAGAAGTCTGTAAGGCTTATAACGTTAGTTCTACTTTTAATAACAGACATTATAGTTATTAACCACTTCCTTAAACAGCTTTTTTATTCTTAAAAAGGCATACGTTTATTAAGCTTATGTAAAAGTCTTAACTCAGCCTATATATCCTTTAAGTTAGGATATATAAACCTGTTAAATATACTCCTTTTACTTATCCAGGTTATAAATATACAGTTTCTCTTAATATTAAAGCCTTACTCCTAATTTAAACATGTTATTTACACCTTTTAACAGCTGTTTTAACTAATAACTGGTTTCATTATAATTTAAATACATTAAGCACTTCTTACTATAATCCTATAAATACCTTAAAAGGTCTTCTAAAGGGCATTTATACTTATAAGTGCACTCTATTAACCTTCTTTGTTGGGTTTTTACAACCCTAACCCGGCTAGTGTGGTTAAAACAGTGTGGCTGGATCCACGCAGCCGCTCTGCAGCTGCATCCGTGGATCTGCACAGCCAAGAACGCCAGACTCCACTGCCAACCTCGTATTCAGTCAGCCAACCTCGCTTCGCAGAAGCGAGTGTGG
>Ga0247770_1001017_pt1 | contig 24498 bp, 24 predicted proteins | sample UWRJL136409B6_FD_179943 | JGI IMG/M metagenome (GOLD analysis project Ga0247770, IMG submission 179943) | Plant litter microbial communities from Arlington Agricultural Research Station in Wisconsin, United States - UWRJ-L136-409B-6 | ecosystem: Environmental > Terrestrial > Plant litter >... | reverse complement strand
CACCTTGCCTCCTCACCCCAACAACCCTTCTATACCTCACCACCCCCTCCCCCACCGCATCCATCAAACACCGCCAAAGCCCCATCCTCGAACTACTCACACAGACCTCCGCCCGCCCATCAGCCCCTTCATAACCCCCTCGGTCACTCGTCTTCTGCATGCCCAAAGTCCAGCCATTCTCGCCCATGAAAATGAAGTGTTCACAGGGAAATCCCTGCGCAGACACGGCGGTGTGGAGGGAAGGGTCGAGGTCGTGCAGGACGCGCATGCCGTTGGGGGAGATGCCTAGGCCGGCGCCGGTGAGTGGGGAGGTTGAGAGGGGATCGAGGGACGGGGCGGATGGAGTGGGGTGGGGAGTTGCGCGGGGCTGGTGGGATTCGTAGATGTGAATTGTGTGTGGGGGAGAGGAGGGAGGGAGGTTCTTGCGGAGGAAGAGGTAGGTCGAGAGGCCGGAGATGCCGCCGCCGGCGATAATGATGTGCATTGTTTTGGTGTGTCGATTTTCTTGCGAGTGGTGGTGCCGGGCGAGATGTGCAATGTTGGTCGGGTGGCTGAGATTTTTAATCAACTCGTCAAGCGGACTGAAGTGATCGCAATGGCCACGGACGCGTAATATTGACGTGGACGAGAGTCGGAGTGTTGCTTTGGGATTGACCCTTGGTGCAGTCCCTGCCAGCATTCGCCTAGCCCTGCTCGAAGTTGACGCGTCGACACGTGTTGTCTCGGAAAAAAGTAAGACGGGGCAATGGCTGCCCCAGGTTGCGCAACCACACTGGCCAATTTGGTAAACGCTTTGTGAGGCTTGCTTGTGCAACAAGCTTTATGAAGAAGGTACAGCCCATGGGGATTGAAGAGCCGATGCTGGATACCTAGCAGTAAGGGGCGGGAGCCCGTTCCTGAGAAGTTCTGGCCAAACCACAGCTGCCCCACCAACCATCCATCATCAATTAGAGCCCGCGCTCTTTCCTTGCGTTAAAGATGTCCCACTGTTGCCATTGCAACGATTGGCCCGAGTGGGGGACAGTGCTTGGGGGGCCATGGTTGGTTGAACTGCCTGAACCCGCCCGCTCGGCTGCGGCATTGGCTGCCTCCAGAAGCACACTGGCAGAAGCCAATCCATTCTGGATTCGCCGACTAGTCATGTGATACTGCACCTCAGGTATTCGCGCAGCTATCGGGCATCATCTCGACTTGTTTCCGTATCGTTGCGCAACGAGTAACAACAATCCCTAAACGATCCCATCTCCTGCCCTGAACCCACAATCGAAGCCAAGCAACCATGGAGACCCTTGAAGCCCTCGGGCTCGCTGCAAATGTCCTTCAATTTCTTCAAGTGGCTACTTCATTTGTCGCGCAGGCTCGTGACATCTATCGGTCGGGCCCCGCAGCCTTGGGCAAGCTGAACGACATGCGGAACATCTCTCGTGACCTCCACAACATCCTGGCCGAGATGCAACGCCAAGATGCCGAACCTAGGTCGAAAGCCAACGAGACGTCGGCAGCCCTGCAACAGGAGTGCTTGTCTGTACTGCAGGACCTCACCCATTCCATTGACAGCCTGGGCTTTTCCGATAACCCCAGCAAGAGAAAGGCCATCGCCATGGCGTTCAAGGCCATGTGGGAGCGAGCAAAGATTGACGAATTGGAGCAACGGATTATGGGTTTCAGACAACAGCTGGTGCTCGGTCTGGTGGTTACATTGAGGTTTGTGCATCAGGGCCGCAGCTCTTGGCGAGCCCCCTTCACTTAGAAATCTTGTAACCTGACCTGCATGACCTAGGCAATTTGCCATTCAGTCCTTGGACCGGCAGGATGAGATTCTCCGGAAGCTCGACACGTTTGGTAGCAACCGGGGCGCACCTGTTGACGCCATCCTTGGGCACGTGGTCCAGCAGCTGGACACTTCCAATCAGACTAGCACACTCAACTCTCAACTCCGGACCATGGCTCTACGCCAGGTGCAGTCTCCGGGTATCAGTGACGGTGAGATATCGAAATCTATCAAGGTTCCCCGATGGCGTGAAGTGGAGCTAGAATCAAGATTCCTGGCATCCGTATCTTTCCCGGAGATGCACGGCCGCCAGTCACAAATCTCGGAGGCACACAAGCAGACCTTCAAGTGGATATTCCACGACACACCAAACCAATCTTGGTCCAGCTTTGTTAGTTGGCTCAATTCTACGTCACAGCCCCTCTACTGGATCACAGGAAAAGCCGGCTCCGGGAAATCGACTCTGATGAAGTTCATTGCGCCTACCAGATATCTAGGGCATTTCCTAAGATCCGGACATCATAGTGGCCCTATCGTAATCGCATCATTTTACTTCTGGGCGAACGGAACAGCAATGGAAGCATCCCCGGAAGGCCTCTACAAATCGATAATCTACCAGCTTCTGGATAATAACAGGGACTTGATTCCGCTGGTGGTCCCCAAGACGTGGGAGCTTTTATGTCTCTTCGGGGATTTGAGAGCACACGGCTCACTTAGCAAGGAGGATCTTCATAAGGTTCTCGTCGCAACGGTCGATCAGCTGAGCCGGAGAGCACGAGTCTTTATCCTCATTGACGGCCTGGACGAGTTCAGTGGCGATCCAGACCTTCTTCTCGACACTTTGCAAGACCTACTCTCTTATTCAGTCAAAGTTTGCGTGGCCAGCCGTCCTTGGGTCGTTTTCGAAGACGCTTTTCACAACAAACCCCACCTTCTCCTACAACAGCTCACCCGCTCTGACATACAGATGTACGTTGACTCGAGACTCAACGCAAACAGGGGATTCCTACGACTCCGAGGGCGCGATCCTGAGTTTGCACAGCAGCTTACGGCGGACATCGTCGAAAAAGCCCAAGGCGTTTTTCTTTGGGTACGCGTAGTCATTGACTCCCTGCTGATTGGACTGCGGCACGACGATCGAATTTCGGACCTCCAGAGAAGACTGGATCAGCTGCCTCCAGACTTGGAATCCCTTTATGAAAGCGTCGTCAACTCGTGGGATCCTTTCTATTTCAAACATGCCGCGCAGTACTTTAAGTTGATGCTCGCTTGTGCAGAGCCACCACCGGTCCCGGTCTTTTTCTTCGCTGATGCAGAAGGTGACAATATCCAGCAAGCGATTTCCAACCAGCGTATGGGTGCGGGAACACTGGAGTCCATGGTTGAGACAGTACGTCGTCGTTTGAATAGCCGCTGTCTTGGGCTCCTTGAGGTCACTGGGCATGAACCACTTGGAGTGGACGAGAAACCTGATTATCGGTCGGCCCGCCGCTCCCGCCGCTTACACCGCCCCCACAACCCTTACCGCCCCCGCCGCCCTAGTCCTGGCCCTTTTGACGCCAGGATCGATTACCTCCACAGGACAGTAAGGGATTACGTCACCAGAACAGACGTGCAAAAGAGATTCGAGGAGGCAATCGGAGCCTTTGACACAAACTTACAGCTGTGTCACGCTTGGATGGCCTGCGGGCTTCCGGGTCTCTCCAACCGAGACAAAGAGCGGTTAACGTTGAGTTGCTCAATACACGCATGCAAAGTTTCCGCCAAAAACCTTTCAAAAGCGACCCAAAAGCTCAACGAGTTGCAACGGCGGATCGGCTTAGCTGAATACTCCTCTGTTGATAGGCACTATAGATGCCAGACGGCAGTTCCAGATATTACGGATTGCTGCATTGGCAAAGGATTTATTTCTCTTGCGGCTCGAATTGGTGTGACACACTACGTCAAGATGTGGATCGATGGACTGCCTAGAGACACAGAGGGATTACCGTACGAAAACCATAACGATCACAGTCTGTGCCTACTCTTTCTCGAGGCCTTCCTATGCCCGGACCCAACCGCGATGATCGAGAACATCCGTCTCATTTTGGATGAAGGAGGAGTTACTCACAACTTCAACACAAATCTTAATCTTCTCGAGATGCAGGAGGGACGCAAGCCTCAGACTCTAGAGTTTGGACTTGTAACCGCATTCGTGACACAATGCGATGCCCGTATAGGCGGTGAACAGGCGGCGGTGACTGAATGGAACCGGTGGGCCCCGGCGCTCCGGTTGCTATTCGACAGGGGTGCCCGGATTGAGAGGAAGCTCGTCGACGCAGTGTGTAGTGAGTGGTTGGCAATGCATCCGGACTGCGACTACGAGTTGGTATTCTCGACACTAGAGAAACTTTGGCTGGGAGAGGAAGATGCTGCGTTTGAGTGTTTCCGAGAGGCGTTTGGAAACGAAGTGGTCCCCTCATACTTTGAGTACGACACGGATGCGTCCGAAGAGTGAAAGATGGTGTATGCTTGGTTCGATGATCTAGCAATGCTTCCGGTACTAGCGAGCCGGGTGGATGTTAAATAAACTTCTGTGGAAGTTCCCGGAGGAAGTGACAAAGGCTGGCACTGGAAGGAAGGTCACTACCTGCCTCAATATCGGCCATTCTCCGTTATGACTCGCCAAACGCAACACAGCCGCCAAAGCTTGGCACCGGTCCGAACGGCAGCTTCAGCGCCGATAACGACAGCAATGAACACCATGGCCGGTTCGTGGACAATTGGGCCCTCTTGCTTGATTCGCAGTACCGCTTTACTGCCTCAGTCTGCTACACAGAACCATCTATTAGGACGAGGGTGTCACAGGTGTTGGATGGGGCTGCATCAGTGATGCATTCCTTGCTGGCCGTTGCTGACTCTCGAAACTCCGAACCGTCGGGCTTCCTTTGCCATCAAGGGCCCGCCATCAATGTGTGCGATTGAGTGAACTAGGTTCTTAGTCGACATGGGTGCAGATCATCTGTCGATAGTCTACCAAATGCTCCTTCCTGGCCTTGCACATTGCACACACGTGCACACCCCCAGTGCCACCTATCCTACGAACAAGTCTCATTCTTCGTCCCATCATTCCCCCCACACCAAATATACACCCTTCCAAACACGGCCGACGACGATGTCTGATACCTCGGATCACACCACCACCCCGTCGCTGTTGTCCTGTCGGCACAAAACGTCAGGCAGCACTGCGTTCCGTCCGGAAGCCACACGTAGCTGCGCGCTGACATGTTCAGGTCGTGAAAGCCTTCGGCCTGGATGATGGGTGTGGCGGTGCCGAGGTAGGAGGGGGAGGCGAAGGCTTGAAAGGCGAGGCCTTTGGGGGCGGTGCTGTTGTTGAGGGTTGTAGTCGTCGAGGATGGTGAGGGCGGTGAGGATGTTGATGTTGGGGATGTTGATGGTGAGGATGACGATGAAGAAGGTGAGGTAGTGGGTGGCCTGGTAAGTGAAGATGAAGATACGGATGGCTGTTCCTGCAACGAAGCATCCCCTGAGACAGACTTGTCGGATTTATTCGCCATCGAACCTCCCACAGCACCCCCAATGATTGCTGCAAGCAGAATGACCCCTGCCAGCACAGCCAGTATGACGAACACCCTCCTCTTGACACCCCATATTCTCCTCTCCTCAGCCGCCTCACTCCCACCGGGAGCCCCCACAGCAGCCACCGGCGGAAGAGACTCCCACGGCGCCGTGCCAGCCGATGCATCTGGCGACCAAGCCTGCGGAAGCTCATGCTCATCCTGCCCCTTTATCGTCCCATCATCAAACAATTTCGGCGCATCATCATAAACAACGGGGTATTTATCGCCTCCCAAAGCTTCGCGCTGCCACGCCTGTTCGTCCGAAAGGACCTGTGGAGACGCGTCTTCGACGGGCGGTCGGGATGGGACCACCTCGGGGAGGTTCTCGTCTGGGGGGCGCGTATTCGTCATCGCACCTCGTTAGGTATGCTCGGCATTACTCGAATGCGTGTCGATAGGTAATGTAGTTTGCGTAACGTCCCGCGCCAGAATACCTACCTAGGTACTCCATACAATGGCGATAAACAAAAGTGTGGCGTCTGCAAGGGGCGCGCACACTCAAGAGCCGCGAGTCCTCCGCGAGTGCTGTCGCCGGGAAATTGAGCATATTTGTGCAAAGCCGGGGTTTGGTACAGGCATGTTGTAAGACGGAGCAATGTTTGCGCGCTGAGGGTTACATGGTGTTTTCAATAGGGCGCTAACCAGGGTAGTTGTTTCAAGTTGTGGATGGGATGGGGCGGGCCCACAGCGGGATAAATGAGGTGAAGATGCTAGTCCGGATGCCGGTGACGGGGATGCAATTTGGGTTGGGGTTGCATCCATCTATGCTGGCTAGTGTGGGCTTCTGGCTTCTAACGAAACTGGATATCCGACACAAAATCCTATGTCCCAACATTGTTGAATGGTAACATCGCCTCATCTCTTCAGTTGTGATCAGTCGCCGGACATGCGAGTGAGTCTTCAGCAAGCAGATATGATAAGTAGGTATCTCACAACTAGCCAATTCCACAACAAGGCAGTACCGCTTAAGAGGGGGTCCACGAACCGTTTCTAGACTCTCCATTAATGGTTTATTTCTGGCTTACTTTCTCGAAACCGTTTAAAGGTCTGTAACAGTTAACTTTTCATCTATACCGTTTAAGCGGTCTATATACGGTTGATGGACCGCTCGTTTTCTACAAACGGCTCGTTTAAAATAAGCTGGTCGCTTAAACCAGGGGCTCTGGATTTAAGGAAGGAGCTACCCCCTATTGTTTATTTTACGGAAAGAGTCCCCTAAGCAAAATTTTACTTTCGTAGACGGCTTATTTTAAATACGGCTTAAATTATCTAACAATAAACGTTTCATCCTTTATAATAACAATCTGTATACGGCTCCTGGTCCGGGGTATATTCGGCTCTGGGGCTAACAAGTAGTGGGGTGATGATGGGTCAAAGACCGAATCTCCTGGGGGATCCTGAGAGAGAGATCAATTGATCATAAGAGGGATCCGTGATGGCGAACAGGGGAGAAAACACACCAAACTAACGATATCACAACAAGCAGCGCAGTTGGAATCTACGACTTCGAATAATAGTCACAGTTCGGCCGTGAGTTCAGTTTGTACGCAATACGTGCGACAATATACAGTGCAACAGGGTGCGTGAACCAGATAATACAATACAAATTTCGAACACTATACTTTTTACTTGACGAATAAGGTACCGACCTACCTATGCTTATTCCAGGCTTACAAACTTCCAAACTTCCAAACTCATACCTAGGTCTTCTTCTGATCAGAGGAGTTGGTTATTTGCGTTATTTCAGGGCACTGTGGTGGTGGGAAAACAGGTGGTAAATTAAAAAAGAAGAAGCGAAAGAAAACTCTACGACTGTGACGCGACCCCTTCATTAAGGTTCGCCGAAGCTAGACACGAAATCGAAGCAACTGCGACTCTTACCTCTGTAGCCATAATCATGGCCTCGAGCCTACCATAACTATGCCCAGAGGATCCGTTTGACCGTACGGACATGCAGTGCTTAGATGTTCTAGACCTCTAAGTACTTTTGAGGTTTCCGTTGCCATAGCTCACAGTCACGTAGGTGAAAAGACGTTCAAGCAATTCATTACGTAGAATTTCTAGCCATTTGTTGCTCCTCTCGTCCCACAATGCATACAAAGCTAGAAAATAACCGCAGCATGCAATGTGTAATATAAAATACCTATGCCTATATTCACCCTAAGTACCTGTCCTATCTACTGAATCTCGCTCCAGCTCACACCGATCACACTTGGCATGGCCACATACTGTACCTCCTGACACCTCAGAACAACACATGGACGAGGTATTGTTGATTAATCCTCCACACTGGCAGCAATTCCAATATTCTTCCCACTCTCCCGTCATGGACGGGATTACAACCTCAATTTCTGATTCGCCCTCGTAGCCTTCGTTTGTAGAGACCCGGCGGCTTCGCTCGGTGGAAGAGGTGGGTGAATGGGCTCCCTGCTCGTATAACATGTTAGTGGTGACTTCTAATTCGCTCTCTGCAAAGAATGGACATTAGACAAACATCTGCGTCGGAAACATCGCTGTCGCTAGAGCCAGTGTCATCTTCCTTTACTTCTGCCTCCGTATCCATCTCATCATCCTCTCCGTCAGAGTCGCCATTTACCTCTAGCCTCGGCAGAGCAAACATCGAAAGAACTCTTTGGTGACGCCCAACGTGGCGCGCATACTCCTTCAAGGAGCCAATGTTCTGGCAACAAAGCGGGCATACGGAAGAGACGGCGTGTGATTTTGGGCGCTCACTCATCTCGGCAAGAGCCTCTATACCATCTGTACGAATCGAGCTTCCGTGGCAAGCTACAAGATGGTCACGCATCTCATCTGCAGACTCAAACATCAGTCTGCAGTCCAGGATCATACAGACCCACACCATCCAGTGATGATCTATAATGTGATGCATCCAGTGACGCCGCCCTTCAAAGTCTCGCAAAGGGCTGGTGCAATCGGGCAGCAGACATATATAAGGGCGAAGATCGGCAAGAACATGCTTACTGTGTCTGATCAGTCACACGTTCCATAGTGAGGAAGGACAACCTGGAAGTATGACTTACATCCATGCCTTGGTTGTCGTGGCGGATATAATCGTGTAACAGAATTGGCACTCAAATGGCCGATCTCCGGCTTCCTTTGGTAGTGGCGGGATCCTGGGCTTCTTGCCCCCGAGTCCTAACGCCGAGAAACCGCAGGTAGTGTCCGTCCAGCCTGATTCAGAGCCACCATCCTCGTCCAGAACATTTGTTTCGGCAGTTTGAGATGTCATGCCTCCAAATTTCAGTTCTGGAGGGATGGATGATGCCACGGTGCTTACACCTGCGTCTTCGGTACACCCTGGGTCATCGACGCCGTGCGCAAGTTTATTATGGTGGAGTTCTCTGTACTTGAAGAACTGGCGCCGCCGCGAAATAGCTCTTCCAAGCCTCTCCTTTACCAAATCCGGAGCAGACGAGAATATGTCACGAACGTGGCTAATATCGGACGCTTCGAAGTGCGAAGTGTTAATCAAATTTTCCTTCCTGAACCGGTCATGGGGGATAGAGTTTCGAATCGACATCGACAGTCTGAAGAGGCAGTCCACTACCTCCATAATATCAGCAAAGATTTGCGATAACTCCGTCAGCCCCGATGGTATTGGCGGGAAGTCGTAACTGGTAATATGGCTGTTGTCTTCGATCTCGTGGCCCGGTGTCTCCTGATCCTACGGCGTGAGCTCTCCTCGACATATTGAGTCCGCTGGAGAAATGAAACAGGGTTAGGCAGTTGCTGGTTGTAGCACGCACAGGCGTTGTAATTCAACGCCTGCTTAGTAGGTAGGTAGTGACGGCTCACCTTCATTTAGGGATTCTAGTAGATCCCCTAGTAACCGAAAACTGATATGCGGTGGAAATGTATCCTCCCTTTTGTTAAGTGTAGCTTTGACGCTGACGCTCTGTCTGCCTGTGGTTGGCTTAGTCGCTCGTGGCGTTGCGTTTGGAGCTGTTGATCTCGGTTCCCCTTGGCGCTGGATTCTGTCGGTGTCATTATCGCGCGTGGTAAGGAAGCCCGAGTAGATGTTACCGGCGAGGATGCCATAGGCCGTTAGGGCGGTGTCGTAATCGATACCGCCGTTATTTACGGCGTAAAGGTAGGGCAAGCGTGTTCTCGGAGGGAGGGCAGTCTGGGTGAAGGATGACAATGGGGGTCAAGCGCGTCGCGTCGTCGCGCGAGAGCCTGGGTTTGGAAAACTGGCCCGGCATCGTGGCGGGGGCCGGGGTTTGAAGGGGTTGCGGGTGTCTGTTTTGCGGTTTTCAAAGTTTTCGAGATTTTCGATTTTCGGGATTTTCCAGTCTTCCAGTTTTCGTTGTTTTGTAAATGGGGGACAAGAGCGCTCTTGTTCAGCAGCCGCAAGTGGATCGACACTAAAATTTCATCTCATTAACCATGTCACAAGAACAATGGCTATGTGAGGCTTGCAGCTCTGCTGTGGTGAGCCCTTGTCGCCCCCACATTTTCTAACGCTTTCTGTTTCCAAGTTTCCTGCTTCCGAAATCCATCGCGTTTCCCTTGCAAGTTACCTTTCCGAAATCCAGCGCGCTGTCCCTGCCAAAATGTTCACGGCCGACCAAGACAGTGGCCCGGCTCCCCCCAACAGTGGCCAGACGGCTTCCGACAGCCAGACCCCCCAGGAAGCCCTTCGTCTCCCGGGATTCAGAAACTGGGACTTCGTCAGCGTCGGCAACAAATTGGTTCTATGCGACGAGGCCACCGCTAATCGGCTCCGACGTGAGCACGGATCTAATATTCAGGCTCACCTAGTCAAAATTCCCAGCCCTGAAGATTGGACAGCTGAGAGGGTAGCTGATTGGATGGCAGCGACCCAAGACCGTTGGCAAGCGGCGGACAACGACGAGGCTCGCCACGCGAATTATAAGAAGTATGCTAAGATGCAGAGGAGGGCAAGGCTACGCGCCAAGGTCATCGCAGATTCCGACCCGGAAGTCCTGGCAAACACCGAGCGTAACAAAAAGATGGTCGTCGATGAAGAAGAAACACCTAAGAAAAATGAAGAAGAAATACGTAAGAAAAAAACGCCGGGAAAGAAAGTCAGATGTAAGTAAGAGTCTAACGACTTCAGCGATTAGAGGAGCCATTACAGCTAATCACTTGTAGGGACCGACCGCCTTGCTGCTGCTAAGGAGCCGCCGTCGTGCTAGCGATCAGGGCCTGTATTCCTGCAGCGATAAAGGTTTGCAGTTTTTGTACCAAACATGCAGCTAGAGGCCATCGTCGGAAACTTCTACTCTCTCTACAAGAACCAGCGGAATCGACTCCTTCAGCTTACGTCTTAAGGCCCCCTATTATGTGAGACTGATCAAGGGTCCAGGAGGGCCTTACAAAATGGAGTGCAGTGGCCATTACAGCCGCTACAGGGGATAAACGGGTATGGATGAAAAATCAAGTGTCCCTGTTCATTGCGGCGATTATTCCCATGCGCATCGCGCTCTGGCATTTCAAAAGGAATACGCTGATGATCCGTATAGTTGACTGTGTTACAGTGATAGCACTTCCATCCGACTGTTGCCGGACTGTTAATGCTTTGGCCGCTGTCAGTGGAGCCCCTAGATATCTTGGAATATTTTGAGGTGTCGGAGCCCTCTAAGTTATTGGACCCTGAGTTGTCGGAGGGACTTGACCTTGGGGGAGTGTCTGGCCTGTCTGGCTTCTCGCTGTCTGAATGGGACTGGGAAAGCATACATTGACGAATAAAGTTACCTGCGCCATTCAAGAGATACTTGGGCTGGCCTCCGTCATCAAGAGAGTAGGCCCAGCCGTATCTGTCAGCCAAATAGGTTGGTGCCATGGTATTGAACTCGCAGGAGACAAAACTCGCCGTGGATATGATGTCGCTGCAAAGAGCAGAGACGAAACAACGAAGGGCTCTACAATATAAGAAGGCTATGGCAGAAGCGAACAGCGGTTGGAAACATTTATGTCTCATTTATGTCTTGAAGCTTGTTACGACGTGACTGTGTTGACTGTCCCTCCTTAGTTAATGATCATGGTTTCCACCCACAGTCACAAAGGGGTGACTGATTCAGTCATCTGGGGAAACAAGCCGCGATGAGAAAAACAAGCCGTGATAACAGCGCTCTAGCAAGCAAGCAATGGTGCTCAGGTGCCTAGTGGCCATGCGACTTACGCTCCCGCGCGCTGCGAAGCCGTCACACGGCGCTAATGCAGTGCCAGACAGTCGGTGACCACCTTAGACTCCAGTTAGACTCGAACGCAAGAATCCTTGTCAGTCTCCATCACCAGTCGCTCCCGTGCGCATTTTCCATCCGAAGGACCCTGCTGTATTATTCAGTTTATGAAAATAAAGCTTTAGTGCGCTGGATTTTCAATTTGAGCTAAACTAAAAGCGTTAAAAGTAAAATCTTCTTCTCTTCCGTTATTCTAGTTAGTATACACGGCGCTGCTGAGCCAAAATCAGCCGCCCGCTGATCGGCTCCCTGTATATAACCCTAACCCTTACACACCGCCACCCACTGGTGAAATCCGCGAATATCTACGGCGCCGCAGGGTGGCTGCCGTGGTTGTTTCCGGATATCTACGTCGCCGGCTGATTCGGCCGCTAATGGACATGCGGGCTGTTGGAAGCACTGCACTCTGGATTCTGTGGAATTTAGAGAGGTTTGAAAGTTCGCACGTAGCTATCAGGGTTCTCGGCGCCTATAAATTCTTTCCTTCCGGCCGTTCCCCATGGAATTCTTTCTTCCTTTAACCACTAACTCTCAACCTGTGCGTTCTTCCACTGCTTCCTCCTTGGGCCTTGCTTCCTCAATCCATCAAGCTCATTGTTTTCTTTCCAGGCTTCTTCGCCTCCAGCGCAGCGTGCAGACGCAAGGTATTCTTCAGCTGCTTTGGCAAGTTAAGGACCTGCGTTAGAAACACGACACATTTGGTCTGCGTTTGTAATTGTGAGAATGCTTGATTGTCCTCTTGCTCTCTGGCAAAGCCAAAAGCCCTTTTATATATAAATGTGTTGTATGAACCAGCAAGTGCTGAGGGCCGGCTCAAAAATAACGCTAGTTACAAAGAGGGTATAGTGCAAAAATTGGGTCAGGGGGTATCCCTTTCCTTCAATCTCCCTCTCTGGACCACAGCCGTGCAGATTGACAGCACCAAGAAACAAAACAAAGAACCCTCGCCCCAAGTCAATGGTGAACTCAATCGCCCAAAAGGAAAAAATGTGGGAGACAACGGAAAACCCCCCCCCCCCCCTAATCCATGTACAATCCATGTACGCTAAGAGCTCACGAGCCTGCCAGACGCATCACGACGATACCTTTTGGTCCCTGGTGGCACCTTCTCTTCTTCGTCGCTCTCATCTGGCACGCCGTTGGGAAATTGGTTGATGACAGCCAGGGTCGGCGCCACCCATTGTCCTTCATCATACCGTATTCCACTTCTTTCGCCAGACTGGAAGATGCCGGGGCAAACGACGAAATCGATCGGCTCACCCTCGAGCCCCCACGTGCTGCCACAGCTTTGAAGTGCGGGGGATTCGCGGTGGATATATCCCCGCATGGAAGCAGCATTGGGCATGCCGGGGAGGTGCCAGGCGATCATGGAATGGCGTCTTTCGAGGAGAATACAGAGGTCCACTTTCACGGCAACATGGGTTAAATCCTTGACTCTCTGTTCGAAATGTCCTTGCGGCAATCCTGCCTCGGTCGTGTCCATGAGGTCGGCGAGCTTGCGCATGATCAGGTTGGCTAGCCGCTCGGAAGAGCTGTGCTTCTCACCATGTCCGAGCTGGTCTTGCATCATGCGAAACGTGAGAGTTCGCCAGTGGTGGTACTCGCCCTCTAGCCACGCCATCGGGTTGATCGAGAGCTTGGTCTCCCAGCATAGGCACCCGTGGAGTGTCCCGGCGCGGCTAGAGAAAAGGGACAAGAGGCCCCCAAAGATTTTCCACGTCGGCGTCGCCCACTTGTCCGAGTTTGAGAAAAGATTGTCGTTGAGGGTGTGCCAGAGCCAGGCCTGAATGAGATAGGGTGAGACGTGACGGGAGGTGTAAAACAGCTCCGTATTCTTCTCACCCGCCAGCTGGAGAAGCGAATCTTGGGTCTCGGGGAGCAGCATCTTCCACGGTCGCAGAAAGTGGCAGATGCTTACGGCAAGTCGCTCAACTTCTTCATTTAGCTTGCGCCAGCCAAAGTCGACGCCGTGGGGAGGCGGGATTTCGGCCAGAATGGTTTGCAATAAGCCGCGCTTCCGCTCTTCATTATCGGGGTGGGTGTCGGGAAGGCGTAGGGTGGGGACGCCATCCTATAGATCTGACGCAGTTCTTCGGACGGAAAGGCGTCTTCAAGGTTGGAGGTGGGGCTTTCCCTGTCGGACATGATGGGCGTCTTTTTGGTTCTAGAGAAGGGGCCCAAAGCAGAACTGTGGCAAGTGTAGTAGATCGCAGAGACGGACGTGAATTTGAAAGTGCGTTGCTGAGGATGAATGAGCGAGAGGCATATATCGCAGATCTTAAGTTGCGTTGCTCCTTTGTCCAACCTGCTATGTCAGCTCGGGATGCTTCCGGCGATGGTGGGTGCGGATGCCGGACAACGGCGGCCCAACATAACGTGGACCTTTGTTCTGAACCGGCCCCAGCGGAGTGAGTTCTTCGTTGTCCATTTTCATCGGGCTCTACTGGGTCAGTGCGTCAAGCTCATACCTAGGTAACCAATGGGAAGAAATCGCAGCAGGAAAAATACCAAATGAAAGAAAAAGCAATCTGCTCCGGCATTGTTGGTTTCTTCTTTTCACTCTGCGTCAATGTTTCAATACGTCACACTGGAACGAGAGAGATAATAGAATGGAACTGAATAGACTGGATCCTGCTGAACAAAGAAAAGGAGAGGACGGCTAAGCCGCTCCACTGTAGTCTCCATCATTGTGAATTGCCTCAGCTGCCCCCTCCTGGCCGCGCTGAGGGCTTGGCAACACCCCATGACCAACGGTCCTCGGTTTTAGACCCTAACCCTGGAACCTCCTTCTTTGTCACACAACATCTTCTAGACCCCTCCAGCGGGAGAATGAGGTTATGCCCTTTTGATCTCATGTCGGTTTTGATTTCAGCTCGGCAAGACGGTTGGTGCCTGAGAAGGTCGGTCAATAGATGCTGTTTCCAGTTCATTCTGGGCTGGAGAAAACAATAGAAAGTGGGAGGAGTATTCTGATATACAAACATATAGTATCCATCGCACACTCCCACATCACACCACAATTCATCTTCTCTCCTCTTCAACATCTCCCAACCCATCTTTTTCCCTCCGCACCAACCCCCAAGCGCCAGCCATCATGCCTGAAGCCGCTAACATCGGAAGATTCTTCGTCGGAATCGATTTCGGCGTGACGTAGGTGCCCTCCTCCCCCCTTGCAGATGACTTGCATGATTAACTTGCCGCTTTGGGGTTCACAAAGGTACTCATCCATATCCTACATGTATCTGCGCCCCCACGCAGTGATATTGGATAAGGGATGCATCATGTCTCTGCTCTTTGACGCTCACCTTGAGCCTGGGCAAGTAGCCACTGCATTTACGTTCGACCAAGCTGGCAAAATCGTGCTCAGTCTCAGCCAGGCCGGCCCATCGGACATACGATGGTGCAAACTGGCTCTCATGCACCGCGATCACTTGCCGAGGGACTTGCAGCCACTACTTGAAGAGGCACGAATGTCGTGGGGAAGTCGTTCGGCTGCTGACATGATCGCTCCCTCCTGCGGGCGCTGATGCAACGCTTCTTTGACAAGTTGCCAAAACAAGAGTCCGTGCCCGGCCCCTGCGATTTTCACTGCGTCTTCACTTTTCCGGCGAGCTGGAAACCTGAAGACTGCAATCGCATGATGGCGGCTGTAGAGAAGGCCCACCTTCCTTCCCTGGCCGAGACATCGACCTTTTCCTTCGATTATCTCTCGGAGCAGGAAGCAGCAGCCCTCGCGATTTTCACCGCCAGCAATGAGGGTTCATTTGCGGTATGACTTTTCATCTAATTCTCAGGACCCGCTGAATGTGCTTGGAGAGGCTAACACTGCGCTAGGAGGATTCTTTGATCACCGTTTGCGATTGCGGCGGCTTGACCCTGGTAAGTAACCATGTCGAACTGCAGCGGCAGTTCTTGGCGCTCAGGCGCGCAGGCGCCTTACCGCTCCAGGCTTGGCTGGAGCGCAGGGGCCTTGGATCATGTGCTCTCCCCACACACAGGGAGCTTCCATTTGTATATAACTGGGGAGTGCTTCGCACTCCCCTTTTCTACCAAATCAAGTCACTTTGCAACTGCACTTCCGCTGCTCCTGAGCCCCTCGTTCCTTAGCCAAAACGTTCCACAGTTATGAGCCCGGGAGGCTTACTAAGCCTGAAACTTCCCCGTTACTGCTAAAGTCACCAGTTCGAACTCTGTTGTCGGCATGTTTCTTGAGCATTTTGAGCGATTAGTCAGCGTTGTATCACCAAGTCTGTGTTGAGCCGTTTGATGACTAATGATGTATCAAGCTGCAAGAACTGCACTGGGCGTTTAGTCCAGCAACTAGGGGGTGTGTGGAACAATATGGATGTAGTCGCTGTTACTAAATGCTGGTATCAGTGGATTCACTTTTGCAGTGTTTTGGTGCAGCGGTCTAGTTCGACAAACCAGGTCTCCCCTTTTTACTCTCCTAGTAGGGCTGATAAGGAGCCCCCATCTTACAGGACATCGCTTCGTACATCTTGACCCGCGAAGACGGCGCCCCCCAGATGGTCCAATGCGGTGAAGCTGAGTCCTTGGCCCGCGGTGGCATTACCTTGCACCGCAAGCTTGAAGATCTGGTGAAAACTGAACTGGAGCACAAAACCGGAAACCCCAGATTCCTCGAGACATGTGGTGATGCCCAGAAAAAGTCCATCAGGCAGGCGTGCACCAGGATCATCCACGAGTCCGACGGACTAGGTAAAGGAGATGGGCGAATCACATTCTATCAGGGTATCGACCGCGGCGCCATCACCATCAAAAGGTGAGACGGATCGCGGAAACTCTGCACTTCCTCTAGCTAAGCTAACAAAAGGGGCATACACAGGATCGAGATGAACAAAATGTTTGATGAGCTGGTCGAAGCCATCATGACGGCCGCCAACTCACACATGTTGCTGGCAAAGAAAACCTACCCTGGTTTGATGAAGAAGGAGGTACCCAAGCATTATCTCGCCTTGACCGGTGGACTGAGCTGCAATGTCTATATCCGCCGAGCTATGCATGATAAATTGTAGCAGCAGCACGGCAGTGAAGTTGAGCTCATCTTACAGCCCGGCGACTCTGGGTAAGTTCGTTGATCCCGGCCTCTGGAGGCTGGGCTCTGCCCAGAGAAACCAGTGATTATTAACGCCGCCACGCAGATGGATGGCCGTTGGCCGTGGTGGTGCCATCCACGCTCTGCACTCCATACTCTCCAGACGAGAGGGGTTTGGCGTAACATGGCGCACGTGCCCGGCGACATTCTACATTAAGGAACGCCTGCACGACCCAATCATCTTGGCTAGGAAGGTTTGTCGAAAGTCCATTCTGCTCCCCGTCGCGGTGCAAGGCTAACTCTAGTTAACGGGAACAGGGGCAACTACTGCGAACCAACAAGGAGAACTTTTGCGATGACCCCCCGAAGCTGTGAGCTGCTTCCTGAGCAAGTGCCGGCTGGTGGTGCACCGGGTAAGCGAGGATACTGATTCCAACTACGTGACCTTCTCTTGGGATGCCGGAGCTTTAAATGGAAAGCTTTCGCTGTCGTTTTTTTCGAGCGGCGAGCCAGGCTTGAGCATCGACTTGCGCCACAACAGCATGCACATCGGCGCCGACGTCGTCCAGAAGACTCGCGGCTAGACATCAAGGGGGATGGCCTGAGGGGGGAAATTGACCTTTGCGCGGTTTCGCGCTCACGAGCTCCTCGAGTTGGCTGTCAATCGCACGCCGACTGCTAGAGCGGAGAGGACGCATGCACCTCGCACCATGTAAACAGCAGAGTACCATGGCAGCACCAGGCCAAACATGTATGTATTAGAGCTCTGTCTGCTGAAAAAGCTCCGCGAGCCCACGAGAAGCAAAAGCCCGACATTCGTGGAGGTCAGAGTTTATTCGGGCGTGCGTCTCTATCTTTGTCGGAGCCAAATAAATCGTCTATTCACCTTCAAGACTATTTAGACTATCTGTGCACTCTAGGGCAACGGCCTCCATCAACAAACAGCAAACACCTTATCTAAGAATATTTGCTTTCCACATTCGGTCTCCTGACTCCCTGACCTAACCTCCGTTGCGAGCCTACCGAAAATGGTAGTTAGGGTGAGCAAAAGGGGAGGCAGCCCTGAGCAAATCCTGAGCAGGGGGCCGGGCCGAGCCTGAGCCAGGGTGGGCAACGTCACGTGCTCAAGGTGCGAAAACGGAAATTTTGTGTGCCCAGATTCGTCGCACATAACAGGCGAAAACGGGCTTGTTCTTCGCGGCATCAAACTCTCCAAAATTACAGAGAAGGGTAATCGCCTTTTCACAGATAGTCGGACGGAGAGTAAATGGTTCCTTCGGATTCTTTTGTTGCGAGAAGCTTATGAGCCATCGAACGAAATCCCCGAGGAAGCAGTCTCGCGAACCCTCGCTGCCAATCTCTTCGATTATTCCTCTCGCCGAGGGTTTAGCAACGCGTTTCGTGGGTGGTGGGCTAGGATCCTGGCACTCAGGATGGGAAACCTGGAGGAGATCGCTGAAGGCTCGGGTTCCATCGTTACGGATCTCTTGACGTCGCTGGGACAGAGACGCAAGTGGCTCCCATCGCTCAAAGAGGTCATGGGTGCAATGAAGAACAAGAATGTACTCGTACTCGCCCCCGGTGTTGCGGGGCTGAGCAACTCATGGCGGCGGCGCACCAGTGGCAGCTTGGCTTTCCGCCTCGAGGAAAACGTGGCACGGGTGAGAGGGGCCATTGCTGAAAGCCAAGATGCTGAGCGTTTCCCACCAAGTTTTATTCGCCCGCCAAGTCACTTGGCGACATTGGCACAACTTGGCAGGCTTCGAATTCGGGTTTCGTCACTGTAAAAACAATCAACCCTCCCCCCCCCGGACGCGACCGAGTTGAAGAGTTGTTTCTCCAACTAATACCACAACCCAATCCCAAACCCTCCCTAGACATCCCAACAATAAAAAGCAGCTTTGATGGGTGACGATGGTACCGCACCGTGGGAAGACGTCCAGCACCTGACAGACGACGAAGTCAATGCCTTCCTCTCCGACCTCGATCACAACGGCGACGGCCTAATCGACTACAGCGAGGTCGAAAAGAAGCTCGACCAAGTCCACGCCGAGATCGCGCCCAACCCGTCGCCTCACAACCTCAACCACTCCAGCGCCAGCGACGCCGACCGCCATGCCTTCCTCCGCAAGATCATCGGCTCGGACAAGAACCGCATCCCTCGCGATGAGTTCGCCGAGCGCGTGCGGAGCTGGAAGATTCCTAGTCTGAAGCAGGACAAGGAAACGAGCATCGACCAGAAAACCTACCTGCGCAAGCTAGGCGTCCTGAGAAGGGTGCGGTCCTATTGGGCCGTGCATGGACCTGAGATTGCGTTCCTTGCGCTGGTGGTGTCCACGCAGCTCGCGTTTGGAATCTGGCATCTGGTCAAGTATCTTAGGGGCGAGTACTACACCCGCGCTTTTGGCTGGGGCGTGGTGCTTGCAAAGACCTGTGCCGGGGCTTTGTACCCGACGTTCTTCTTCCTGGTGCTGAGCATGTCGCGGTATTTGTCGACCTTTCTTCGGCGGTCATACTACATCTCACGATTCATCAACTGGGATATGTCGCAGACCTTCCATATCGCCATCTCATGCGTTGCTGTCACCTTGGCTACGCTACATGCTATTGGGCACCTTAGCGGCTCATTTGTGTGGGGCAGTCGCGTTGAGAATGAGGACGCGGTCGCGATGCTCCTGGGCCCGGATGCGGTGCCACGGCCGTATATCGTCTATATTCGGTCCCTTCCAGGTTTGACAGGCCTTGTCGCCCTCGGTCTCTTCTATGTCCTGTGCCTACTGAGCCTACCGCAGGTCCGGAAAAAGAGCTACGAAGTGTTTCAACTCGGTCATTTGCTAATGTATCCGATCCTTGGGCTCCTGATGGCACACGGGACAGCCGGATTGTTGCAGGCACCCATGTTTGGCTACTGGCTTGCATTACCCACGCTGCTCGTCCTCACGGAGAGGGTGGCGCGGGTGTTCCTGGGTTTCAGCCAGCGCGTGCCGGCTACAATCCAGATTCTCGACAAAGAGACAGTCCTCGTCAAGGCGGCCATCCCGAGCGAGAGAATATGGCAGTACCATGCCGGGCAGTATGTTTTCCTGCAAGTCCCAAAGCTCAACTACTTCCAGTGGCATCCCTTTACGGTCTCGACCTGTATTGGCAACGAATTCCAACTGCACATCAAGACCGATGGGAATTGGACCTCTAGGCTCCGGGAGCTATGCAACGGGGAGTCTGGGGCGCCGTCCGCAATCGAAATCGGTGTCAATGGCCCTTTTGGGGCTCCAGCCCAGCGATTCTACGACTTTAGCCACAGCATCGTCGTGGGCGCCGGCATCGGTGTGACACCATTCTCCGGGATTCTCGTCGACCTTCAGGAAAAAGACGATAAGGAACACGAGGGCCCCGCAACTGGAAAGGCAAAAGACACCACAGAGCCCCGAGAAACACTGATGCACGGCGGTAGTGGAGACCGTCACCCATCGACTTACGCACCGGATTACCGCCGCATCGATTTCCACTGGACCGTCCGCGAACGCAACAGTCTGCTTTGGCTATCCGACCTCCTCAACAGGGTGTCCCGAAGCCAGCAGTGGCACGCCAAGCACGACGAGCAAGCGCACCTGGACGTCCGCATCCACACGCATATCACACAGAAGCACAACAAGATTGCAACACATGTCTACCGCTGGCTGCTGGAGATGCATCGCACGCCCGAGCACCCAACAAGTCCGCTCACGGGGTTGCTGAACCCGACGCTCTTCGGACGGCCGGACTTTGTCAAGATCTTGGATCATCACTACGAGGAGATGAAAGTGTACAAGGCGGTGTTGGCGGAGAAGGATCCAGAGCAACTGGATGAGGAGTTCAAGGTTGGTGTCTTTTTTTGCGGAACGCCAGTTGTGGGCGAGATTTTGGCGGATAGGTGTCGTTTGTTGAGTGCCAGAGGAATAGAAGATGGGAGTAAGATTGAGTATCATTTTATGATGGAGGTGTTTGGTTAGATTGAAAGTACTGCTGCTCGCTGATTTTGCATGTAGCGGAGATGGCTGAGTACTAGCTTGAGTAGCGGTTATCAATTTTTACATAAGGAGTGCGCGTGTCAATCCTTCCTGCGCATCGTTTCGAACCACTCGGCCCTCTTCTTTCGGGACGCAACCCCTGCGCTGGCATTGGCCGCTTTCGCCCTCGCTTCGTACTCTAACTTTTGTCCTTTGACTAAGCCTCCCCACTGAAGAAGCACTTCCTAGAAGTCGGCCCTATCGCCGAGCTCATCGCGGAAAAGTTTAAGGGGTGTGATAATAGTAGCCTGCCGCGCTGGACGGAGAACTGATGTGTGGCCAAGACTCGTGTCCGAACATAGACGGCGAAGGATTTTGCGGAATATCAACCCTGGATCCGGCGCTTTTTCTTCGGTATTTATCGAGCTGTGAATCGGTGTGTACGCCTCTTCAATCTCCCAGTCTGTGACGAATGTTTTCAGATCGACCAAAGCATCGATATAAGCGAGGTTATACGAGACGGGTCCAACCCAGCCCACCCACGGCCATGACGGAAAAGGTGATATCAGAGATGATCGTGGCGGAGGCCTTCGCTTTGTTTGACCCAAGGGCACCCACAGCAATGCCCAGTCGAAGAACTGTTCCGCCAGGCCATGAGTGATGGTCCATCCTGAGTGCTGTTCCAAGGTCGCTGCAATCCCGGAAAAGGGGGCCACAACATCCTCCGGATAGGTCAGCAGCTTCCACGAGTAATCCTGAACGACCTGGGCATAGAACCGGAAAGCCGCATCCCACTCCACTTTCTCCACGGTTTAGCCCCAGCCACGGACTGTCGACATGATGGTCAAGCTCAAATCAATTTTCTCTGGCACTTTGAAAAGGTTCTGAATCAGCGAAGACTTAAAGGGCGGTTCCTTGGACCACAGCTCCTTCTGGCATTGAAAATAGACCTGCTCGTCATGGAAGACCAGTAGACGCCGAGATAGATGCCTCTCCTGAAAGGTCCAAGCTCTTGAGTTGTACGGAGACCGTTCAATAGCTTTAAGCACAAGATCTAGACGTGCAGGGCGATTAAGCTGCACCTCTATACCCCAAGGTCTCGGCCACCGAGATCCGCTTTGCACGCCTGGGAGAGGGGAATCAGCGTCCCTGCTGCTGGCGACAACAAGAGTAAGAGCGGTGCTAGTGTAAATCGTGGCCATGTGAGCGATTTGGAAATGCTTGATGGCGAAATCATCCTGCGGGATGCACAGCGCGTTTTATTTCCCCCCAATGTTAGGTCGGTGCTTGCCCTGGTCCCTGGTTGCTTGACATCACTCCAACGAGCTGACACTGCCACAGCTACCGCGTAATACTTGCGCATCGCGTATGCATATTATTGGGAGCGCGCAGCTCAAAGCCTCAAAATTGAAGCCAGCCCCGATTTCCTGAGTGCCAACCAGCATTTTGTACAGGTGCTTTATCCATCTCCCGAAACATCCAGCACAACCAAGAATAAACGCAATAACGTTGAAGAATCAAAGATGGAGACAATTCCAAGCACTAAACCTTCTCGGTCTTTGGAGCCGAGCGGTTTGTCGTCCCGTTCCCTCCGCGGTCCACAACCCACGATGGAATCTCCGCTCCGGATCAGGCGTGAGATGATATCTCAGTGTAGCGCATTTTAGGAGTTGTTTGGACTGTTAGGTTACTTGCGGTTGATCAGTACGTTCGGACTGCTTTACAAGAGAAAATCCCAAGTCCCCCCGTCCAATAGGCAAACAATGCCAAAAACGATGGTATAGTAAACGTGTATCCGCTGTGCTCTTACACGGCGGTATCAACCAGGTAGGTATCCAAAACTCCAATTGGCCCTTGAAAATGCCCCTTGTAAAACTTCCATCCATGCTCCCTTGTGTATCCAATCTCTGCATTTACACCCCTTTTCTTCCTCCAACTAGATACTAAAAAGGCCTATACAGCCGACACTTATTCGCCGCACAATACCCATTACAACACGCCCCCAAAACCATCCCGTTCTCGACGCAAGTGCTATACACGCTCAAACACGTCCCCCGACACGTCACGCCCGTGATGACCTGCGGCGAGCCTACGGCGTACTGGCCGATACGCCAGTCCGCCACACACGACGGTATTCCTGATAGACGTAGGTCGCCGGCCCTTTGGTGTGGAACTCGCATTGGTCGATGTTGAAGTCGGGCGCGTCCATCAGATTGACATTGAGGCCGTTTTTGAGTGTTGGGTGTAACCTGCCGTCGGTGGGGATGGTCATTTCGTATTGCACCGGGGCGGCGTGGAAGATCAGGTGGACTTGCTATACAGGTGTGGCGGGGGGCGGTTCCTCTGTTGGGAGGGCGAGCGCCAAGGGGAGGAGGAAGAGGAAGAGGAGTCTCATTGTTGTCCCCTGTGATAGTTTAGGGTAATGATGTTGACGATTGGTGGTTTTGGAAGTTATTCAGTGAACGGACTCGAGATGACTGCGCGTTTGCGGATTTATAACAGACAGGGTTATATTTTGATGTTGTATTGGAGTCGACATCGTTGTGGCGGCGATCATGATGTTCCGGTCTTGTGATGGTGGAAATCGGGAATCTGATCGGTGTGCGGACGGTTTACGGCTCGGTGGGCGGCGGTTAACGGGAAGAGATCCGATCGTGGGGTGATGCTTGGCGGTCTCGTTCTCTTCCACCCAACATTTAGGAGGTAGTGTGATACTTGCATGCTTCCAGATGTCAGCTCCAACTTTCTTTTGTCGAGGCAGGTCCCTCCTTCAAGACCCCGAGCCATCATATCGGTTCTATGACTGCCTCTTCCATAACCCGGGCGCAACGAGCTTCGGGCCGGCGGAGAAGGCGGCGGGATCGACGGAGCTGTTGTGCCCCTCCGATCGCCGGCAATCGCAAGGCGGTCGAGGAATCCATGGCCGCGCTGGTCGGCAATGGGGTTCATTCTCTAATAGGAACCAGACATGGTCGCCTTGAAGGCCTCGTGACCATCCGAGCGCGCGCCCATAAGATGATTCTCATTCTATGATCTCCTCAGATCTCTGGCGCGGGCAGCGGTTCTAGGAATATAGCTCCCGGGATGGTGAGTAGGAGACCTCAAAGCAGGACCCAGAAACTCGCAGATTCAAGAGTTTCGAATATTCTTGCCAGATAAATTTATTGGGTATATCCATGCGCCGTTTAATTACCTTCTCCAATCGTCCCCTGCCAACTCTGCGACACTCGCGCCTCTCTCTACGCTGGCGGGCAGCTCCCCCGCCGCTTGCACCGACCCTATGAGCTCGCTCGGTTTGCGTCCCCCAGGCGCGGTAATGGGAGAGGACGGTGGTAACTGTCCTTGGTAAAATAAACCCTCTCTGGCGCCGCTTGACTGGCGAGCCTTGTACTTTCTCAAATACAGCAGCGCCATGATTGCACCTGCGATCAGGGCCAGTCCACCAAGTATTCCTCCCACTAAAGCCCCAATATTGAGACCGCCCGTTTCTTGTGTGATAGCTGCACTGGTACTACTGGATGTTCCGGCATCGACGCTTCCTTCCGTTCGAGAGGGGAGAGAGGTCGTGGACGTTAGCGGCGGAGTTGTGTTTGCTAGGACGGCTGACGATGAAAGTTGAGAGATGGTGGCTTGAGCTGTCGGTGAGAAGAAGTAGATGGCTTTTCCTGGGTTCTTGGCGCAATCGATGTAGTCGTACGTTTGATCGGGGCCGAATATTAAGGAGGCGGTGGAGCAGAATCTTGCTTCTGGTCCGTCGTCTGCTTCGGGGCTATCGGAAGAAACAATGGGCGTTAGTTGAGGCACCCAAACAAAACAAGGTCAGGCTGGGGCAAGCTTA
>Ga0247770_1001016_pt1 | contig 24503 bp, 19 predicted proteins | sample UWRJL136409B6_FD_179943 | JGI IMG/M metagenome (GOLD analysis project Ga0247770, IMG submission 179943) | Plant litter microbial communities from Arlington Agricultural Research Station in Wisconsin, United States - UWRJ-L136-409B-6 | ecosystem: Environmental > Terrestrial > Plant litter >... | reverse complement strand
GGGGGGGATGAGGGGGCTTGGGCGAGCTTGGTGCCGAGGGAGGGGGAGGAGGTGGTGGTTAGGGGGGGTGGGGAGGGGATGGAGGCAGAAGGGGGGAAGGATGATGCGGGTTGGAAGAGGAATTTGAGGTTGTTGTTGGTGTGTTTCTTGGTATCGGGTTTTTTTACGTTCGCGACGTACTTTCTTCCCGTGCTGAGGAATATTCCGGTATTTGGGTCGGTCGCGGCCAGCACATGGCTGTGGACGCTGAATCCGAGCCTGGCGTATGTTGGGCAGGGGATCATCATGGGCCCAGCGACGACGCTGCATATGCTGCTGGGGGCGGTGGTTGGGTGGGGGATGTTGTCACCGCTGGCAAAGTATCGCGGGTGGGCGCCGGCACCGGTTGAGGACTGGGAGCATGGGAGCAAAGGCTGGATTGTGTGGATCTCGTTGGCTATCATGCTGGCGGATTCTATCGTTAGCTTGGGATATCTTGCCCTGCGCTCTACCGCTCGATTCCTCCCACAAATGAGAAATGTCCTGGGGGCTGTCCTGCCCGCGCGTCTCAGGGGACAAATCGGTGGCCGTGGTCATTCGGGGTACACATCTGTTGCCGGAAACGATGACAACACCTCGCCGGACAGTGAGCTGGACAATGAGAAGACCGAGCTAGACGCACCCGAAGACCAGCAAATTAGCGACCGCCTCGTGTGGGTTGGGCTCGCCCTGTCGATTGTGTTCTGCATTGGCTGCATACACATTGTCTTTGGCGATCTCGTCCCGCTCTACGCAACCGTCACGGCGGTATTCATGGCACTGGTACTGAGCATCATGGGGGTGAGGGCGCTGGGCGAGACAGATTTGAACCCTGTGTCGGGTATAAGCAAGCTGGCGCAGCTCTTTTTTGCGTTCATCATCCCGCAGTCGAACAAGTCGAGTGTGTTGATAAATCTGGTCGCTGGTGCGGTGGTATGTGCCCCCTTTGTGTTTGTTGAACTGGAAGTTGCTAACTGGGCGGTGGGTTCTAGTCTGAAGCGGTATGTTACCAGTGTAGGCTTGATAAAATGAACTTAGAAACTAACAGGTTGTAGGGTGCTCTCCAAGCCGGAGATCTTATGCAGGACCTGAAGACAGGCCATCTCCTCGGTGCTTCGCCGAAAGCACAGTTCTGGGGGCAGGTCATTGGCGCCACCGTGGGCGCTATTGCCAGCGCCTTTATTTACCAACTATACACTGCGTGAGTTTACAACTTGGACTCCTAGATGGGAGCAGGGCTGACGGTCTGTTGTTTCATAGGGTGTACCAAGTGCCAGGGGATCTTTTCCAGGTTCCTACCGGCTACGTCTGGATATTTACCGCGAGACTGGTTACCGGCGAGGGCCTCCCTCCCATGGCGAGGGAATGGGCCATCGGCTGTGCATCCCTCTTTGCTGTGACGACGGTCCTACGTATCTTCGCGACCGACAAGAAATGGCAGGTTTTTATTCCAGGCGGCATTGCCGTCGCTGTTGGTAGGATCCCCTTTTGGTATTTGATAAGATTGAGTAGACTGACACCTCGCTGAAGGAATGTACAATGTCCCATCGTTCACGTTGGCTAGGACGATTGGCGGCCTGCTGGCGTGGTGGTGGCGGTCAGTCAAGGGGTGGCAGGAGACACCCCTAATTGTGCTCGCATCGGTAAGGAGCGATCCACGGTCTATCAATAGTTTGGCATGCTGACATTATTACCTATCTTAGGGTTTCATTCTGGGCGAGGGGTTCTTGAGCATTGTCAATTTAATCATGCAGAGCATCGGCGTTCCTCATCTCTGAGGGGTTGGTTTTCGGCATCAGCATTAGACACAGCAAGTGTTTATTCTAGAAGCATATTTTGGGGCGCACGCGACAGACCGCATGGCATAGCATTGTTTTCATAACTTTTATTTATGACCCGGGCTGAGAATCTACGGGTATCATCGAAACCCACTGTCCATAATCATTTATTCATTTTCCACTTTTTAAACCCTTCAGTGCAACAGCCACATCTGCTCCTGCTTCTCCTCTTCACCTACCGCCCACGAGATCTTGATCTCCAGACCACGAGCATGCCCATCAGCCGTGATATACGCAATATCGCCACCGACCTTCTTCCCCGCGTCACCTGCCTCAAGCGTCTTGACCTTCTTCGTCTTAGGGTTAATCAAAAACATAATCTGCTTCCAGTGTGTCGCGGTCCCGAACGGCCCCGTCGTGAACGACACGCGCTCCTCCTTGGTTTTTCCACCCGCCGTCCACTCCTGCGCCGTGACCGTAGGGGTAATGCTCGGCTCGTCACGCGACCGCCCGAAGAACATATCGAACCAGACGAGGAACCCATCCAACGAGTCACCGGGCGTGATCTTGTCGGACAGCGTGCTCTCCCACTTGGCGTTGAAGACCAGCTCCTCGGTCTTGACCGTGTGCAGGTCCAGGAATCCGTACATGCTCGGGGTGCCGCAGATGGTAGACGGCGGTGAGACCTGCACGCGCGAGTCGGCGTAGATGTTCTGCTGCATGGCCTGGAAGTCGAAGCCGTACACGTCGCGCCAGTAGGTGATGTGATCCGCGACGTACTCGGAGTCGGTCACGGGGGCGATCCACATGTTTGCGTGGCTGGGTACGAGCAGACCGCCGGGGACGAGGTACTTGTCGCGCGCGTAGAGCACGCTGGGCAGCATGGCCTCGTAGAGGAGGGCGTAGCCCATCCACTCGGACACGATGATGTCGACTTGCTGCACAGGCAGGACCACGTCCTCGATGCACCCCTTGACGCACGTGATGATGGAATCGAGCCTGTTGTGGAAGATGTTCTCGCGCGCCTTGTCGAGGATGTCGGAGCGGTCGACGGCGATGACGCGCGCGGCGCCGGCCTTGGCGCAGAACATGCTGAGGATGCCGGTGCCGCAGCCGATGTCGAGGACCGTCTTGCCTGCGAAGAGGTCCTTGTTGGCGTAGATGAAGTCACGGTAGGCATCCGTGCGCACGGCGTCCTTGAGCATCATCTCGTGGATGTCGTTGTGGGCGTACGACTCAAAGTAGTACGAGGACTCGTCCTTCTTGCCGTCGCCCTCTGCCTTGACGCCCCCCTTTGCCGTAGAAGGGGCATCCTCGGGCTCCTCGTCGGCCTGCCAGCGCTTGTCAAGCGTCGTCTGCACGGCCAGGCGGTAGTTGGTGAACTGCTTGGCCAGCTGCTCCAGCTCAGCCTGCAGCTCGGCGTTCTTTTGCAGCAGCGCATCCACCTGGGGCGCTTCCGCGGGGACCTTGGCCTTGGCCTCGGCCGTGCCGATTTCAGTTGCAGCGCCCGCCTCGGGCAAGTCATCCAGACACAGGATCAGCGCATCGTCATCCAGTACCGGCTTCAGGAGCGACTCATCCTCCAGATCCGCCGTGGAAATGTCACTCGGCACCTCCTTGCCCTCATGCACCCTCTGTCTGACTTTCTCTCGGTATTAACCCTCGCCCGCCCTCTCAACTTGATCTCGACCTGAGCAGCTGCCCAGGAGATAGATAAGAAAACTCACTGAAATTAATGAGCTTCACCATGCCGTGAAAGTCAAGCCCCAAGCTGTCCCGCACGCCGAGGAAGTTCAGCCCCGTCTTCTCCTTGCAGTACTCCAGCATGGCGGCCGCATCGGTGAACACGCGGTCATCGACCAGCGAGATGATGGCAGGGGCCTCCTCGTGCTCATCGTCCTGGTTGGTATCGAGCCACTCGGCCTCGTCGCCCGAGGACGATGTAGCGTCCGAGTCGCTGTGGGGGTATGACTCCGACATTTTTCTCTGTTTGTCAGCTCCTGTTCTGGTATTTTGGTTTATGGATATGTAAAATCCAGCGGGGTTGTTCTCTCGCCGGTGAGGTTTGGTAGGTAGCAGTAAATATTTGTGTTCCCGGATTTTTGTTGCATGAAAGTTTGTGGAGAAGTTGTGAAAAAAAATCTGCCCAATTGCAGAGTGCAAATGCGGGGACGGTTGTGGTGTGTGTATGTGTGTTTCTGCCTCTCGGGTTGCTGCGGTTGCTGTGCATGGAAATAGCAAGCAGGCCGTCCTGGTCTTGTAAACTGTAACCCACAGTGGACAACAGCTTGGCCGGTAATGTCTCTGCCCTGGGTTGGGTACCACTCATATGGACTCCATCCCTCCTCCTCCTCTTTGGCACCATCCCCAATTTTGAGGTGGCTCCCTGCTTTACCAACCCACCAATGCTGCTTCCCGTCCAGATGAACACCACCAACTTACTTCAGGGGCTCAGGTCCCCCAAAACCTAGGTAACCCTCCGACTCGCTTCCGAGCATGGACAAAGTTTATATTGTTTATTATTTATCCCATTTTGTTTATACCGTCTACTCATCATCTTCACCCCCTTCTTCTTCATCGTCGTCTTCCCCATCAGACACGCTCTCACCCAGAGCTTTGAGGCGTTCCTTGAATCAAAGTCAGCGACTGTCAACAAACCATCACAACCCCCAAGCAATGAACTTACCTTGTACTTCTCCGCCTTCTCCTCCAAGTCGCTAAACACAATGAGCAAATCGTCCAGCTCATTCTGCGCGGCCTTCCGCTCCTCCTCCTTAGCCTCCACCTCTATCGCGGCCTTGCGCACTCCCTCTTCAAGTGTCTTAATCTTCTTCTGCACACTCGCCATCTCATCCGCCACAGCCTTGACCTTCCCTTCCAGCTCGGTCACCTTTGCCTCTGCCGTGACCCTCGCCTTGTTCGCCTTCATCAAATCCACCTCGAGCCGGCTCTTCGTTGCCTTAAAGTCGGCCCTCTCCGCCTCCGACCGTCGCCGGATGCGCTCGGCTTCTTGTTCTGCAGTCTTGCGCTGTGCATCCATCTGTCGCTGCATCTCTTCTTCTTTATCGTGTAGCTTCTTGTTCCACTCCTCCTCTCTCGCCCGGAGCTTCGCCTGCATCATCTTCGTTTCCTCTTCGTGATAGCGCTGTAGCCCTTCGTTGACATTCTTCAGCCTGCCTATCTCCGCCTTTGCTTGCTGATGGGCCTCCTGCTCCTCGGCCAGCTGTTGTCTCAGCGTGGTCGCGGCGCCCTCGACGCTTTGTAGCGTGCGATCCTTTGCCGAAATCTGCGACCGCAGCGACTCAGCTGCCGCATTCGCGCGCGCAAGGGCCGCTGCGCCCTCGTCCTTTGCGCGGCGCTGATCAGCCTGCGCTTGCCCGAGTTGGCTCGCAAGGGAGGACTTCTCCGCTTCAATGTCCTGCAGCGCGCGGTCCTTCTGCTCGACCTCTGCGCGCAGCGAGTCAACCATCTCGCGCGAGATACCCTTCTGCACGCCGTTGGTCACAACTGAAATCTCCAGTCCTGGCTCGCGGTCAATGGCTCGTAAAATGCGGCTGTAGTTGTCCTTGAAGAACTCGACAAAGGCATCGTCGAGGAACACATCCGGCAACCCGCCCATCGGGTCGAGCAACTTCTGTGGAAGAACCTCGAAGTCGCGCATCAACGGGTGCGAGCGTAGCTTGGCGAGCTTGTCGACGTAGTGATCGCGGCCCATGCGCGAGAGGATCATGTCGCGCACAGTGGCGCGCGGCACAGGGGAGTCCTTAGTAGAGAACTCGTAGACAACGCCAGCGAGCATGGCGCTGAGGCCCTGTACGATGACGTCGCCGTTGGGGTTCTCGACGGCCGCTTGGATTAGGCCCTGAAGGTTGGTGAACTCATCGAGGAAGTCGTTCACGCCGTCTAGGTCTTCGAAGAGCCAGCAGAGCAGCAGCATTAGGTAGCCGATGATGACGCGGGGGTCCTCGGCCTTGGCCACGCTGCCGATGAGGTGTGCCGCGATAGTCTGGATGCCCGTGACGACCTCTTCACCGCTGGCCTCGTCACCCTCCGTGACGGCCATGGCCAGGGCCTTGGTCTCGGGGTTCTCGTGGATCAGATGAAGCATCAGCACGGCGGCGAACCAGTACCGGTAGGGATCGGCTGCGACGGCCTCGGGGAGAGGCTGGAGCAGCGTCGTAAGCACGTTGGTCAGCTCGTCGGCCTTAATCTTGTGCCCGTGGATGGCCCTAGTAAGGAAATGCTTCCGGATCTCTGAATGTTTGTGAAAGTACGCCTTCAGACAGGTGCAAGCCGCCATGCGCAAATCAAACGCTTGCAACGAACTTAGTGCCAAGATGATATCCAAAAGGCCATCGATAACAAATATTTTGGGCACGCCGTTCGCCTGGGGGGCCTGCCCGTTGGCCATATCGGCCAGGGGCGATGGCACCTGGAGTCCAGCGAACCTCTCCTGCATCCTGGCATTCCCCCTGATCATGTCCGCGCAGGCAACTAACGCTTCTGTTCTGATGGGCAGGTCAACAGTCTGAGTAAAAGCAAGCTGTAGCGTATTCTCTAGCACGCCGCCGAGGAAGGCGACCTGATTCTGGGTCGTCCCTACGGCGCCCGCGACCAGGAACAACCGGATGACAGCAAGCAGGGCGTAGATGTTCCTGTTGCGCTGAGCCTCGGCCCACTGCGCAACCTCTTGCCCATTCTCGTCTCCCCTGTAAGCCGCCTGGAGTTGGTGGCCGAGCTGGGTGATGAAGCCCATCTCCCTGAACATGGACTGGTTCGACGAGTTGAGGCGCAGCAGGTTGGCCAGCAGAATCAGACAGTCCTCCACCACCCGGGCCCCATCGACTAGACCGCCCTCCTCGTTGATGATGCCAAACACACGCTCAAACCCCTTCTCGAAAGCGACGAGCTTCTGGATGTCGATGGACGCAGGCGTCAGGTCGGTGAGCAGGTTGATGGCCTCGTTGCGGATGGCCTCACGGCGGTCGTCGAGAGCGGCGACGAGGCGCGGAATGCCCATGGGGGCGACGAGGATGCATTCCTCGGTGCGCTCTGTGCGTGCCGAGAGGATGGCAGCTAGCAGCTGCAGCGAGTAAAGGCGCGAGTAGAAGTCGTTCGTGTCGAGGAAGTCGAGCAGTAGCGTAATGTTCTCCTGGCGCTGGGTGAACTCGTCGGCGAGCCACAGGGCGATCTCCTCCAAGGCCTCGGGGCTGTCCTGGTTGGGGTTGAAGAGCATCAGCAGCGTCTCCAGCACAAGCTTGACTGTGTCGACATCCTCGCCATCCTTGCTAAGGCTGCCGATTAGGCCGCGCAGCGCGCCCGAGGCCACCGATGCCGGGTACTGCTTGGCGAAGGCACGCAGGCCGGCGATGGCGGCGCGCCGGTCCTCGAGAAGCGTGCCCGTGCTGAGGCGGCCGCTGAGCACGGAGATCGTCTCGCTCACCGACTGCTTGGCCGGCGGCGTCGTGATGGTCGAGAACATGTCGGGCGGTTAGATGCCATGGAGGGTGGCCATCAAATTGCGTGTGGACACCTCAATTCTCAGATCTTAATCTCAATTCGCAGTTCCGTCACAAACACACACGCAAGCGCAATTCGCATTGGTTCATGGGCGCGGCCGAGGACAGGTGTACGTATCCGTATCCGTACTTGGAAAGCTTAGCTGTCGAAGTTTCGGCTTTGGAAGCTGTTGATTGATTGGTCTTGATTGGCACCGCTCAGCTAACAATCGCTCCGTAGGACCCGAGTATGCAAAGCTACGGCTGGAGGCATATAAGCCACATCCTAACGTCTCTCATTCGCACTTGTCTCCGTCGAAATGTCACAAACATTTAAATTCTTCAATGAAGAATAAGAGGAATGTCCGCAGACTCCTGTGCAGGAAGCTCGAACTATTAAGCTCCTAATCCCAACCTTTTAGGCTTTGTTGACCCGGCAAAGTGGGTGACAAAAAAAGACACACACAGACCACTCTTACAAAAAATTCTCCAAGTGGACAGAACGAGGGAAAACTCGTGGAGAAACTGGTGGTTAAATGCCTTGGCTAGCCCCCTGGTTGTCGTGATGTCATGAATTTTTTGTATAGGGGGCCGCTTGGCTAAGCGCTTTTTGGTGGGGATCGGCCATTGTGTGTCTCTCTTTTTTTGTCACCCACTTGCCCGGCAAGCGGTTGACAAAATAAAACGAACTGCAAAGATCGGTGGCCCCTGCGTTTGTGGCCTGATCCTAACAGCCACTACCAATTTTGCAACACTTCAACCTCTAGTTCTCTCGCCAATTGAGAACTGCTAGCGAGTTGTCAAACAGTATTTTTCACCAACGTCTCGATAACCAGTTGTGGATTTATGGAGTTGGTGTTGGCTGGGTGAAAGCGAGTTCTGCGTGCGAAGACCAACGAAAAGGCGGATTCCATAATAGTGCAAATGAAGCAGATGATAGCGTCTGAAGGTCTCATGACAAAGGTGCCAACACAGCTGGACCTGGGGGTACCAGCTTTGCAATACAGATTTCGCCTTGTGGCAATGTACCTGTAGGTACGGATCCGTAATGAGTTCGCTTTATTTTGTCAACCGCTTGCCCGGGTACGAAGGCCTTCGTATATGGCATAGTGCATGAACCCTGAATCTTGTGGCTGGAGTTAGCTTTTAGCTGCTTAGTTGCCCCACCTAAAAAGTAAGCTCTGTGGCGGTGCATTTCGCTATTGTTTCGGCAGGATCTGCGGTTCGCCGCCCTCACCTGCCTTTGTCACTCTCGCGACAAACCACGTCGCGCGCAGTCGACGCCGAAACCAGATTCCCACCCTATACCAGAGAGCTGCGACCAAAGAACAAAGGTCGCCTCCACATCTAGACTTCAGCCAAGAGTCTAGCTGTTTGCTCTTTGCCCACACTCCCTCACTTCTGCTCGGCGCTTTGTTTGCTGCTTGCTTGAGTGATCGTCGCAATCGACCGCAGATGCCGACGAAGCATTTGGTCGCCAAATTTTCAACGTATTCCGTTCGTATATCTCCGACAATAGATTAGGCTCGGCTGCCTTTCGTAAACACTCGGACAAGAACCACTTTCCCAAGAATAACCCCGCCCGCATCTAAAGATGGGTATTCCGGCCGCCTTCCGCTGGCTCTCCACCAAGTACCCCAAGATCGTGTCGCCCGTCGTTGAGGACCTGCCGATCACGTTGGAGGATGGGACTGTCGTTCCCGTGGATACAACGCGACCCAACCCCAACGGCGAGGAGTTTGACAATCTGTACCTCGACATGAACGGCATTGTCCATCCTTGCTCTCATCCCGAGGACAGGCCCGCCCCCAAGGACGAGGAGGAGATGATGGTAGAAATCTTCAGGTACACCGACCGTGTTGTGAACATGGTTCGCCCTCGCAAGATTCTCATGATCGCAGTTGGTACGTTCCCCAGCGCGCCGCCGGTTTGGTTGCAACGGTTGCTAACTTTGTCGCAGATGGTGTCGCGCCTCGAGCCAAGATGAACCAGCAACGATCTCGCCGCTTCCGATCAGCCCGCGAGGCCAAGGAGAAAGAGGAGGAAAAGCACGCCTTCATAGAGCTCCTCAAGAGGCAAGATGGTGGCAAGACAAAGGAGGAGTCCGTCGAGACGGTCGTCAAGCAGGCCTTCGACTCCAACTCCATCACTCCAGGCACACCATTTATGGATATCCTTGCTGCCAGTCTGCGGTACTGGTGTTCATACAAGCTCAATACCGACCCTGCTTGGGCAAACATGAAGGTCATCATCTCGGATGCCACGGTTCCCGGTGAGGGCGAGCACAAGATCATGGACTTTGTTCGCTCGCAGCGCAACTCGCCTGATCACAACCCCAATACCCGCCACGTCATCTACGGGCTGGATGCCGATTTGATCATGCTGGGTCTGGCCACCCATGAGCCCTACTTCCGTGTCTTGCGTGAGGACGTCTTCGCCCAGGACAGCAAAGTCAGGATGTGCAAGATCTGTGGCCAAAAGGGTCACGACGAGAGAAACTGCAGAGGTGAGGCAAAGGAGAAAGAGGGCGAATTTGGTGAGAAGGACAATGCCCATCCCCTGAAGCCGTTCATCTGGCTCCATGTGTCCATTCTGCGTGAGTATCTTGCCATTGAACTTGACATTCCTGGCCTGCCCTTCCGCTTTGACCTTGAGCGAGCGATTGACGACTGGGTCTTCATGTGCTTCTTTGTTGGTAATGATTTCCTACCCCACTTGCCCGCTCTCGAGATCAGAGAGAACGGCATCGACACTCTCATGGCCATCTGGAGAGACAACCTCCCCCACATGGGTGGATACCTGACCAAAGACGGTGTTTGTGACTTGGAGCGGGCACAATGCATCATGGCCGGTCTCGCCAAGCAGGAGGATGCCATCTTCCGACGCAGAAAGGAAACTGAGGACCGGCGAGAAGCCGGCTTCAAACGGCGAAAGCTCCAACAAGAGCAGCGAGATGCGCGTAACAACAGCAGAGGCGGCCGTAACGGTGGCCAGGGAGGCAACTTCGAGTCGCCGGCCGCCATCAGAGCGCGAATCCGGGCCGGTGAGGCTAGCGGCGAGGGAATTGGCTTGTTCTCCGTGCAAAGCTTTCCAAAATCAGTGCCCGCAGCCGCTGCGCATGAGGCTCTAGTGGGTCGCAATGCTGTTGACCTCGCCAACGTAGCGAACAAGAGCGCAGCAAGTGTTCTCAAGAGCCAGCTCCAGAACTTGATGACCAAGGCCGAGCCCCCCTCCTCAGATGCCAAGGGGGAAGAGACAAAAGAAGATGTAAAGGAAGAGGAAGCGACCTCACCAGCATCTGCTTTGGGGAAACGCAAGGCGTCCCTCATGGAAGAAGAATCTGCCGCTAGCACCCCTGGAACAAACTCGTCCGACACCACCGAGATACAGGTGGCTAACGAGGAGCCGACCGACACAGTTAGACTGTGGGAAGAGGGCTATGCGGACCGCTACTACGAGCAAAAGTTCAACGTGGATCCAAAGGACATTGCTTTCCGGCACGAGGTTGCCCGTGCCTATGTTGAGGGCTTGTGCTGGGTTCTGGAATACTACTCACAAGGCTGTGCGTCCTGGGAATGGTACTACCCATACCACTATGCCCCCTTTGCTGCTGACTTCGTTGATATGGGCAAGATGTCAGTCAGTTTTGAGAAGGGCAGAGTATCGCGTCCTTTCGAACAGCTCATGAGTGTCCTTCCGGCGGCGTCCCGCGCCTCCATCCCGGAACCTTATCATGACCTTATGTTGAATAAGGACAGTGAGATTATCGATTTCTATCCCGAGGAGTTTGAGATTGACCTGAACGGCAAGAAGATGGCCTGGCAGGGCGTCGCTCTCCTGCCGTTCATCGATATGCCTCGTCTACTAACCGCCATGGCAACGAAGGACCATCTCCTGAGTGAGACCGACAGGATTCGAAATGGTCTTGGAAAGAATTATCTCATCATCTCCGATGCCCACGCCAACCTTTACGACCAGATCACAACCAAGTTCTACTCCAAGAAGCAGGGTGAAACGTCGTTCAAGTTGGATCCCAGAAAGTCCGATGGCCTTGCTGGCTCAGTCGAAAAGATGGAGAATTACATCCCTCACGGTTCTTTGACTTACCCTCTAGAGCGAGGATCTCTACCCGACGTCGAGTTTGACCGGTCACTAACGTATGTATACCCCCTAATTCCTTCGTCTCCTGTCTATTTGCGCGCCTGCTAACATATTCATAGTGTCTACTACGCATTTCCCCACACCGGACATCACAAATCCATGCTTCTACGTGGCGTAAAGATGCCAGCCCCTGCTCTCGACAGGAGTGATGTCGAGCTCTTGAAGAGCAAAGGATCAAATTCTGGGAGAAGTTACGGCGGCGTGCCCCTCAGAGGTGGAGGCAACAACGGCGGGAACAGAGGAGGAGGAAATTACATCAACTACGGTCCGGGTGTGGGTGGCCAAAGCCAAAACCGTCACCAGAACCGTGATTCCTACCGCCAACCTCAGCAATCCCACGGGAATGGATACGGAAATGGATATGGAAATGGCAACCAGAATTCGTATCCACAACCTCCCCCAGCTTGGCAGCCCCCGCCTCCGGGTCTGCCGGGATTCGGCGCGGGCCCCCCTCCGCCCCCACCGGGCATGGCCCACGGTGGGTACAACCAAAACCAAGGGTACGGTAACGATCGCTACGCGCCCCCGCCGCCGCCCCAATATGGTGCCCAACAGGGAGGATACCAAGGAGGGCACCAAGGAGGGGGAGGGTACCAGGGTCAGCAGTCCGGTCCGCCCCCACAGCAGTATGGCCAAGGTCGTCAATACGACAATAACAATAGTTATAGAGGAGGTGGCCGGGGTGGTGGCCGCGACAACAGAGGCTATCAGGGAGGCGGCGGCGGCGGTGGTGGTCGAGGCCGTTACTGATGATATTTGGTGGAGAGGAGGAGTGTTATTCTGGGGATCTTATGATTCGTCTTGCACCGGGGAATTTATTGCACCGGTTTTGTTGTTTATAAATGTCGACAATTCGACGACAATGTGGGAAAAGGATGGGCACGGCTGTTATTGTAGGTTCGCTCGGGATTAGCAGCCGCAAGGCTCAGGGGCACTGTTCCCTCCCAACGGGAAATGGGAAGCACAAGTTAACAATCTCCTATTTTTATGTCTGAGTGAAACACCGTTGTTAGGAAAGGAGACAACAGCCGCTGCAGTGAGCGACCCCTAGTCTTACCACCTAAGTTATGGGGCGTCGCATTGTCCAACCCCGAGTCTCAGGCTCAACTGCCAGCGCAGAGCCGGCCATGGCGCGGCGACAGGCGAGCAGATGCATTGAGAGCATTGCGCTCGCTCTTTGGTTGATATGCAACCTGCATTGTCACGGCCCACAGAGTCCGATTCGGTTGGCCGATCGGCTGCGACAAGACCGCAGCGGATTGTTTCTCTTGCGCTAGGGCACTCCCATTCGGCATCGAGAGGCACGCACACACAACGTGGAGGACACACACATCTGCGCACACACACGCACACACACGCACACACACAACTAAAGAGGGCCTCAGTCTGTTTTAGGCTCAGTGTGTGTGTGTGTGCCGTGGCGAGGATCCGGGTGGGTGGCCGGCAGGCAGGCGGCGGTGGCGCTTCGAAACACAATGGCAGAGAAGGCGCAGGTACCCGTACGAGACAAATGAGACATCTGATGATTGACCTACGTACTGCTGCGTAGAAAAAGAAGAAAACGGGGACTGGGCTGAATTGGCGGAGTCGCGTGGCGGTTGCTGGGATTTAGGGTACGGGATGGTATTGACGAGTCAGTTGAAGAATCCATCCCATTGCGGCCCCCCTACCATGGAAATTGCAGGGCTGGTGAATGGCTCGTGCCTGCGGCGCATCGCGTTTGCGGTTCAGGTCCTGGTTGCTGTGCCTGGTAAGGTACTTCAGTAGTCAGGTCTCTAAGAGGTAAAGAAGCTAGGGAGTGTTTGCGAGCGTGAATTGGTTCCATTATCTTGCCCTTAACCTGCATACCCGTCCCGACGTGTTGGTCTGCTTGATCCCAAGTCTCTTTGACCAGTTGGATCGCTAGCGGAGTTTGCAGGTGGACAAGGAGCGTGAACACAGGTGAATGTGCGAAAAGAGTCAACGACCCCGCCTCGCCGCGATCCGCAACCTCAACTGACCCCGGCACCTCCAAAGGCCAACCCGCACCCACGCTGAGGGCTGAGGTGCTCTCCCACTGTCTATCTCCCGTCAACACCACAACCTAGGATCACCACATCGATCTCCTCTTGCCATCTGCGAGCAGGGCTCCGATCCCTTTTTGCGGCTTCGATTGCGCAGCAACAGAAGAAAGCACAGAAAAAGAAACACGGAGGAAGGGGCAGAAGAAAGCACGGCCCAATCATGAGAAGGCATCGGCCCGCCGCTGCCCTCGCCCTCGCCATCCCCAGTGTACAATGAACATAAATGGGGCTGCTTCCAGCAAATCTCTTCACGCTATGAACGGCGATGCGGGCCTCCTGGTGGGCGCCCTTGTGGAGAGGCTCACAACACGGGTACGCGACACCTCAATGGCTCCCCCATTGCTTGACAGCTAGCTAACTCATCGTCTTCGATGTGTCCAGCTCCCCCATCGCACCGGCACGCCTGCCCAGGACCTCTCGCTGGACGACATCGTCGCCAGCACACGCGCCACGCTCGTCAATATCAGCGCGTCCTCGATTGCCCTCGTGCTCGACTCCCTCCTCGCCCTGATCGAGGACCTTTCGCGTCAACACAAGACGGTTCTCTCACACCCACCCCATGTGCTCCTCTCGGAGCTCTACACCCTCGAGCTGATCGCCGACTGCTGCGCCAGCCATTGGGACCCCGAGTCTAGGGGCACCGCCCATCCTGCCTCAGACGGCCCGCTGTCACCGACGCGCCGAGCCGCCCTACCCGCCCCCACACCCCTCGACGACAACTTGGTCGGCCGCGCCCTCGACGTCATAAAGCTCCTCTTTGAGCCCTTTCCCGAGGGCTACATACTCCCGGCAAAGACGATATTAGACGACTCGTCTGCCAGGCACATCGCCGCCCAGCTCCTCGAAGAGTCGGTGCGGACGCCCCTTTCCACACCATCCAATGCGCCGAACGAGCCATTGGAGAGCGGCCGCCTGCTCCAGGTCCACGCTACCGCAATAGAGCTACACGTGAAAACCATTGTCGAGTACGTGACGGCGTCAGCGTGGTCCGCCGCCTTCGACTACTTCCGCAATACCATATATACGGCGCGGTCGGTTGTGCCCGCCCAGGGCAACCCCCTGCCCAATGCCGCCGCCGCCGAGGAGGAACGGGCCGCCTTGGTCATCTTGCGCGCATCCTCTTTCTTCTGGGTGGATGTTCAGAAGCTCAGTAGTGTGGTGCAGGAGTTCTGCTCCAGCTTTCTACACTTTCGCAAGTCGTTCCAGAATACCGTTGCCATTGTCACCCCGCTGCTCATCACACGCTGGCTGGACAGGTTTCCGGCTGAGTTTGTTCAGATGCATACAATGCAGAAGCGCCGCGACAGCGGGCCAGATACCCTCTTTGACATGACACATACTGTTGTCGACAACGGTCGGCGTCGCGCCTTATTGTACCCGCTGCAGACGACATTATTGTTCTTGCTGCCAGACGTCTTCGAGGTGGCTAGCAACCTCCGCGAGGCCAAGAGCGGGAGCATGGCCAAGAAGGTTGGCTTTTTGGATGGGCTACGTAAGGCGCTGCGGAATCGTAACGAGCAGGCCGCCTACTGTCTAGTCTCTCTACTCCGTGCGGCCCGCCACTTCGACGCCGAGAGTGATTCTGCTCTCTTGAGTTACGCTATGGACGTACAGGACGAGGTGCGGGATGCAGTGTTCCGTCGTTTCTCTCCTGGCGCAGACAATACCTTGTTCGAGCAAGATATCATGACAGCTGCGTTTGTGAGCCTGGCACACCTAAACTTCGATAACTGCGTTGAATCTCTTGCGCCGACATGTCTGGCACCCTCGGCACCCCCGAGCTTCAAGATATCGGTCATCCAGGCGTGCTCGCACTTTGCGCGGCTTTACGGCGATGGGAAATACCAGCCCCTATTTACAGCAGCATCGGCGTTCATTCAGGGGCAGTTACAGGTAAGACTGATTCCAGGGCCGCTCGTATAGGTACTATGCTGATATAATCCTTGTGTCAGACCATGGCTGGTCTCCTGGCCGAAGGTTATGTCGAAGACCAGAGCGCCCAGCGTAAGGCGGTAGAGAGCGCATCGTCGGTCAGGATCATCTGCAATATCCTGAGCTTTCTCGATGCATCACCCATGACGCTCTTCCAGGGCCCGCCGGTCAATGAAACAGAACGCGAGATCTTCTTTCAGGAGAATCTTAACTCCCTCATCTCATGCATGGTCGCTAGCGACGGTTCGGTCCGCCGGCTTGCTACTGGCGTTGCGAGGCGGCTTTTTGCCAACGAAAAAGTACTCACTTCGCTCAGAGCCTACAAGGGGCTCAAGTCCCGCGAGTTTAGGATTAGTTTCTGGCGACTGACGTATGTTCTTCCAGGTTAAATGTTGTTGCAACGCTGCTAATATCTTCTTTCCCGTAGCTCTATTATCTTGACTTCGATCTGCGACAGGGCTGGGCTCCCAGGAACTTCTGATGGGCTCAGGTCTATTCACGGGTATCTCGAGTCGAGATTACTTCTTCTGACCTCAATCCCAGTATGTAGATCTCCTGGCGAGTTGTGAGGTCCTCCGTTTCTGACTTGCACTAGGAACTATGTGAAATAGCTGAGGATGTCCCAGACCGCAATGCCGCAGCTACGAAGCTGGAGACTCTTCTGCTTGTATCGCTGTGCTCGGCGGACATTGAGGTCTGCCAAATCGTCACATCCTGCATAGGGACTTTCCTCAACGAATGCAAAACTATCGAGGCCGCATCAGAGACTGTCAGGGCCTCAGTGACGATATTGCGAAATGGCGATATCTTTCGCGAGATATCGTCCCGCGCTTTCCGGTTTACCGGATTGGTGGCGTTCCAGAAGAGAATCCGGACGCTCCTGAGGCGCATGCAGTGCCCCAGCGGTGGTATCTTAGACGCGTGGGAAATCGTGTTTGATAGGTGGCTGCACCTCTCAAAGGAGGTGTCCGTCACAACCGCTGAGGCCGTGGCCGAGAGGACAGTGGCTGAGTGGCGCAATTACTCCGGGTTTCTCGCGTCACTGGGCGGTATCTGCACGGCGGACCAGGCCGTCACGATCGAGGAACCTGTCATTAGCGGGTTACGGTGGATCGACAGGCTGTCGTCAGAGAACCACGAGGAGCCGTTATTGAACCGCTATCTGAGGCTGAGTATTCAGCTTCTCGCGTGTGCTAATGTCAGGATACGCGAGACGATGAGAGAGGTTCTGTCTACTGAAGTTCCCCCTTCTTTATATCAGCCGCTTTTCAAAGCGCTTGAAACAGAACTCGACGTCCTGTTTACTGGTGCGCTGGAGCCGAGCATCAAGGGACACGACAACGAAATCATATTCGCAGAGCAGGCGGCCTCCCTTCTCAAAGCCCTCGTGGAGAGGCTAGACACACCTACGGAACTGGGCGCGGCGTCATCGCTGCATCTGGGATCACTTACACTCAACTTTGCCAAGTTTCTTGACGGTGTCCCGGATACCCCGAGTAGCTTGCGGGTTAAGATCAAGATCTGCAACCTCTGCGAAGCTGTCACAAAGAGGAAAGAACATCTCAATTTGAGAGATGACGTGCGGAACCGGAACCAGCTGCTCGAATATATCTTCAGCTGGATCGCGAGACCGCGCTCTCCACGCCCCGAGGGCATGGCTTATGAGACCAAACCCAATCAGCGCAATCAGCAAGACGAGATGCAGCGAGTCCAGAAAGACTTGGATAAGGCATGTCTCCGGTCGCTAGCAGAGCTGACGTTCCGCCTTCCGTTGCAACCAGGCGACGGACAGACGGACGCCGGGACGAGCGAGCTTAAGTCACAGATGTTCCATCAGTACTTCAACCGGTTCCTCTCACTCCTCAACCTTGAGGCATCGGAAATGAGTGGGCGGAATATTGAGCAGGGCGGTGGTGGTGGCGGCACCAAGGACGACAACCCGACTATGTCGGACTTAGCGATCACCATCCTGTCGAATCTGCTGAGCGCGAACATTGACGTCGGGCTGAAGCACTCGCTCAGCATTGGGTACCACGAGAACGTTGAGATTCGGACTGCATTCGTACGAGTGCTATATAACATCTTGGTGCAGGGCACCGAGTTTAATAATCTATCAGACGCAGCGGTAAACGAGAAGTATGATGAGTTGCTGGATGTAAGTTTTTTTGCTCTTTGTTGAGAGAAGGGGTCTTTTGGAAGAGAAAGGGGGTTGTTTACTAACTGGAAGCAGCTCCTTACCAGTGATACGACGTTGGCGGCTGCCATGAGCGCGGTCTGTCCTAGCCACGAAGTTGACGAGTTGACGATTTCTTTGCTGAATATATTCGAGACGAGGGGCATGAGCTTCGTCCTGCTGGAGGCCCTGATCAAGCAGGAGGTTGAGGACACGGAAAATGAGTCTGAGCTACTGCGGAGGACGTGCGTGGCGACGAAGATGCTCTCGATCTATGCTAAATGGAAGGGGAGCGGATATCTCAAGGCAACGCTGGGGAAGGTGCTGGAGAGGTTGATGACGGCTGCCAAGGACGTAAACCTGGAGCTAGATCCGACGAGGGTCAGCTCGACTGAAGAGCTGACGAACAATGCCGGGCAGTTGCAGGTTGTTGCGAAGGTCTTCATTGATGATATTCGTTCGTCGGTGTCCAGCATGCCGCTGTCGTTTCGCAAGATTTGCAGCATTGTAGGTTTTTTTTCCCGGAATGGTGAGAGTAAGGGAGTTTGTGCTAACGGTGGGCAGATTACCAATGCGGTAATGCCGAGATTCCCGGACGCCAAGTACACTGCTGTCGGCGCCTTCATTTTCTTGCGCTTCTTCTGTCCCGCAATTGTCGCCCCCGAGGTTGAGGGGTTGGTCGCGACGGCACCATCAAAGGAGATGCGGAGAGGGCTGCTACTGATCGCAAAGGTCATTCAGAACTTGGCGAACAACGTCCTGTTTGGCGCGAAGGAGCCGTACATGTTTCCGCTGAATGGATTCCTGGCGCAAAATATTTACAAGGTTACAACCTTTTTGAGAGAGATATCGGTATGTTTTGCTGCTGATCAGGATCATTTTTCCTGAGCTAACCGTGCTGCTAGGTTCCGCCAGATACTCTCCCAGATACTACGGGAGGGGAGTCGTTCGATTTCGGATCCTGCGTTGCTCTGCATAGGTTTCTGTATGATCACTGGGATCATGTCAGGCAACGCCTGGTGTCCCAGGAGAGGAGGGAGTTTGTCAGGTCGCCGGGTGAATCGGCGAGAGGGCGATCATCGGTACTGGAGCCGCTGAGGAATCTCATCATGAACCTAGGGCCGCCTCCACTTGCGGTGACGTGGAACCGACCGCAGATCTCAGCGAATACACCCCCGGCGTATTCGAGATTCCAGAACTTCATGCTGCGGAACGCGTTCCGTAGTACGGAGTCGTTCCTCACTGCCAGAGCGGTCTACGACGGCGGTGAGAGCAAGGACGGCCTGTCTATCATCTGCATTATCTTACGGAATATCGATGCCGAGTCGATCGACTACGATACTCTGCTGTACTGCTATCTGAAGATTGCAAGTCGGCTGTGGCATCGTCCGTTCGGGCTGCTCATCGATGCGACTTGCTACAATGGCCAGAGCGAGCCGCAAGACGAGCTGTTCCAGAAACTCGAGCTGCTCACGCCAAGGGAGCTATCACGGCAGCTCTCGCGCGTTTACATATACAACATGAACAGCGCAACCAAGAAGTGTCTCCGGAGGATTCTGAAATTCTCGACCAAAAACGACAATAGCGTCTTCAACCCCCGGAATGTGGAGTACCACCTCATCGGGAGCCTACAGGACTTGCAGGCACATTTCCATCTCAGCCAACTGCACCTGCCCAAGGAAACAATTAGCGTCGTCACTGACACACGCTATGTCTTCCAGCCGATCATACGGCTTTCGAAGTCCAAGGGGAAAATCGAGGTGGTGATCAAGGTGGGCAGTCAGTTTGTGCAAGTCACAACGACAAAGAAGCAAGAAGTGCCCGGTTTCCGGCTGAGCACGACTGTTAATGACATTTTCCGGCTCGGCGATATTGACGAGGCGCCGACATCGATCCAGACCGAGGATGACTCGGCGTTCGGTCTCAGGGCTGACAACGGCAAGATCGTCATGTACTTCACGAGTCCGAAGAAGACAGATGTGCTGCAAGCCATCAGGGCGGCCAAGGCAAAATACGGCAAAGATACTAGGGCGCAGAAGTCGTTTGAGCGACTGATCCGGCCACAGGACGTACCTGGGACACTCCTCAATCTGGCGCTGACTAACCTGGCTAGTCCGGATGCGATACTGCGGCTGTCGTCGTACAACTTGCTCGGGGCGCTGTGCAAAGCTTTCAAGTTCACAGCTTCATCACAGCTACTGGCTACCAAGGACATATCGGTGCCGTTGGATCCATCACAATTCATCATCAAGATCAGCAGGAAACTAGCCCAGGCCGAACCTCAACTGACCTCTGATTTCCTGAATGAGTTCTTCGTGGGGTGGGACAGCTTCTCAGATGAACAGAAGCCATTGAGCCTGGCGTACATGGCGCCGTGGATACCGGGGCTGCGAACTTCACTACTGGCGAACGAGGCGGAGAGCGACAAGGGGAGAGACAAGATCGCGGCTCTGTTTAGGAAGCTTATCGATGTCACGCTCTCCGACCCCACGCTCAACTTCACGTTGGAGCAGTCGGTGTGGCCCGTAATCCACCAGGATGAGCTCCTTCTGGATATCTTCCTTGAAGAAATCATCAAGGCGGCGCTCAACACGGGGTTTATGGACGAGCAGACAGAGACGCTGACGTCTATTGCGAGTGCAATTGGGACCATTACGCTACGGGGCAAGATCATCTCCAGGCTGCGAAAAGCGCTGAATCGGTCGTCGCTGAGACCGACTAAACACCTGCCCGACAATGCAGTATGGAGCGAGATCTGCATTCTTCTGCAGTTTTGTCTCGCGCTGTCGTTTGACAGCGGCGTCCAGTCGCAGCTGTACCTGCCGGAGATCTTCCACATCGTCACGATGCTTGCGAATACGGGATCCTCGGACGTGCGGGTCGTGGTTCACAGGCTACTTGTCAACTCGATCCACTCGGCCTGTACTTCGTTCACACTCGACGAGGTCAGGCTTAATAAGCTACGCGCTACGCTAGAGACCCTATCCGATCCGAGGAGCGAGGTGTTCTCGCATACGGTGCCCTTCACGCGCGATGGCGCTTCGATATCGACTAACCAGGACGCCGGCCCAACGTTGGCAGCGACAGAGAACTTAGCGACGCTGCTTTTTGAGACATGCGCAGTAGCAGCACCGTCTGTCGATGTTGCCAATGCATGGCGCTCACGCTGGATGAGTCTCGTCGCTAGCACGGCTTTCCAAAACAACCCAGCCATACAGCCCAGGGCGTTCACCGTCATGGGGTGTCTTGCTCGCGAAGAGGTAGACGATGACCTGCTATACCAAGTGCTGGTGGCGTTGAGAAATAGCGTCGGCCGGTTCGGAGAAGACAGCAACAGCGACATGCTCGTGGCAATCTTGACGTCCCTCTCCAAAATGATGGCCAAGTTACCATCGGCGTCCCGATACGGACTGCAGCTATTCTGGTTGGCCATGTCGCTTCTACGCCTGGTCCCTCCGAATCTGTTCAATTGCACGGCGATGTTCCTTGAGTCGGTTCTCAGCAATATCAGCACGTCGGGCGATAATCGTGGTGACAAGATGGTGCCCCATCTTTTGCAGGGCCGCGGACAGCTCGAGGACGCAGCCTTGCCTCTCGACGAGTCGTATGGGATTCATTTCAACAGCAAGAACTTTCACTTTGCGGCATGCGCATGTCTGGTGCGCGGCCTGACGGACACTGTGACAAAGACCACGGCGCTCAGGGTGCTGTCAACGTTTCTGGAGATGACGACGTGGACACCCGAACCGAAAGAAAAGACCGTTAAGGACCTTGCGGGGTCGCCGTATCTGGCGTTGATGCTGGCGCGGGCGGCGAGCATCGAGGAGTTGAGAGATAGCCTATGGTCGGCGGGGATAAACCCCGCCGGACTCACAGATCTTCGCGACCTAAGGCGAGCATCGCAAGACCTGGACACCGTAGAGGACAAGGACCTCCTGCTCAACACGGCCATCGAGCTGGTGGACTTTCAGTACTTGGATGACGCGGTGCAGAACCGCACGCTGCAGTGGCTGAACGAGGTCGCGTTGTCCAGGCCGTCGGTTATCATGCACTTATGCGGGCCTATCATCTCGATACTCGATGACATACTGCTCCACTGCCAAAACTCGGGCACTCTTGAGTCGGCGCATGCGCTCCTGCAGACGTTGACGGCGAATCCTAAGTTCTCGAGCGCCATGGAGACGCCGGGGATGTTGAATGAGAGGCTTGATGATATGGGCTTCAACGGGTTGTGGCGGTCGTGCTCGCTCAACTTGTCGCAGGAGCAGGATAAGCAATGTTTCGGGCTGACGGAGAAATTAATTGAGGTATGTGCCTGCTGCTGGGCGTGATACTCTGGACTAATGCTAACGTTATGCAGCTCATTATCATCTAGGCGAGAGATGGGCCATCAGCACTAGTGGATTGCTACTACATTGAGGGCGGCGCCGTGCTTTGTGTGCCGGCGAGCAAGTCGGAGTCGAGTACGGGGGACGGAAGCGGCAGCGAGTTGGACTTTGGCGGGGTTTGCAAGGGAAGTGATGCTCAGGAGATTGATACGGAAGTCTGCAGGCTTGGTGTTAGTGGGATGGTTGCAGAAGTGAAGAGTTGCGATGCATGTATATACCTAGTTGGGGAGGAGAGTGAAGTGAGGGAAGGGGATACGGCTGCCGGGTTGGGTTACTAGGGGTGTGCGGGTGTTTGGGGAAGGCAATGCGATGCGATGCGATACGATGCGATGCGATGCGATGCGATGCGATGCGATGCGTGACAGCGCTGGATATTTTCGATGTCTATTCAGTGTGGACAGCGGACAGAGACCAAAATCGAGAAGTTCTTTTGTTGCTGCGATGACACTGGCTTGACGGGAGGTAAGAACAGAGCAGGAGCCCTAAAAATGCGAGGGTTCATGGGATAGGTACGATCTTCCGTTTTGGCTGAGTTCCTTTTTGCCTCTCCGGAATCTGTTCAACAACCCCTCGAGATACGGGAAAAGGGGTTGGTTGGGTCAACGTTTAGTCGCGGAAGCCTACTGTCAGGTTCCGCAAAAGTATCTGTCGGTAGCGTGTTTGGGCACTGCTCGTTATAGAGGTAATCATATCTATCATTTATTTTATTATTGGTTTGACAACGCGTAGTAATCGCGTTGTAAAAAAAACCATTTTGGACATACATCTTCTAGATCTATCCTTTATTTTGCCAAATACCTGGGAGTTACATAGTGGCAGAAGATGTAGCGGTCCAGTCCAGGAATCCGGCAACACAAACAAGGTTCCTCAATCGCTAGACACTACGCCGGATACTTCCCCACGGAGTGAGGTGTGCAAGGTGTGAAGGCATGATAGAGGGGATAACCTAGCGGATATATAGTGGTAGAGAGGAGATAGGAAGGGCCTGTGAGCTTTGGTCTAAGAGTCTAAGACAATAGGTGAGGTGGTTCTCATGAGTGATATCTATAAACAGGACTGATGCGCTCTACTACCATTCATTCCGTTACATGTATCAACAACACAGCTGTTAAGAACCTTGATAGACAGACATACTCTTTTCGCTGTCAATGTCATCAGAAAATAGGGGCAAACATCGGATGAATGGTAGGAGGCACCGTGAGGGCAGGAAGTTGAGAACCTCAAGGGCTATCCTCGCGAAGATAATCTCGTTGAGCGTCTCGCAGGTTTTTAAATTTTTCTTCTTCTTTCCAGCCTCTGGTCTCAAGATTGAATCGGATAGTGCCCTTCGATCTTCAAGGCTTCAACTTCAGTTCACTTCATCCAACCGTTTCAAGTTGATCAAAATCATCACCAGCTCTCGTCCTACCCCTAGAACAATACGTCGACTCAGATCAAATCATGAACCCTCACATAGTCGACCATCAAGATGATCACGATCAAGGCTGTTCTCGTAACCCTGTCCGCCCTCGCGGTGATCTTGGCAGTGAGTTACTCCTTCCTCTGTTACTAACAGTCCACTAACACCGTCAAGGCCCCTTCCTAGAACGGCTTCACCCCCCTCGATACCCTACAGCCCACCACCAACGCCGTCATGGTCGCCATGGTCGCCATGAGCGGTCCGATCCGCTCCGAGTCAGACAAGCTCATCCTCATCCAGCCGCCGCACGACAACAGCAGCATAGTTCCCAACTGGACAGCCGATGACAGTCCAGACGGATGGCAGAACCCCGTGCCTGGCTACGTCACCGAGAGCCTGTACTGCGAGGACCGCTGGCCCAAGTTCTACGATGCCTGCCACTCTCTCAATAACGAGCAGTATCCGTACCTGAATGGTCTCGGCGGCCAGCCTCACTTGAAGGCCTCGCTGGGCGCGTGTCACGGTGTCTGCTCCGACGCACCTGTTGGCAAGGCCGAGTTCTGATTGGTCCCGTGCAGAACATGGAGGACAAGATGATCGACACCTGGCACGCCGTTGCAGAGGCGGCCCGGTACGTCGTTACCAACTGCAAGGACGACCGCAAGTGGTCCAGCGGCCAGTTGTTCTTGAAGGGCCATTGGAATGTCATCGTGGCAAAGTAGGACTGCAATTCGGACCCGAACGGTGCTCCTGCGAGCAATAAGCGCCGGATGCTGTAGGCACCAGCATCTGATGGAATTTGGGGCTGAGGCGGAGTTAAGCTTTGGCGTTTTTTTAATTGCTGATAATTTTTGGGGTTTAGGTAGGTTGTTTGCTTCGGCCCGCTTAGGTGAGAGTGATGGGACTGAAGATCTGGGGGTTTCCATTCTCAGATCTGAGATCTCATCGGATCGCAGGGCTGCGTTTGGCCCCAAGTTTACCTTTCCGCTCGACCGCTCGACCGCTGGAACCTGGAAGCAAACTTGAGCTTGACACTTCGGCTGCGTTGCTTTTCTGGAGCCATGCAGACCGAAACATTTCAGATACTAGTCTA
>Ga0247770_1001012_pt1 | contig 24671 bp, 32 predicted proteins | sample UWRJL136409B6_FD_179943 | JGI IMG/M metagenome (GOLD analysis project Ga0247770, IMG submission 179943) | Plant litter microbial communities from Arlington Agricultural Research Station in Wisconsin, United States - UWRJ-L136-409B-6 | ecosystem: Environmental > Terrestrial > Plant litter >... | reverse complement strand
CCTCCCCCGTATCACCCTCTGTAAGTTCAGGCGTCCGACTTTGAGATCCCCCTTCAACTGTTCCTGCACTCTCGCTGCCAAACTCCGCCCTTTCCCATTGAGAGCCCCTCCAGCCCTCTCCATCCCCATGCCCACGCCCAAACTCCATCATCTCGATCCCCAAAACCACATCCTCCAAGTCGCGATCCACCTCCGCGTAATCCACCCTGCCATCCAATTCCTCATCCCAACCCCCCTCGCCCTCCCCAAAGACACTCCCCACCTGAGCGCCCATCACAACAGACCCAGCAACAGTCCCACCCCCCGCCCCCGCCCCTGGGACATTCGACGGCGTATCCCAACTATCATTCGGTGTGTGACTCGCACACCTCTCCCTCAGGATCAGAAACACCTCGTCTCTCATCGCGGGAAGCATCCTATCCATCAGCCTCTGCCTCTCCTTGGCCTGCTTCTCCTTGCGGTCCCCTGGTGTGGTTACAATGGCGGGTGGAGCCCAGCAGTGGTATAAGTTGCGGTTGCCGGCGCGGACGGTGACGCCCGAGGGGTGGTGCGTGAAATACAGCTCGCAGAGGCGGCAGGTGGGTTTGGAAGCGCCGATGTAGCGGGTTTGGTTGAAGAATTGGAGTTGGGGAGTGGCGCTGAAGAGGCGGAGGAGGTGGGAGTGGAGGTTGACTTCGGCGTGGACGGAGGGCTTGAAGCTGGAGGAGGAGGCGATGGAGGTGATGGTCTTGTTGAGGGGGAATCCGGAGTTTTCGAGCTCGAGGGCGTGGGCGCGGTAGGTGGCCAGGCCGGAGGGGTCGTCGCTGATCATTCTGCCGAGGCAGAAGTCGGCGTTGATCTTGAAGCGGGGGAGGTTGATGGGGCGGGGGACCGAGGAGGGGAAGGAGTGGACGGTGAAGTCGACAAAGAGTTGGGGGTAGGAAAGGCGTGCGGAGAAGAGGATGTTGACGGCGTGTGAGTAGGAGAGGAGCCGGCCGAGGGAGTGGTAGACTACTACCCAGGGGGTGTCTTGGTCTGTGTTGTGTTGGGTGCGCAGCCGGAAGAAGGCCTTGAGCGAGGGGTAGATTTTGTGGATTGCTTGGATGACGGTCTGGCTGCCGTTGATGACTGTGAATGGGATGTTAGTGGGGTTTGTATAGGTTAGGAAGGCCGACTTACACTCATCCATGCTGCCAGTATCTACTGGGAATTGCAGCAAAGGTTGCAAAAGCTCCAAGCTGCGCAATATAGCTTGGCCTACGTTGAATCTGGGTCAGAGAAAAGAGCAATTTGGTAGTCTGAGGGAATTCACCTTCTTCGGATTTGTCATTGCGAACAATCTTGACACAAAAATCAAGGTTTCTCCGCATATGGCAGATGTACCCCTTGATCCGGCTTTGGTTGAACCCAATGATAGTTCTTAGGAGCCGCAGGAATACAGGTCGTTCCTCGATGGGGCTGCCATTGTGGATCTGTAGCTCGTCGTCTCGCGCTCTGCCAAGCACGTCAATAACACCAGTGATGTAGTGCGCAGTCCGTTGGTAGTCCTCCTCATCACGGTTGTTTGACGTGAAGTAGTACCGGACGGTGCCGAGTTGCAGGACGGCAAACGCAGTGACCTTGTGGCCTCCTTTGGCGCTATCGCAGATGTGGGCGAGCTTGTTGACAAAGGTCTTGTAGGTGATATCGGCATCAGCTAGGGCCGTCTCAAGTTCGGGCATCCGAAGTGCCCCGGCTTGCCCCTTTCTGAGGACCCGTACAAGCGAAGAATGAAGGACCAGAGGCAGGTAGAACCGCTTGTTTAGAGCGGCTCCTAGAGGAACCTCTGCAACAGAAACGCAGTCATCCTTGTCATCCCGGACCATCTCGGTCATGGTGGCAGGGAGTGGGAACAACATGTTGGTGTCTGGTCTGGTGTGAGTGCGGATTCGCAGTGCATAAAATCAAGTTCTGGGCAGGGTCTGGATGGACTGTCAAAAGGGCGAGCAGTCCTAAAATACAAAGAGGACATGATTCCCGTTCTTGTCCATTTTGTTGCCAGCATTGGCGTCTTCGTCCGCTCGTTCTGTCCGTGTCCCATTGGGGTCACACAGGGAGCTGGTTGGGTGGAAGCTGCAAACCGGTGGGTTCCGTCCACCAAGAGGAGCATGCCAACTCGATAGCCTGATCCCAAATGATAAAACCAGGGCGTCCACTGACATCGATCAGAAGATGTCGCCGGATGAAAGCACAGGCCTAAAACTTCCAGTCGCCGTGATGTCGTTTGGTCGGGCTTATTCGTGCTGCATATGCCCCACGAACCCACCTCTGATTTGCCGACTCCCAATGATGACCTACCAATCATGTCCCAAGGAGAGCAAACCGCATCAAAAGTGCCTGCACAGCCAGGAGCCGGATGCCGTGGGCCTCAAAAAGTGGGTCTGGTCTTCATCCTCAGGCTCTGCTACGGTCTGCCCAACTGTGCAGGCATCGAGTGGTGACCTGGCCAGGACTCAAGATTGTCTGTTTGCCTATTTTACCGTGATTCCCATTGAAGACGTGAGCTTCAGTCCGTCCCAAAGATCTCAACTTTCTTGGCAGCTCTCGAGGCCCTGCGCAGAGCCTTGTGGGATTTCCTGGGCAGTACATTTCAATTCAGTGTATGGTGTTGTGCTTTAAGGTATCAGACCGTTAGATTCCTTCTCAGTATCGGGTGGTGTGAAGTGCTGACACTGGACTTGTTCAGGAGCCGGAGCATCAAAGCGTCTCGGTCGAGATGGACTCGGACTATGAAAATAGTTCGGACTCGGGCGGTTCTTGGCTTCATATGGGCGATCTCATTTCTTGCATGGGATCACCATTGCTGACTCTGAATGAGAACTGGCTCGATATCCCCGCAGAAGCTCGGCGGAACTACAGCACCTCACCTTGGGACGGAACCATCAACCCCCAAGTGTTGACCAACACCGGGCCCCCAGACTCATATGCCTTCCAGTCTGACATCGGTACCAATTTCAGTACCGAGACGCCGTCATTTGAATTGGATTGGAATTTCCAGGAGGTCCCCAACCATGGCGTGGAAGAGCATCTTGTGGGCACATCCGCCCATGTTGTCCCCATCTGAGGCGGCTTTTGCTCCACCAACTTGGTTCAGGATCCGTCCCAGCACTACGATTTCAACACCACCGTTTTGTTTCCATCATTTGTTACAGCCCCCACGGCACCTACCGTCATGTCCCCACCAGTCAACCCTTTGCATCAACAGCCCCAGTCCGTTGCCCTTCCGGAGCTCGCCCCCAGACCCCCTCAGAATACACGTCACACCCCCCAACCAAGACAGCCAAGGTCTCGAAAAGCTGCCAAGCTCTCACTCTTCTGCACCTACAGCGGTTGCAAGAACAAAAAACCCTTCACCAAGCAGTGCGCTTTCGAGTAAGATTCCCATCTCCCTACTCCGTACCCTCCTCCTTCTACTGCTCCGATCCCCCTTCCCCCTTGTGTTCCTCCCAACCAGACTAACCCCCCTCCCCTCTCCAGCAAACACTCCCTCCAGCACTCTCCCCCTATCCCCTGCCCGGTCACAGAATCCGGCTGCCGGAAGCATGTGACATACAAACGAGAACTCGATCGCCACGTGAGGTCCAAGCACCGCGAATACGCACAGCAACACCCCAAAGAGTTTCCTCCCATAGACGAGATGTGCCCTGTATGCAAGAGAAGCCAGCGGAAGGACAATCTCAAGCGGCATTTGAGGAAGATTCATGGGTGGGGGTAGTGCATTCGGTGGGCGTGTGTTTTGGTTTAGGAATAGTATTATCTTTTTGGCATCATAACTGCTTTTGTCTGTTTGAAATGTATGCCTGACGTTGAGATGCGAAGAAAGACAGTATGTCTAGGTTGTGAAATGACTAACTAAGGTACTTACATACCTCCTGGCATGCACCCCGCAGCTAGCAGTCACGGCCATCACTGCACAACAACACCCTCGCACACCAAACCACCACACCCTGATAACCCACAACACCCTCCCATCTTGTCACATACGACCATACCCATTGGAGAACTCGGGATCCCGTCCGCTCTCCCATAGATAAGCCAATGAGGGCCAGACTAGTAGCTGGGTCGGTGACGACCAGCGAATCCCTGGTGTTGTATGTGTTTTTGCCCTCTCCTTTCCATCACTTTCCCCTCGTTTTGCCCTCGTTTTGCCCGGTAGAGCAGAGATCCCTTCACCCAGCCTTTATCTTCGTACAGTAGACTTTGCACGGCAGACTGTGAGTCAGGTTGTTAGTCTTGGAAGTTAGAAGCAAAGCTCAAACAACAAATCACAAGCAAAGTCCAAAATCGGTTGTCTGCAAAGCAAGACTCATTCGTGTCTATAGCAAGTACCAAACTATCTAAGGAATAAAATCAAGCGAGCAAGCGAGAGACTGTGGGTATCAACAACCACACCAAGACGACATCACCATCCATCCCTTCTGATCTTTTGCCCCTGCGCAGCAACCCCAGCCCTTGCAAGCTAGAGCAATAGTTTACTGATGATGATGAGCCTCTAGGTCCGGTACCTGGTAGGCAGGCACCACCATAATTTTCCCCACGGTACGCGCGCGTACGCCCAGCTCTAAAGAGAGGAGACCGATGATGGAAAATGAGAGGGACAACGAAGAGAGAAAGAAAAAAAGAATAAGGAAACAGGAAGAGGGATAAGCAGCAAACTGAAGGGAGTAAGACAATCTGTGAAATGAAGGGGAAGAAGGAGGGGGGTACAACACAGATGAAGATAGTTGCAAGAAGCGAAACGGAGGGAGGGGAAGAAATAGGACGGGGAAGAAGAAGAACGAGAATGAGAGAAAGGGAAAGGCGAACGCCAACCCAAAGCGAATGACCCGAGATCCCAACGCAAGCAAGTGAAATAACTCCCACCAAATAATGCCCAGGAGAGCTCCATGCCCTCCCATGTCGCATCACGATGTGATGTGATGTGCTTTTGTGCTCCCTCCACAACAACCGACCAAACCACTCCTCATGTCTCTTCGCCACCCCTCTAATCACAGCTCCCACCAGTCCTCAGAATCCTGCCCCCCTCACCCCTGACCGGCGCATAATCCCAATGCTCCTCCCTCTCGTCGCCATGGTCCTCAAACACTCTCGCCCAAGCAAGTCTCAACGGCCCAGGCAGCTTCCAGCACATCTCCTCGTTGTGCAGCCACACCCTGACAAGATGTCTTCCCTTAGCAGCGTCCTCGCCCTTGGGGTTCTCAAAGGCCTCGCGGCGATGCAGCAGCGCCATGTTGTTGACGAAGCGGATGTCGCCGCGCATCATGCGGGGCTTGATCTCGTGCTTCTTGGCGATGAAGTGGATTGCGTCAAGGGCTTCGGCCTGTGCCTCCGTCAGGCCGGGGATACCGGGAGTGCGGGGGTCGAAGGGGGCGTGTCCGACGAGGAGGCGGCGCGAGAAGGCGGTGATAAGGTGCGAGTTGTGGTAGTACATGCAGGCGCGGCGGTAGTAGGCGGGATCGCGGCCGAAAGTGTCGAAGGGCCAGTCGGGCGCGGCGAGGGTGTGGATGAGGTCGGGGCGCGTGGCGGCGAGCTCGTTGTACACGGTGGATGCCGACGCGAGGACCGAGCTGCCGCCAGCGGAAGCAAGGGATTGGGCGAACAGGCAGAGAGTGTCGGTGACGGTGTCGGTGTGGAAGGGCTTGTCGGAGCCGTACTCGGCGTCGAAGGCATCTTCGCCGTTGCGCTTGATGACGTGGATGAGCATGGAGCCGCGCTGGTCTTGCTTGCCGCGGGTCTCGGCGATGTAGGACGAGATGCCGAGATAGATGCTGGTCAGGTCCATGAGCGTGTAGTCCTCCGGGTTGAGGCCGCGGACGATGCCGAATCCCTTGCCCTCGTAGATATCGCCGCACATGGCGCCAAGATTCTTGCTGAGATTAGGGAGGGGGAACAACTCTTTTGTGACTTTGGTCGGGGCAAGACCATGTTCTGTGGGACGGGTCAGCAAGATGGCTAACATGTCAGAGCCAGCTAAGCAGGAAACAAACCCCTGAATGTCTTGAGCGCAGTGAGCAGCTCGGCCTTATCGGCGTCTGTCAGGGTGTACACGTATTCGCTCTCGTCAGGGAAGCTATCAGAGCTCCAGAGCAAGGGGCCCTCAAGTTCTGTGGGCCATCCAGCCGGCACCTCGGTCGGCAGGCCGCCGGCCCGGACGCGGGCCTTAGCTCGGGCGAGGTACTTCTTCTCGTCGATGTCGTAGTCGATGTCGGCGTAACCAGCGGCGTTAGCAGCGGCTTTAGCCTGCTCGGCGCGAATACCGTCCGTGACGAAGCGGGCTCGCAGGCCTCGAGAGTAGTACTGCTGGGTCATGGTGCGAGGGGCCATTCTTGTTAGGCTTGGTTTCGGTGGTGAGATTGGGTAGTGATGCAGGTGTAAAATATGTCAACAGCAGAGAAGTTGAGGTAGCGAGGTAGGATAGGTATCGAAGGTAAGATGCGATGAAGATGGTGAGAATCAAGCCCTTCAGCAACGAGGAGAAGACGTTCCTTTATATCTAGCATGCCATTCACTTTGTCGTAGTGATATATCCAGTCACGTTTGCCGGGGATCGATTCACAGTAGACTCCGGCCCGGGACCCACCGCAATCCACGGACGGCCCTCGTTCCAAGATACATCGGGATCGGTGAATGATAGAGTGATGGCTGATACAGCCTCCAAACACTCTCGCTTCGCCGAGGCTAACAATACCACTCCACTTCGAGTGTTCCGATGGCAGTTGCACGAAAGTGGCCAAGCTCCTGCCACGGACGTCAACACACCGCCACGTCCCGGCAGCTAGGGCCATACGGGGACGAGAAATCAGCCCTACCGGTCGTGCCCCAGCCCCAGATGGTCGCCCAAATCGCGGGGACATCGCCACCGTGCTGAAACGATGGCGGAGGGTGTGCCGGTGATTGGCCACGCGAACCCCCCCACGCTGTCTGGAATAATCTAGGACGGCCCAGGGTGGAAGGGCAGTGAGAACGGACGGGACGACGGGTGGTGGCTGACGGACGGCGCCAGGCTCTCTGACCCAAGTCTCCGGGAGAGGGGAGAGGGAAAGCCCAACCGAAGGGCTCTCTGCAGGATGGGGTGGAGACGCGAGGGAGGCCCTAGTGGCAGTTCTAGGGGGCAGTCCTGGCGGTTCTGGGTTGGCGTCTGGCGTCGGAGCGGCGTTGCACACCGCAATTCGACCGCTATTGTTAGCCGCGAGCAGTCCAAGTGGGACCCGCGCAGGCGCGGTGTGGGCTCCAGCGTCCGAGCATCTCTCCATTTGTGCCAGGTGTGCGGTCATCCCAGTGGACACCGTCACTGGTGCGCCCGGCGTGACTGGCGACGGAAAAGACACAACCCCTGAAAACGCAAGAAGAAGAAGCCAGGTCAACGGCGTTGCTCGCAGCTGCGTCGGCAGCTAACGCAGGTAAGCATGCAGCGGGTCTTGGCGGCGAGGGCTGACGCGCTAATTCGGCAGCCCTATGGAATTGGGCGGGAGGATTGGTCAGATGCATCCACCCCTGATGATGTGATGCAGCTGCGCGGTGCCAGGGCAATGGCCACCCCGGGACCAGATGGCCCACATTTTGGCCGTCGGCCAAACCCATCACCACACAGTCGGAACGCATGAGCCATCGGGGGCGATGGAGTGCTGACGGCATGAATCCGTCCGGTAGCCGATATCCGTCGTGCTCCGGTGCCATTGAAGCCCGCGCGGGGCCATTCCGGTGCGGAGGCAGCCCCTGGCTCCGTTGCGTGTTTCGACTTCAGCTCCCCACAGTGAGGCAGAGACGCAAAGCATGCTGCATCACAACTATTAGACCGCGAAAGTCCCGAGTAAAGACGGAACCATCCCATAATATCGTCATCCTACTACTATCACATCCCCAGGTTCCTTCGCAATTTGGCTTCAATTTGGCGATGGGTGATTCGCTCAGGTGCCTTTTCGCCACCATGACGCTGTGGCCTAGGATGAGTCATGGTAGCCCTTCAGCTCGCGCCCCATCCACACTTATATCGCGCACGCGTAGACTTGGGATGTGGTTCCACGAGCCTGCAGCAAAACTGTCCATTGACTCAAAACACCGTCCCTGCGCCAGACTGACCGAGCTCGCTTGCGCAACTCTTGACAGGTCGTGATTGCTTGCCTGATATGCAGCTTCACAACCCTCTTCTGTGACGTGGTTCTGTGCCGGCGCCGAGTGTCACTCGCCCATCTATGTCATAGCCTGAGAAAAACGCTTCGTAGCCAATCTGCTGCCTATGGAGCAAACAATGCCTCGGTCAAAAACCTATGTCGTTTTGAAGCCAGAGGGTCCGATGGTGGTGAGGTCACAGTATCGAATTCGCCTCCCTCGCTTCCAGAGTTATCTTGTCATGCAGTTGCTATGCTGCAAAACGAGTGGTATTTGGCAAGAATTGCAAGTTTCACTAATCCGATGTCATTGGTATCATGCGCACGACTCGAGGCGGTCTGGACGAGTGGTGGACAAGTTGTCCGCTTCGAGATTTGTTTTCTGTCGCCATCATGCAGTCGCAGGTAGCCTCGACTCCAGGAAAGAGAGAGACCCTCCAGGTTGGATACGCGTCAGCAGGGAAAAGACCGGAACGAGGAGAGGAAATCTGCCCTGTGATTAACAGTTTGACGAGAACGCCTCGATGTTTGCCGCCGATCAAGCGTGGTTCTGGCTTCTTGTGGCTCTCACAGGTCGGGAACGCGGGCCAGCATCATGATGTGATGTTTCATCATTCTCTGCCCATTCGATACTCTCAGGTTGTGGTAAAATTCACCTTAACGAGGGGGAAGCCGCCAACCTATCGCTGAGGATTCGACTGGGACCCCTGGCCGTACGCAGAGTGAACTTTGGGGCTAGGCCAACGCAGCGGACGGCCTTTCTGCGGATTCTCGAGACCTCCAGAGTCCTAGGTGAATGGGTTCTGCATCAAGGAGTCCAGGACTCAGGTGTCGAGACCACCCATCGAGGCGACGGTATTGGGGTGTTGCGTCGTCATTGGTGATGCTTGTGAGAGTTCCTTGACCGTAGCCGCCGATCGAGTAAACCTGACCTCTAATACGTCTGATTACCAAGTGCGGCTGCGGACATGCATTTGGTCTTCGCCGCCGCCACTAATTCCAGACGCCGAAGAGCCCCCTTTGTCCGCTGTCCGCCCAACGACGTCGGGGCTACTGTGGGGTAAAGTCTGCCCTGCTGACGAAAATAGCCTCCAGTTTCTTCGCACCTTTCCTCCACTCTCCCGGAAGAACTGGCAACTCAGAACGCTTCTAGCGTGGTCCTCAGAAGCCACAGCGCGAGCGCCGCAGTTCTCACTCGCGAGGCTGTTCGGAGCCCCTGTACTTCGTAGACGCTCCGAAGCTGTGCGTTTGCTCGCTCCTGATGATCTTCTCCACTGATAGAGACTCTCCATTCGACAGGATGGCAAGATGGCAGGATTGTCGCCTTATATGAATCCATGGATGTGGGTTTTCGCCGTCTTGGGTGCCCCGAAGCCGTGCATGTTCCCGGTGATCTCCCTGACTGATGGAGGCTCTCAATGCGGCAGGATGGCAGGATCGACATCGCATATCCATTCACGGAACGGGAGCCTGGCGGTCTTGAACCCGAAACTGTGCATTCGCGGAATCCCACCTATCGTGTCGGTAATCACCGTCATCGAGGTGATAGCTCCGGATTCGACAAGATCGACTGCGCTTGATCAACCTCGGGACTCGCCTTTTTCGTCCCCGATAGGAATGAACCGCGCCCGAACCCCTGTCAACATCGCCATGAAGTAGTACTCAACCTCGTCCTCTCTTGGCATAGCAACCACTTCCACGTCGAATTCCCTGACAACCGCTGGCACAACTTTGTGCAGTACCATCTCGGCAAGATGCCTGCCGGGACAGGTCCTCGCCCCACCACCCCATGTGAGGTTGTATCGATCCATCGCCCTCGCAGCCTCCACGTTGTCTCCAAGCCATCGCTCGGGCACGTAGTCGTTTGCGTCTTGCCCAAAGATTTCCGAGTTTCGGTGTAGCGATACTGGATTGGAACCTACCGTCATGCCGGGCGGTATGTAATATCCATGCACGCTTATCCCTTCGGCCGGTGCCCTGCGGGATAGCGACATACCGATCACAGGGTGCAGCCGTTGGGCTTCCTTGATGCAAGCCTGGGTGTATCGCAGTCTCAGGGCGTCGTCGTGTGATATTGGGGGGTCGGTCGTGGTAAAACGGAGCTCTTCCCGTATTTTCTGTGCCGTTCCTGCATGCGACCCAATCATGGCCATGATGGATGTCAGGGCGGAGCACATAGTCTCGTGACCAGCGCCGAAATTGGTGATGGCCAGGCGGCGAAGATACGTCTCGGTGAACTCGGGGCGATCCTTGTGCAGCTGAATGAGGTCGGCTAAAAGATCTTTGCGCGGGTCTTTGATGGAGGATTTGGATTTAACCGCTCGCAGGGCTACCGCTATTCTCTTTGCGGACTTCTGGTAGACCGGCTGAGCCCCATCAGTACTGGGTACCTTCCGGAAGGAGACGGTGGACATACCGTAAAGAAAGGCTTGAAGTTCTTTGGTGTGCTGAAGGTGACGCCCCAGAGATTCGCGAAATGCCTTGCCACCCCTTTGGAGAAGAATGCTACCTTGGTGATGGTGGGAAACAGACCGAAGATGCTCTTGCGCCTCCATCCGAGGTAGCCCTGTGAGCTGGTGCCGCCATCGTTTCCGTCGCGGATATAACCTGGCGACCACGAGAGCACAACAGCACCAAGGCACTCAACGGCGATGATGTGCATCCATTCCTTCAAGTCCACCTCGGCACCATCTAGGGTTCTGAGTTTGTGGGTGGCCTGAGTGATCACGCTGTCAATGGCATGCTCGAACTTTTTCAGGTTTGCCGTCTGATACGTTGGTCCGATGAGGCGCCTCTGCAGCCGATAGCGCCTGGTGTCAAATTCGGAGAGAAAGTCCAGCGTGTCGGGCCAGTGCAGGTTCATCCGCCAGTCGACCTCCGGCCTGTTCAGCTTGGTGGCCACTGCTCGGTCAGCACCTTCTGCCGACGCCGTCACAGCACGGTGCAACTGAACTCACAGTAGAACTCGGACTTCTCAACTCCGCTTCCGGCCCCTAAGACTGTCAGTTTCGTCCCATTTCGTCACGCCCTGAGCCATGGGACGGAAAACATACCATAAACCTCCGCAAAGCCCTCTCTCGAGTCAAACCAAACTTCATCGGGCCCGACCCTCACAACCGGCCCATAACACTTGTGAATATCCTTCCCAACCTCAAACATTCTCCCATCCCTTACGCGCCGCGCAAGCCAGATGTTCGACAGCGCCGCAGCTCTCGGGCCAGGGATGCGCGCCAACGGATGGAGCGTGAGTCTGTAACTTGCGACTGCGAGGAGAATGATGAGCGCAAATGCGAGGAGCTTCCCTGCTGCGTGGAGGGTGGAGAGCAGAATTGAGAGCATGGTCTGGAGGGCCATTGCGAGTCACGGTGAGGAGAGCAGTCCTCGCTCATTCCTGGCGGTTGGAGCGGGCAGGGAGAGGTAGAAATGCCTAAAGAAGTGAGAGAGTGGTATGCGACGTTCTGTATGTCTAGCCATAAGACCCCGATTGGTTTGTTGTAAAGTAGCTGAGAGATGAGCGTGTTGCGTGGCTTTCGACGGAGAGCGCACGGTTCGCGTGAGTCAAGCGTTGGTGTGGAAGATCTGTCTGGATTTGGTGGGCCGCAAAAATTGGCTTTGGTCGTTGCATCCCGGGTCCACATTTGCCGTTATGGCATGGGTTAGGGTTATTCTAACTTGTCGCTGCTTCCTCCTTCCCATTTTCCCTCAAGCTCCTCCACAAGTTTGCACCGGGCAGGCCGCGGGGAGAACTGTCCGGTCGAATCCGACTCCCCACCCACAACAACTCAGCACCACCGCATCCGCTTCACTTCAATTGCAGCGAAGGCCGAGATAAAAACACCCGCCCAGCACAGGCACAAACACACCAATCCCCACCAAAACTTGCCAGCCGTTGCCTCGGACATCTATGCCAGCGGATTCTGCAGCCCCGAGCCACCCTTCTTGACTATAGCCACGTCGCTCCTTAGCCCAGTGACAATCTCCCAGAGCTCGTCCGTATTTCTTTGATGCTCACTAGCAGACATCGCTGTCTTGCGCTCTTTCATCTCCAAAAATGATCCCCCAATGTCTCAGGCTAAGATTCTTTTGCTCCCTGCTTTTCATCCGGGAACACACTAAGCAACGACTTCAGATACTTTTCACGCCCGACACACGCCATGGCCTGGTGACAACGACGGCAACGAGGAGGTAATGAGCATCCAGCTTCGCCGAGCTGGTCTTCGACGGTGACGCTGAAGTCGGTGATGGAGAGGTCACTGCGCGTGTGGAGGGGTGCTCTGGCTGGTTAGTATCTAGGTAAGGGAGAGGTTAAGGGGCTGGGTACTTCAACGTACCTTTAAGGCGGGCTGGGCTGGCAGCGGCACCAATGATGAACGGGAGGATATTGGGCGGGTCTCATTTTGCACAGAAGATAGTGCTTGAGACACCAGGAAAGATGTTGGTTAATTGAGAAAATTAAAAGGCCCAAAAGCTAAACTCCTTTCTTTATGTCACTCCATCATAGCTCATCTTCGCCCAAGAGAAGTGGGATACTAACAGGCGGGTAAGTAACGTATTGGTAGTCAGCAGTTACTGATGGGACTCTAACGACTGGCCACCGCAGGAAACCCTGGCCTAATCTCACCTCAGTTTTCTCAGTCAAGTTTCGCTCATTTATTGTCAGGTAATCGAGCCAATTTGGTCCCCCTGCCGGTATTCCCGCTGCCTGGCGTCCCTGGTCGGCCAAGCAGCCGAATCTCAATAATAACTTGAGGGGCACACTTTCCGACACCCATGCGTTCCAACGTTTCTGTATACCTATGTTACACGACTACTTTACCCACCGATGCACCCGGCCTGCCCATTTCATGCATGCGAAGCACAGCAGAGCGCAAAGGGGAAGTGGGCTGGGGAGGCTGGGGGTGATATACGGTGAGGTGTTACCGGTGACGGAGCGGTTGGCGACGAGTACTTCTGGAGCGTTGAACCTGCGGAGAAAGTTGGCCGCGGAGAGAGGGGTCAGCTCACCTGACCCTGTGCGAATAGGCATTATGCAAGCCATTGAACGGTCTCTCTCGACGCCCAACACTCCATTGTCACCCCCGAAGTCTTATTAGAGGCACCCCCCCATCGCTACATGCCATCTCTGCATCGCTGAGCCTCTGGGCTGCTAGACTCGTAGCCTGAGTCGGACAGCTTCTTGGCACTGTCGGTATCGTCCGTTGGCCGCAAGAGATTTTCCAGCAATCCATTTCCGTCAAATCTAAGTTCCTCGTCTCCCATCATAACGAATGGATCCAGATTAAACTGGCTAAAGTCCCATTCGACAAATGGGTCCTCGCCGCTGGTCACAGCCTGTGGTTGTTGATGTTCTGAAGGCGCTTCTGACGTAGGTACCGCTGTTTCCTCGGGTTGGACAACGGGGGCAGATTGAGAGCGGAACTCCTGGAATGCTTGGGCGATAAGGTCTTTAATGCAGGCACTAGCTTCTCTTCGCAGTGTTTCTTCCACTATGCTGAAGTTTCTTTCTGCCTCTCGACAAAGGGCTTGGCGGAGACGCAATGGCACTTCACGCAGGAGATATGCCTCGCACTCTGTTAGACGGTCGCCACTACCGGTATGATGTCCTGCGGTCTTCGCCGTTAGGAGTTCTCCATACTCGTAGACTGCGTCGAGTCAGAAATGCAACATAATACAACAGCACAGCAGTGATTGAACTTACACGGGGAGGGAATATCGTCAGGCTCAACGTGAGGGAACAGAATCCTGTATATATCGCGCCACTTTTCTGTCTCGGTTAACTCTGCATTGCCCTTCGCTCGCTTCCGAGACCGCAGGCTCTCCTTCTGATCTGCGTCAAAGCCCTCGACGGACTCCATTTCTCGAAGGGAGCAGGGTTCAGGCATCCTTTGGTGGTCAAGGTAGCTAGCTTCGTTTTTGAACGGCTGCCAACAGCGTCTGCAACGGTGTTTTGGTTGCTGATGGCGTCGGTACAGGTGTTCCCTAGAAGATACATATTAGGTATATGGGAATTGGACGGAAATGAGGACACACTTGACCCTGTGAGCATTTGGCCATCCAGGGCCCGGGCAACCGCGCGCGCTTTTGTACAGCGAGGGGTTGTATTTGAAGTATGGACAGGCGTATCCTGGATTTTCTTGCTTGGCTTCATCGGTATCTTTCTGCCTGTAGTTGTTCGTACCCTCGTCTTCTTCGTCAGTGTCGCGGTTATCCCTATCGTCCCTTTTGCGCTTCAGATTCTTATCATCGCCAGTGGCAGAGCCAGTCGTGTTTCGCCCATTCTGCATAGGTTTTGACGCCATATTTAGATCGGAGGGGTTAGATGTCGGGCTAGAGCTGCCCCTGGCTTGCAAAAACATTGCCTTGATCCTGTTTGTGACATCTCGCACAACGCGCTCGATTATCCTAGACTTCCTTTCGTCCAAAAAAGTCTCGGTAGCAACAGAGTCTAGATCGCTTCTTGGTGTGTGAGAATATAGTGACTCGGTCGCTTCGTCTCTCATTGGCCGGGATTGGATACTCGGGGTCGTAGGGGGAGCACCGGGTCTGGGGGATACCGACATAGCTGGAGGGCCCGATGGAGGTGTTGTGTCATGCCCTGAACGTGATTCTGGGGTTTCCTCCTTGATCTGATGTAACTGGGAAATACTGTTCGTCAACTCTTCATTTTCCTTCTCTAGCTGGGTACGCTGACTCTCCAAGGTGCGTATGTACGTCGTCGACATGTCTAATACATCGCGTTTGGAGAGTCGAACTTCCACATTGCTGTCGCTAGTGCCAGGTGACCGAAGCGAGCTTGGCAGGACACTAAGAAGACGTTCGAACCGGTCGTTGAGATGGTTCTGATACTGCTTCTCGACAATGTTGTGCGAGTTGCGAGTCTTGCGCTCCTCAGGTGTCTCGTCAGGCGTATGGTTGATGTTCTTAGAGCCGCGTCCGAGGTTTCGTTCTGGCCGGACCGTGGCCCATTCAGCAGGAAGTTGAGGATCTGGAGTGGAAGTTCTCGAATCCCCCATTTCTGAGCAGTTGGTAACATCGCTTGATTTCATCCCAAGGTCGCCGGTAGCCGAACTAGGGGTTCGTGATTTATCCTCACACCCTCTCACAAGTTTGTGCCGCTGGATATCAGATCAGCATCAAGAGACGATGGAAAGCCGGATTGAGCACGTACCTTAAGCGCATCTTGTCGAGAAAAACTCTTTTCACAATTTAAACAGGGGAATGGCTTGACCGCAAGGTGGATTTTTCTGTGTCTCTTCAAATCGTGATTTCTATTGAAAGATTGGGGACAAGTTTCACATTTGAACGGCCGCTCGGTCTGTTGCCTATCTACATGACCCCCATGTAAATAATGTGGGAGATGATGTCCATAGGAGGGCGCAGGAGGCTTACCCCCTCCTAGCATGCTGAGCGGAGTGCCGGGCTGATGCACGTTGGAGAGAACAGGCCCGGGTATCTGTCCATAAGGCGCGTACCCATGCATTGGTGGCATTGGGGGTTTCGGGGGGTATCCGAGATAAGGGGGTGCCATACTTCTAGGCAAAAGGCCCGGGACATCCTTTGAGAACGCGTTTGCGTTTTCAGGAGTTGTGAGGCTGCTGGATAGTGAAGGGGTTGTGAGGCTGCTGGATAGAGAAGGAGTTGGGAGGCTGCTAGATGGAGACGAAGTGGCGCTCGACGGCCCATCAAACGAAGGGAATGAGGGTTGTTGTGGTGATGACGACTCCGGGTAGTACGTCACGGTGGGTGCAACTGGTCTATGAGATTGTTCCAGGCCGCGATTCCGGTACGAACCTGAACTTGAAGCTAAGGGCGACGAGGACTTGGCAAAAGAGGGCCATTTGGTAAATGGCGGGAGATGGTAGGCGGAACCTGTCGAAAGAGCGGATGCTGGGCCGTACGGATTTGGATCTGATGAGCTTGGTGCTGGCCCCGATTTAGTCATCCCTGTATTGTAGTAGAGGCTGTGATTTGCGGTGGTTCCTGTGGCGGGCTCTCGACTGGCGGTTTGCTGAGCTGCGCCAGACGGCTTCAATGGAGGCAAACACATCCGAGGCGAAGTGAGGAATATCAGGTGGCGGTGGGGGAAGCGTGAAGTTAGGCAGGTTAGTGGCAGGCGGTCGGCGGCTTGTAAAAGAGGGGGCTTCCATTCTGTTTAAGTTATAGCTTCTGCGCTTCGTCTGCTTTGGCGATTGCGCAATGTATCGAGATAGAGGGTCAGATCGTGAGAGGTAGAAGTGGGGGTGGCATGACGACCTCAAATAGTCGAGCTCAATTCCCCAAGAAGATGTGGCTGTGCGCCATGCAGGGGCTCGGGGGAGGGAAAGAACGCGTTATGCGCGATTGCGCCCAGACGAGAAAATGCACAGGCGATAAGTCGACACCATGACTTATCGCTCTGCTAAGGCTCTCAGGACTAGAGAGTGCAGTCTCCAGCGATTTTGGGAATAATGCTCAACCACGAAACAGCAACACAGCGTAAAGGTGACACAATATGCTTTTCCAACAGAAGGATATATTTCCCGTACTCCAATATGGTTTCACCTGAGTCGAGATAGTCCACCGCTATCATCATCTTAACAATTCCAGCCCTTCCCCCGACTGCTAACACCCGCAAACAATGGATACCTCGATTTCCAGCCAGGCGGCACCAAGCTTGCTGTCCCAAAACAGAACTCAAGATAAGCTTAAACGGCGGTAAGTTCCGGCCAAGCAACTGCAAAGGTCGCAAAGTCCCCGACCAATGACTGGACGCCACAAAGCCCAAATGCGAATGCCAAACGCTGACAGCCACTATCACAGTTCTGGAACAGTGGAGTTGTCCCCGTGCTTCAGCGTTACCTAGACACAAGCTCACATCGGTTGAGGCAATGGCAATGGGACGGGAAGCAATTCCGGAGAGCGACCGAGTCGCTGTTGCCGATGCAAGACTGAGGGATTTTGAGAAGAGATGGGGCAAGCCACGGAGAAAGACTGTAAGAAGGGCTGGATTCGCGCCAAAAACCAAGCCTTACATACCTCAATGAGGCCGTCTCGGGGTATGGTAGGCAGCGTCTCCGTGTACGGTAGCCCCACCAAATCTGCAATAAAAAACCTAACCCTCGCAAATTCGTCTCGGCATCCGAGCATCTGACAGCTGACAGACCGCAACCGCATCTATCTTTCCAGGTTAAACAAAGCGTAAATCAGCGATTCCGCCATAAAACTCAATTGACTGACTACTACTACATCCCTGACTAAGCATTTAGCGTAGCCTTCCGATTACAGCCTGCCCTCCTAGATAGGTATTCGCCTCTGAGGGAGGTTGTTTGGGAGTCAGAGGGAGGTTGTTGAGGCTGTACCTCTAGGAATTCTCCTTCTTTATATTGGAAACGTAGATGAACAAGAGGATATAAGGGCTTGACATCCCGGCTGCACCTGTCAGAAATCGAGATCGAGCGGGCGTGGATTGCACCGTATCATGAAAAGCACACCTTGAAGCGATTCGCTAAGCTTTGACTCTGAAGGAAACATACTCCCGCCAAATGCCATTCTGCCAGGACTTTAAAGACGGCCAACCGACCTAACAAACAAGATTAAAAGATCTAAGCTCACTTTATCAATATAGCCCTAGATGTGTACTCGTCAGCCTTCACCCTCCTAGTTTAACCAATTGCCTGCCAGTAGTAATCTTACAGACCCGGGTACAACCGCTACGGCACTCCCATGCCTCACACCCTCCCCATCGCCCCTTTTATATCTCACCTACCATCCCACCCTTACCCTCCTGCCTGAGCAGGCCTACCTACCCCTTGGCACTCATACTCCCACTCATACTCTCATACCACCCCACCGCCCTCCCACGACTACCACTCACTCAAGCACTGGCGCACTCCCACTCTTCGCCTGCACCACCACCGGCACCCTCACCGGAATCATCTTAACATCGTCAATCTCCCCCTTACTCATATCCCTCACCAGCACATGCACCACATTCGGATCGGCGCCCCACTCCAGGCGCTTGGAGATATACATGATGGCGCCCGAGAGCATGACGCCCGCGGCGGTGACGGTTGCGTATTTTCTGCCCAGAAAAAACAGCGTGGTCAATACCTGGATGTTCTCCCCGGGCAGCTACACCATCACGCAGTGGAAGGAGAAGAAGAGGAAGAAAGAAGAAAGATCCAAGCGCACCTCTGCAAAGCCCCACTAGCAGGATACAACTCCTGCCCGCCCGGACCTCCAAGATCATTCGCGGGATCCTCCAGGGGATTCTTTCCGTGGCCGGGGTTCGACCTCGGACTTGGGCCCGGTGGGGCCGGTGCTTTCTTGCCGGTGGCTATGCGGCGGGCTCCGGCCCTGGGGACATTGACGTTGGCATTGGGTCGTGCTAGGAGCCATCGAGAGGGGGCGGAGAGGGGGCGTTTGGTTGTGTTTCGGAGGAGGGTGTTGCGGAGCATTTGGTGTGTTGTTGTTAGGTTGTCTGGTTTGTGAGGAAGTTCAAAGGTCTCAATGGTAATACTCAGGTTGTGATATGCGAGGAGAAGCCGAGGGACATCGAGCGCGGTCAATCTATACGCAAATGCCATGGTCAGAGCTGGTCGTGACCTCAGCCTGATGTCAGTCGCTGCTGAGATGTTGTGTACACCATCCCGGATCTGGAGTGGGGCCCCGGAACCAAGCTCCGGCCGGCACACGGCCCCAGAATCGCCACACAGTGTCTTCCGAAAGATATACCCATGGCCCCGATAGGCGCCATCTATCGTATCAAATTAGCAACTGTACCCCTCAACGTGAAAGTAAATTGACGGAAACTCACCCACCCCTAGCACAATCGCCTGACATGCCACTCCCGGAACGCTGAAACTCCTCAACCCTGCCCGATTGAAGGCATTCTAGAAAATCCGCTGACAGGTAAGGTATCGAGACGAAATGCGGCAGTGCACGCGCGGGCTCTCCATTTAGACACCAAACCTCAGGGGACCCCTGTTGATCCATAATATCCCTCGCATGGCACACCATCTGTAGCAATCACAGCCTATGTTTGTGTTTGCAACACCTCACGAATCCGAAGTCCAGGTTGCTGTTATGGTTGGCCGCAACTTGAGAGACATTGAACAGGTAGCCCGTATCTTCCGAGATAACCGGTAGGTGGACTCAGCTGAGCCTGAGGTTTGGCTATCAGATTTGCTGACGATCGGGGCTGAGGAGCGCCCGCCTCGGAGGCCGTATCTTACTAACAGCTGATGTCAAAGGCTAACTCCTAACTTTGGCTTCTGTTGCGATTGGAGACTTAATTGCATCGATCGCATCTAGTCACCTCATTCAACAAACCCTCTTCTTCGTCGCGAATGCATCCGTCATCCGACCGGGACCTACCCGGACTGCCGTTAACTCATGCTCGGCCTTCCTTCCGGGTCGATAAACTCGCGGGTAGATACCGTGCTGGGCAAACACCTTCCTCCGTGGAAATCACCGGCGCAACCCAAGTCTCTCTCACCGAGGGAATTCCAATCACCTCACCCTGAAACACCCAAACCCCCCCATCCATTCCCGACGCGCCGGTTCATCGGGTCACTGACAGCGCCTCCAAGCCCACTAACTTCGGGCCGAGGCTGATCAGTCGCCCCGCTAACCTTTCTCCGTTAGGGCTCCTGCAACGCTACCCTGCGCTGACATGATGCGCTAGGGGGTGGCGCTGATCTCGTATCCACCGACCCACAGCCCGAGGGCGAGCAAACCAACGTCTCGGGTGAACACGCAAGCAGCCAAGTGGCCCCACATGCCAGGCGCACCTTCCGGTTTTCAGGTGATGGCGCCCACGCCGCGGGTTTCGTTTGTTCGTTTGTTCAACTTTTTACCATCTTTTCGATTCGGGCATCAAAGGAGGATGCCATCTCTCTCCTGAGAAAAAGCGACGACTGGAGGAAAGGAAAGGATGGCGCTACGTCGTCTGTTTGGCAGAGCTTCTGCGCTGCCGATCATCACAGCGGTTCTGCTGTGTGTGTTTCTGGTCGCGCAGTTCCGCTCTCAGTATGCCGGATTCCATTTGGGGCCTGCCCCTCAACTGCCGCCGCCGCGCGTGGAAATCGTCGTTGCGAGCCAGACCTCAGAAGACACGTCGTGGGTGGACCGGCATCTCTCGGACTGGGCGCGGAGCATCTACGTCACTGACGACCCGTCGGCGAAGTTGACGGTGCCGAAGAACAAGGGCCGCGAGGCGATGGTGTATCTCACGTGGGTCTGGGTGTTTAGGGTTACTGAGGTTCTCGCTGACGCTGGGATAGCCACCTCATCAATCGCTACGACAGCTTGGCAGAGTCTACCGTCTTCGTGCACGCCTCGCGCTTCGCGTGGCACAACGACGATCCGGACTATGACGGTCTTGCGACACTCCGCCGTCTACAGCTAGACTTTGTGCAGACGTCTGGCTACGTCAACCTGCGGTGTGTGTGGGTTATCGGCTGCCCTCTGGAGTTCAGGCCGCATGAGGACGCCCTGGACGCCCCAGCGAAGGACTCGAAGAAGGAGCCGACGACGAAGCAGGTGTTTAAGCAGGCCTTCCAGGAGCTCATGCCTGGGATTGCCGTCCCTCATGTGATAGGCGTCGGCTGCTGCTCGCAGTTTGCCATCTCCCGCGAGGCAGCCCATCGCTGGACGCGGGCGGACTATGTCCGGTGGCGCGACTGGCTCTTGCACACGGAACTTATCGATGAGTTGAGTGGACGGGTGCTGGAGTACATGTGGCACAGTGGGTTTCCCGCAAGTTCTCATCCTGGTGTTGAGCTGACAAGGTGACAGTCATGTTTGGGAAGAACGCCGTGTACTGTCCCCTGGCAAACACTTGCTATTGCAGGGTCTATGGCCTGTGCAACTTGACATGCGACAAGGAGAAGTGCGATGGGAGATACGTCCTCCCGAAGGTCTCAACGCTCCCTGGGGGTTGGCCGGAGATTGGATGGTCTGGTGAGCAGCGCAACTTTACGGGCCCGCCGTGAAAGCGGGCCGGTTCCGGGACAACGTGGTGGACTCGGTCCCCCACAAATGACGCGACATTGGAGCACACGGAGCGGCCCGAGTGGATATTGCCGAAGAGCAACACCGGGTTAAATGAGTTTCACGGCACATGCCGAGCTGCGTGGACTGGGCAATGGGCAGGAATTGGATGCTCGACACCAACTTGCCGCTCCGTTCACTGGTTCGGGCGACAGCCAGGTGGAAAGCATTAAAGAAAGCAGCCGACAGGAGTCCACGTGAAGATTGCTGGGTGTGACCTCCTCGGCCAGAATCCTCCCTGCCCTCATGCTCACTCAGCAACACCGCCGTCTCGAGGTCAGCTTCCGATTTACCTCTGCAAGCCAGCATTGCGCTCAACCTCGACCGTGATTGAACTGGAGATACTGTGCTGCCTCAAGGACCGCCGTAGCTGAGTTCGGTGCTTTTTTGAGAATACCATCCGCTTTGGCGCCTCTGCCGGATGGTTGCATGGCTGTCGCGGGTGGGCACTGCACATTGGCCAAGCCCTTTCTTTCGCCGGGGATGTGTCTCAACCTCGCAACACCAAGTCAGACCATGGGAGCGACCAGATCTCCATGCGCTCAATCCCCGCTCGGTGGGAAGTGCGGTGATGTGCCTGTCGGCGTGTTTCTTCTGGGGAGCCTTCGTCCGTTTCAACTGGTGTGAACACGGTGCCGCTACCACAAAGTGCACGGTGGGATGTGGATCCACTCAGCAACTTGAGCTGGAAGCTGCCTTCCGCTGCCCAAGGTCTCGAAAGGAAACGAATGTGCGGAGGTGGTCGCAGTATCGATTAGGTTCGGCGAATCGGCGCCATATCGAGCTAGCGTTGTGCTCCTCACGTTCATCGATTGTCGTGCTTCGGGTTGGAGGAAGGGCTGCTTGGCGGGGTAACGATGGTCTTGGTGAGCATCTTGCTTGCCCGAAGGCCTACGCATAATGAAATTGACAGTCAAGTGCGCGCGGATTGAAAGAGCGTCCTGTAGATAAGTAAACTCGATAGGCAACGGCGAGTATTGATCAATCTTCTTCCAGAGAGGCGCGATGATCGCAGCATGGGAGACGCGTTCGTCTCGGCGGGGCAGCAACGAACCCCACCTTGAGCACAATGACGGCATCGGTTCGGCGACATCATTGACCAACCAAGACTCGACGATTACTTATGTCCGCTGCGCTGCTGCAGCTCCCGGCCTGGATCGAACCATCCTGACACGCAATTCTCCCGTCCGTCGGGCTCCTACACTGTTTCGTCCGCTTACCCCTCCCTCCCCTCAGCACCATTACCTGCGGTACCCCGCCGCTTCGCACATGAACGCCGCCGTCCCACGTTTCGTCCGGACTACGCACCCTCGCAGTCTCCTCCTCCCCAGCCGGTTCTCACCAGCCCATTTTGCCCGCCCAATCTCTACGACGACACGCACTATGGCAGCACAGGAGTTCAAGCTCAAGGGGGTCACCTCGCTGGACCTGAAGCCCGGCGACAAGCAGGAGGTCGAGGTCGAGGGCCTCGACGCCAAGGTGCTGCTGCTCAACGCCGGCGGAAAGGTCCAAGCCGTCGGCCCCAAGTGTACGCATTACGGCGCGCCGCTCGTCAAGGGCGTCCTCGGCACAAACGGGAAGATCACCTGCCCGTGGCACGGAGGTACGCAATCCCCCCGCCTCTTCCCTCTTCCCGACCCTCGCTAACCCAGCGTTTGCAGCCTGCTTCAACACCAAGACCGGCGACATCGAAGACGGCCCCGCTCTCGACCCGCTCCCCGTGTTCAAGGCGGTCGAGCGCGACGGCGCCGTGTACATCACAGGCGACGCCGCGACGATCAAGGCCGGTCGCAGGAAACCCAACTTCAAGTGCACGTCCACCAGCGGCGACAAGGTTGTCGTGGTGGGCGGCGGATCCGGCGCGCTGGGCGTCGTCGAGGGCCTGCGCAACTCGGGATACTCGGGCGCCATCACCGTCATCTCCAACGAGGGCTACCTGCCCATTGACCGCCCCAAGCTCAGCAAGGCGTTGCTGACGGACCTGTCGAAGCTCCAATGGCGCGATGAGGATTGGTACAAGAGCGGGAGCGTGGATGTTGTCCAGGACGAGGTTGTGGGCGTTGACTTTGCCACCAAGACGGTCTCGACCAAGTCCGGCGGGAAGTTCGCGTACGCCAAGCTGGTTCTGTCGACGGGTGGCACGCCGAGACTGTTGCCCCTGCAGGGCTTCAAGGTCTTGGGCAATATCTTCACGCTGCGGAACGTCCACGACGCGAAGAAGATTGTTGGTGCTATCGGCGAGAAGGGCAAGAAGATTGTCGTCATCGGTTCGTCTTTTATTGGCATGGAAATCGCGGTTGCAACCGCCGATGGCAACGACGTGACGGTAGTCGGCATGGAAAAGGCCCCGCTGGAGCGCGTTCTTGGCGAGCAGGTTGGCAACATTATCCGAGGAGGGGTGGAGTCCAAGGGCGTCAAGTTTTACATGTCTGCCGGCGTCGACAAGGCCGAGCCCTCAACAGCAGACGCCTCCAAGGTTGGGTCAGTTCTGTTGAAGGACGGGACAAAACTCGAGGCAGACATCGTCATCCTGGGAGTCGGCGTTGCCCCCGCGACGGAGTACCTCAAAGACAATAGTGTCGTCCGTCTCGAATCCGACGGCAGCCTCAAGACAGACGAATCCTTCTCCGTCGTCGGCCTCAAGGACGTCTACGCCATCGGCGACATCGCCACATACCCGTACCACGGACCCGGCGGCGGCGGAAAGTACGTCCGCATCGAGCATTGGAACGTCGCCCAGAACGCGGGCCGCGTCGTGGCAGGCCACATCATCAACTCCAGTGTTGAGCCGCAGTTCTTCACCCCCGTGTTCTGGAGTGCTCTTGGCGCGCAGCTGCGCTACGCCGGTAACACGATGGCCAGTGGGTTCGACGACGTCGTCCTGAAAGGGTCGCCGGGCGAGGGTAAGTGGGTGGCGTACTACACCAGCGGAGACACGGTCGTGGCAATGGCAAGCATGGGCATGGATCCGGTGATGGCGCAGTGCGCGCAGCTGATGCAGTTGAACAAGATGCCTGGGAAGAAGGCAATTGAGGACGGGCTGGATGTCCTGAGTGTTGGGCCTCCGCAATGAGCTAGCTAGGTAGCCGCATGGTGTCATGCGGTGTTGAGCCCGTTGACGTGGTAGACCTAGGCGTTATACGCCGTCTGAGCTGTAACGAATTATGATGTACCTTCCGAGGAATGGAAGTTTTTACCAGTCCCGCTCTCTTGGTATTTTAAGTTACACGGCCGAAAACGGGAGCTAGTCCGCAGGTGAAGAGAACTGGGATCGTGGACATAGCTAGTCGGTTTGAGAGCAAACCCAAATAACATTGCCACCCATCAACGCCCAGCAACTCGGTCAGACCGACACCGCAGTACGCAACATACCACAAATATGGCCACAAGCACGGTCACGGCAGAGTGAGGGGAGCCCATACTCAAGCAAGAAGCACATACAGAGAGAGGAATTAAATCCCCTCCTGCCTAAAAAAAAAAAAAAAAAAAGGAAAGGAAAACGGGCGGGAAAAA
>Ga0247770_1001011_pt1 | contig 24689 bp, 20 predicted proteins | sample UWRJL136409B6_FD_179943 | JGI IMG/M metagenome (GOLD analysis project Ga0247770, IMG submission 179943) | Plant litter microbial communities from Arlington Agricultural Research Station in Wisconsin, United States - UWRJ-L136-409B-6 | ecosystem: Environmental > Terrestrial > Plant litter >... | reverse complement strand
CCGCGGCAGCGGGTTGGGATGGGGGGGGGGGGGGGGGGGGGGGGGGGGGCACAGGACGCTGATGCAGGCTTGGGGGCGTGGCGATGCGGAGGAGCAAGGGACGAAGCACTGCATGTGCTCTTGTCGTTGAGAGGAATGGAGGTAGTCTGCTTCGAGGCGGTGGAGTAAAGACTGCAGCTAATCAGCGACAACTGTATGCAGCTGTCCCCTAACAGCTATCATCCTATGCGCTGTCACGTGATTACGTGGTGTTAGATTCCACATACAGAGGATTTACAGGTGGTCCGTGGTCCTACCCCCTGGATAGGGGGCGCGTGTGCAGTGCAGAGATTTGTGGATTGATTGGCGAGTCCAGACACTCGCTTGAACACTACAATACGCGGGTTCTGACCATATTAATCTTTGACGTGATACAATCCGACAGGTACCATCTTGGCGCCAAAAGAGTAGAAATAGTAGAGTTGAGCATGGCCTGTCTGTTGGCTGCGGCTGGTCAGTCGGCAAGAGATCTGAGCCTTGGGCTCCTCCCGACGGCCCCTTTGTCCCGGAAAGGAAAAAGATCTCAACAGGACGTCATCATCAGCGCGGGCTTCCACTATCTCAATGCCGGCAGGTAGAGTTGCAGTGCCGCAGCCTGGATCCAAGCATGTCAGGGTAAAGTTACCAAGCAATGAAACGCCCACTTGCGAATTCGGACTTCAAGAACGCATGTCCGAGCTTGCCTCATCGCGGTCGAATCAATGTAGGCACCGAGGCGGGGCACACTCTCACACAGACCGTCTCATCTCTGCTAATTGCCGTAGGATCGATCACGAGATGTAGTAAAAAAATGCTACTGGCTGGGTCGGGTTTAATCAACGGTTCGCATCTAGCACTCTCAACCGCTCCATATGCGAGACAGCTTCGGAGCTGGATATTAAGAAAGAGTATATAAACGCATCACCGTGCCACGGCCTAACCAGAGATTATCCTTCTTTACAACTCGAAAACGACACTAGAACTCAATTCGAACCAATACAACCCCCCAGAAAGCCCCTTCCAAGTGATACTTTCATCATGGGAGAGCCGTTCGATCTGCGGTCAGCGACCATCCCTAGCACCGCTCCCGAGCTCGAGGCTTGGAGCCGTGATCGGTTCAGCTCAGGCGACGATCGTTCTCTTTCCAATGAATGGTTTTACCCAGCAGAGATCAAGGGTGATCTTCAAGGCACACAGCTTCCGGATCGGTTCATCGATGAGACGCTGGCGACCGCGTGGGAGTTCACGAGATGCATCATACCGCACTTCACCAACTGGGTTCGCTATATCGCCTATGTGCGTCTCATCGCAATCTCCACAGTAGCGGAATACAATGGGGGTCTCATCGATGTCGTCACTGACAACACGGTTCTTGGCTACAATATTGAGAATCTCCTGAACGATCTCTTCGGGGGGCTTCCGATACACGAGGAGATGGCGCGCGAATTTCGAACCAATCTGCTGTTCACCGCGGACAAATCTTGCGGCCGGCGAAACTCGGATCTGTTCCACAGATATGTGAACTTGCTTGGTAAAGCCCCGAGCACCTGGTTTCGCTTGCGAGACTCTGACGGGCTCGCGCGGTTCACCATCGCGGCTGCTCTCGTGTGCAACGACATTTACGATCGGTGGTTCAATGAGCAGCAACTCCAAATCCTCGGGGAGATTAGTCTTACGATGTACGACGCCGTTGCCTATCACAAACACCGCGCCGAGGGTGAAGTTCACAATACATTTGCCTACGCCGGCGACGAAGTTCGGAAGACGGCCTACCATCGTTGCCGCGAGGCCCTCTGGGCACTGGATGCGCTAGCGGCAAAGGACGCCAGTTTGCAATGCGCCATCAGTTTTACGCGATATATCGGTGGCCCCATCCATATGATGATGCGACGATATCGATTCGTGGATGATGGGCTCACTATCGGCAAACCCGAAACCGAAGCGATTATAGGGAACGCCCGGGAGCATGTCAAGCTGTGGAACCGGGTAGACCTACACCCCGGACTGGTCGACGATGATCGCTATGCTACCGTTGCTGCACGCGGCGATGAACTGTTGTTCCCTGGGCTCTTGGAACTGTTAGATCGGAGTGCAGAGGGGCATTGCGACGACTGCATCTTCCGTGTCGTCTACGGCGCTGAAACATCCGGCAAATTTGGTGGGGCAGAACTCTGCCGGGCCTGTACATTGGAGTGGCAGGAGTATCTGGCTAGCATCATAGAACGCGCTGCGGCAGCATTTCCCCCCTTGGATTTCACAGGGCGATAGGGAGCCTCAGCTTCGGAAATACTTACAATTCCACGTCTGGCATCATTCTTAGCACTGAGCTACACGTTCGGCTATTATAACATGGACGCCAGTAGGGGATAAATTGTAAGGCAGTAGTCCTAAGGTGTTGACAGTAGTGAACAAAGGTCGCGTAAGGGTCCGGACAGTGGCTTACGGTAACAGCAGGTTGCCCTGTAAAGAACTTGGTACAAGATTGCAGACGGTGGATATATCTTTTGCTTGTTTAAGGAATCAGAAAGCTCCGTTACTCGGGCTGCTAACGGTCCAATGTCTCGACCAGGTCATGATACTTCGCTGACTAGGTGCCCAGAGCCCCCTTCCATCCGACAGGCACCTCCTTCGGTTCCAATCAAGTGCAATAGCTGTTGGTTAGCAGGGGGTGTTGTTAAACCATGATATAACGGTTACTGACTGGAAAAAATCATATAAGTTTCAGTCGTTGGCGACCGCGCTGTTCTCGGGGGTAAGTAAATCCTAAAGCTCTACTAAGCCACCATGGTGACGAAGCTGAATCCTACAGAAAGGTCTGATAAAGAAGAAGGTTCTGGCTGGAAGCCCGAACCACACAAGCAATACAATCAAGCAGTCGCAGCCCCTTCGAATTCACCGAATCCAGTGTGCAGCGCTTCTGACAGCTTGCTCTGCGCCGCAAGTATCCGAAGATCACATGCAACTTTCGAAACACTATATTCAATTTCCTGGAACTGTATATATTATTGCTAATAACATAGTTGCAATAGGCCCATGTAAAGTACCTTGTCTTCCTCCATGAATTAAAGAATAATGGGCATAAGTTACTGTAGCACTACTAGACACCAATGTCGACAGGCTCTTTCGGGGGCAGATTTCCTTAATGTAAGGTACTCGTGCGCCGGGCTAGCCCCACGTGACTCAGCCCCCCCGAAGAGTGACTTCAACTTACTACTCACTATCGGGCTGAACTTCTTCAACGCTAAGATTGCAGTACCAGTTTTGCTGTCCGATGGGATACACACTCTCTCGCACAAGCTTCTGTTTGGGTCAATGAGCCCTTGTTCAGCATGATCGCACGGGATGCCTTGTCACAGTCTTCCAATACCTTAGGTGCACTACAACAGTACCAGCATTACAGCTTTTTAGGTGTTTTATAGACGGAGAGCTTCTGACACTCCATCCTTCACAAATCCCCTCGAAGGAGGCATAGGATTCCTGTGCCGCGCCTCGAGTTTTCTCATCATGGCTAACTTGGATTAGAAAACTGTCGTGAAAAAGCGACGGGAGCTAGGATTGAGCAAAATCTTGAAGTGATCGAGGGCCATAGAGACAGTCCCACGACTCCAGGTCACCCTCTTTTCGACGCTAGAATTGCAGAAAAGAGTTGGGCTACAAGAACCCCAGTTTCCAAACGTCTCCCTTTGCCACACCTACGATCCGACCAATAGCTTTCAATCAGCACCGAACTTGCGGAAACAGTTTACATTGAAGCCTGTGGAACAATATGGATGTAGTCGCTGTTACTAAATGCTAGTATCAGTGGATTCACTTTTGCAGTGTTTTGGTGCAGCGGTCTAGTTCGACAAAGCCATAGCTATGGTTCGTTTCCTCTCACCGGCCTAGGCCGTCTCTAACTAGAACCCACGAGTTCATGCGAGGCTGTGATTACCTATGCACCGGCTCGGTTCCTGGGCAGCTGATCAACCACTTCCCCTCAACGTCTTCTGGCTATTTATATACTCGATCACACCTCTATCAGCATACGAACATATCACCAACGGCACCAAACGGTTGATTACAATGCCCAATGTTTTGGAGCACTCTGGAGCATGGGCTAAAAGTTCGGATCCCTCGGGAGCGCTGGGAGGATCTGGCTGGTCCATGCAATAATTTGCGGGGCACCGAACGAGATTTTGACGCCAGTTGACGTCGTCTCCATCTGGAACTGGGTGGAGGAAGACTGCTGATGGAAGCTACGAGGGAAAACACGAGTCAACATGAGAATATTAACAACCGATCATGAAGGGGAAATAGACTGACCTTGCTGAAGCATGGAAAGGACCCCAGCCGACATTTACGGATCCCGAGTTGCTAGATTGGTGGAAGTGTTTTTCGATATGCCCTGCCTTACCTATGAACTGGGCATCCTATCAGCGGGTAGCCGTAATTATGGAGTGATGTGAGCCCGTCCCTACCCCTAGAACCGTGTCGCAGGCCACGATGAAGGACGTCGGGAATGCCGGAAAGACATTATAGAGCGCAAGAGAGGTAATTGCGGTGGGTTCTTCGCGCTGGCGCTTGATCCATTTGTGGATGAGCTCAGGTCTGGGACTCAGCCTGTCTCGGTGTCAGTGAATGGGGTCATTTGTGTCGGCCTCGAGCCGCGGGGCAAATTACTTGGCATCGTCTGCAATGTCTATCTCGTAGTCGTTGAACAACTCGGCGTAGAGCCAGGGGCGGTCGATGTTGACTACGAGAGTGGAACTAGCGGGCAATCGCATGAGAGAACCGCAGTGAGGGTGAAGCAGTGGCACTAGAGCGGCAACTTACAAGGAGAGGCTGACATTGCATGACATATCTGAGCCGAAGTCGCTTTGTTTCGTCGGTTAGTTTGATGTTGAAGATGACCTGCTTGTGCGGATTGCATTCTCACCTGCTGCTTTCGTCGTGGGCATAAGAACCTCCGGCCGAGAAGAATCCAAAGCCAACGTGGGCTTCAGCGCTGAATCCCCAGCTTGATTAGTCAAGTTTGGTCTTGAGGTCAGTAGCCGAGAACGACAGCTGGATCTTAGTCCAAGGGTCTGCCGAGCCCTCATGCAACGGACTCTCGCCACCCGCCGTTGGCGCGACGCCAAAGACAGGGTTGGCCAGTTCCATCCCCGGAGATGCCATGTCATCACTGGAGGTCTTCTTCGGGTCATCACCGGAGCTGTGCGCACCAACAATAGGAACTATACCCTCAGCCGCTTTACCTTTGTGGAGCTCTTGGAGCTTACCAATCTGATCCTCGCCATGATGGAGTCCACGTCCACCAAGCCGAAGGCGTACTCGACGTCATACTTCTTGCCGTTTGTGACCTAGTCCATCTAGCGTCCTTGCACCGCGTCTTTGTACTGTGCATAAGCCCGGCTATTAGAACCATACTTCAAACAAGATCACCGAATCGATGTGGGGCGCTCTACACGTTGATAATGAGACTGAGCCCAGTCATTGAATGTCTGCATTGCAGCCGTGTTATCATCCGTATGTTCTTTCGCCGTAGTGTCTAAACTCTTGATTAGAAACTCGCATCATGGGCAACGGACCCTGATGATAACCCTGGATTTGTGAGTTGGTTCTTACTCTTAGCCAGGATCTTGGCGGCGTCCCAAGCATCTTGAGCCTCAGCCCATGCCTTTTGCTTCTCCATGTACACCTCGACTGGTGTCTTTCCGGTTTGGTCGGCTTTTTTAGTCATGTATGCCATTGCCTATAGTGAGCAGAACTCAGAGACTGTTGCATTACTCGCCGGGTATTGGCAGCTTCAAGGTTTGCGTCTATTCTATCCTACCTTAGCATCCTCTCGATCTTGACATCATTACCCTGAAATAGTGCGAGATGGTGAAGGATACTGTTGTTACAATTGACAGGTTCTATGTTACGTGACCACTGAAAAATGAGTAATTAGTTGGAAGTATAAGGGAATTGACTTGGGATCACTACGTTTTACTCTAGTAGTCGGGGTCTAGAGTAAGACCCCAAGCTTGTCTTGGACCAGACCGATATTTTCTCGCCGGCCAGCCATAGCTCAGATGACCTCATATGGTTGTGGTATGATGGCGATGGAGGTGGGGCTCACATTTGCCAATCGAATGGCAGAGACTCGACCGGTCAACAAGTCGCCCTCAATAGCCCGGCTGCAACATTTACTGTCATTAGATGAGCAGCGAGCCCCGGTACGCGTCATGTCGCCAACTTTTCAGCCTGTCAGCTTCTTGAGTGAATTTAGAACCAATCTTCTTGAGCTTATTGATGCATGTCTCATCTCCAACTGGCTTACTGGGCGAACCTGCGAAGTTCCCCGCTCTCGCGGGCATATTCGAGTTGCACAACATACACTGTCTGGTGCACTTCCGGCGCACATCCGACGCCACGAACAACCCTGGCAGTCGTGTGGCTCGGTGAGCTCAACAAGGGGTGGCCATATCTCAACAGAAGAAGCCCGGCACCGCTTGTTCAGTTGCCGTGGGAGGTTACGACAGGATTCCCCCGCTTAATTTCACCTTCTGAAGGAGATCTTTCAAAGAGGTTGGTCATGTATCTTCCTCAGAAGGTTCTCGCCATCATTCAGGCAATAGGGGATCTCTCCTTCGGTGGAAGCACTCTCCGAGCCCCTCCCTTAACAGCGCCCCAGGCGCAACCGCCACTGTTCAAGGATTTGATATCTCTCATTGGCAGGCCACGGTGGACTTTCAGGTTGCATATGATTCAGGCGCTCGATTTGTTATTATCAAGGTCGGCGCAAAGTGGTCTCCGTCAAGATGCTCAAATTCCAAATCACTGACGAGCATCTAGGCTACCGAAGGAGTGAGGACAGTTGACGCGAAATTTGTCGATCATACGATTGGGGCGGTGAATGCTGGTCTTTACCACGGCGCTTACCATTTTGCCCGACCCGCGGCCAGAAGCGGGGATGTCCAGGCCAATTTCTTTCTCGCAAATGGTGGTGCTTGGGTCGACGACGGTCAAACGCTATCTGGCATGATCGACCTAGAGAACAACCCTGACGGCACCCAATGCTATGGACTGACCCATGCCGGTATGAGAATGTGGATCACCGACTTTGTCGACACATATCTCGGCGTCACGGGGCGTTTTCCAATGATTTACACGACGAATAATGTATGACACCCCTGCGTTTCATATTGGTTGCAACATGATACTGACAGGATCACATAGTGGTGGCGGACATGCACAGGAAACTACGGTGGGTTTTCGACCCTGTGTCCGCTTGTGTTGGCGAGATATGCAGTTGCTCCGGGACCCGTCCCGGGGGGTTGGAGCAGCTATACAATATGGCAGAACTCTGACCACTATGCCTTTGGAGGAGATTCGGATATCTTCAACGGGGATGAAATTGATTTGAAGGACCTGGTTACTGGCTGAAGTGGGTATCGTGCTCCACAGCGAACCGCCGACTCCGCACATGGCGATTTGCTAGACGGGTTGTTCAAAAAGAAATATCAGAAGGTAGTTTCTGGATGCAATAACTATTGTGCTTGTATGATTTCTGTCGAGGTGCAGCAGGGCTGACAACTTATCGAACCCCTTTAAACCTTCAAAACTGAAATGCTGGTGTAGATTGTCGTTTATCGCCCTTTGCAGTTTCGTGGCCTCGTCTTCCGAGCTGAAATTGCGGTGGAACCGCCTCCGCTCTCACTACCTCTTCATGGGAAGTCGCATATTTCTGGCCCAAGCAATGAGGCTGCATATCTTGCAAATGACCAACAACGAAGCTTCATCTGCTTCACCTTTCTCTTCACCCTTCAATGCTCAAATCACGATAACCCGCTATCAGACAACTTACTCTTTATACTTAACGAGGAGGGGGCGAGAGTTATATTGGAATATGTAACACCTTCCCCTGACTTCACTCCTTGAAGGAGAACATCGCAAAGATTGCTCAAAACCATTCAATTGGACGCATTGGAAGTTACCCTCTTCGGGTAAAATGGCAGTGTGAACGCAACGTTCCCATACCACCACAATTCTGCCACCTTCGGCGCTAAAACTGCACTCAAGAGCGATGGCGGCCGGACCGTTTGGTGGATGGGCACCTTTAGCCACTCACCCGATCCCCTGAGTACATTTGTCCGACATTAACTAACATTTCATTGCTGCTCAGCCCCGACGTGCTCCGCGGGTTGCTCCCACACCGCCACCGCCCATCCTCTTCCTCGTTGAAATTGCGATGAAAACTAGTGGAAGAAGCAAAGTCCGGAATGCCTCGACTAAGATTTCGGCGAGGACAGCAGACAAGAAAGGCCCAGCTCTCTCACTCCCTTAATAAATTTCTATTGCTCTATCGAGCAATGGGCTTCGAGTATTGCGCCAGTCATTCACCAACATCCGCAGGAAAAAATTGGAAGGTTTCAGTAAAAGCGGTTACTGTCGGACTTTCTTGGAAATGACTAATCATGCAGATACATCAATTCATGCTCGGTCTTGAAGGAGGTAACTATTCATCAAACATGAAGTAATCGACCCTAGACGAGCCTGATTAGCCTCGAGTATTTTTCCTTTATCCATAATTTGTAAGCATTACAGGTTCTTTAGGGACACTGGCAAGTTTTTTCAAGTACCAAAGTACTATCCGCTTTTACAGCCACCTATTTAAAACAGGGTCTTAGTGTTCTAGCTCCTCGGGCAGCAGAGAGTGGTAAATAATAATAATTGATGGGAGTTCAGGAAACAACCCCACTGTAAAACCCCAGGAAAAGTTCTGGCTTAGGACAGAATTAGGGCGTATTAGCAGAAGCCTATTTAGAATTAATAACCTTAATTTTGGGGGAGAATCATTAGGTTAGTGAATAAGCTGCATATTATCTAAGGACTGGGTATATAAGGGCAATCGCTTAACTCCCAGCTCCGGGAGTAATTAGGTAGTTACCAAATTTAGCCCCTACCTAGCAACTTAAAACCCTATAAACATACTTAGGCCTTAACACTCCACCAACCAACAGGGCATAAGTAATGTAAGGGCTTAAGTGTTACATAAGACTTAGATTGTGACGGGATTTAGGGCGGAGGGAGGTGAGCTAGCTTCTAACGTACAACTCTGGTTTTAGGAACAGTTTTATGGCAGACTGCCTTAGCACTAGGCTGCCGTTTAAATATAGCCATTTGATGAGCATCAAAGGGTCTCGACGTACGAGTATCATCCCTTTGTCTTAACGTACATTCACAAGCAAAGGTATCTTACGAAAATGCCTCATCGCCAGTACCACGACTTGTAATAGATGCAAGGATTCTCAAGCGGAAGGAGAGGCGGATCATTGTCTATAGAGTTTTTGGCCTGTGGCTATTGCGAAGGTTCAGGTGTCCCAGTTATAGGCCCCTACTTACACACGGACTATTTTTGGGCTCTTCGGTAAGAACTGTAACTTCTTTGCTGTGTCCGGATGCTTGATGAGCAGAAATTATCCGAAGCCGAGCCGGGGCTGATCTGGACCGATTAAGGCGACGAGGGATCACGTGTATGTGAGAAAGGGTGGTCGTCGATATTAGGGTGAGGAAACAAGGTAGTCTCAAGCTGCTGCAAAGCTGGTTGTATAGCTTGACCTCTCTCATTCCGTCCATCGTCACTGCTAATACGCCCGATTGACTCGGCGTGCTCAGGCCGGGCAATTTGCGACTCACCGCAGACGCTGTGTCTGGGCGCGTTGGCAACATGGAATGCAAGAACAGCAAGAGCGCGCCCACCCAACCGTAGGGAAACGCTCCTCCCGATCCGCTGGGAGGTGCATGATGTCGGATTGGCTCGTGTGACGTTGGCCGTTCAAATTTGCGATGCCTTTTGGCCTGCCTATTGGGCGGACGCAAGATTGCCCAAACGCTGGTCGGAGCTCAGCCGCAACCCCTTACAGCAGCAGACCTCGGTCAGTTCGGGCGAAATCTTGTGCTATATTTGCCACCAAAGCAGCCAGACCCCACTTCGAACTTCTTCGTGAACTTAAGCCGCAGCGATACACTTCCCAATAAAAATGATGCAGCGCATCTCAGGAGTCTCGTTGTTACATGTACTCTGGAATCTGGTTGGCCTCGCAGAACATGGCACCGCGGCACACCAGCAGCCTTCAGCGACGGCACATGCAGGAATGCTGTCTAGGCCATGGAAAAGAGCCGACCCGGTTGAAAGCCGCAAAGACTTCGTTGGGTACCATGCCGAGGGGGCCGGAAATTGTGAGTCGTCGGCCCCTGAGATACTTGCCCACGGACATCGTGCGGATAGGGGCTAACTCCAAAGCGCGCAAAGACGACCCTGTATTTTGCTCTGAAGGAGAGACCGCTACAAGTATTGGCACAATGTTTGACTGTTGTCCACCAGGGGGCAGCTGCAGATTTGGGATAGGGTGTAGCACCCAATATCTGATGATCACCATGTTGGAAACCCCAGCACCCGGCAAGACATCGAGCCTTGACTGGTTTGTGACCCCCTCCGTCTATTTGGAAGTAGATCCGAGTATTGATGACTTGCAATTGCAGCCTCGCAGTGACGTCTGGAAACAGCTGTGTGTCCAAATTCATCTACCAAGACTTCGATCAGACCAACAGCCCATTGGTTTGGGTGGGATGTAGGAGCAAGCTCGGTATCACCAAAAGTGCGAGCTACTACCGCACCCTGGGAAGTGGTGTAAGGAGTAAGCCCCCCCCGAGCCCTCTGTCAGCACTGGCGCAATATTTGCTTAACTTGCACGGTGTTTTAGCCACCCCTCCTGCAACCGCCGCCAACACGGGTTCCTCATTCGGGCAAACGACCCAGACGAATTCCAGGTCTACTATCACTGCCGTGAACGGGGTTGCAGGTGATCCAGATCATAACTCCTTGTCAGCAGCTCCACGTCCGAACGCGGACCCCGCTCACAACCACACCGTCACGGCGACCACGAACTCAACCGAAGCATCAGAACCATCGACTTCGGACCCCTTAGTACCATCTGAGACTGCTGGATCGCCCTTGACATTGAGCCCCTCGGACAAAATTGCTATTGGCGTGGGTGTGGGGATCGGATTGCCGACGGTTGTGATAGGGTTACTGGCCTGGCTGTTCCCACGAAACCGTTGGAGGCGAGAAAGGGTACTGGTAGTGAGCACGGAGTCTCTTGTGGGTGCTATGAAGCATGGTGGGGCCGAGAAGCAAACGTCTGATCAGGAGGAGACGGAGTGAAGCTGTGATGGTAGAGCTCAAGACCCGGCCTTCATGATGTAAATGAGGTTTATTAGTAAATGAATTGATGTTTGTTGTTGGTAGCGCTGGTATTTTTCATTGTTTGTAGTGATGTGTTTAAGATGGGGGCTGTAACTTCCTGGGCATTTGGGGATCATATAGGCGTAGTTGTTGCTTGGTGAGGAGACGTTCACCTAGTCGTTATCTACCTGTGTTGCCGAGGTTTGAACGCTGTGACTCTACAAAAACAGTGTACTTTAGATAGGCGTCCCCCAACCCCTCTCTAGTCGAAGGTACCATAAGAATTTGGCATTCTCTCCCTACTCCAATATGTTCCTACAGCAACCTCTGTGACCAGGGCAGCTCACGTCCAAAGCTTTCAAGCGACTCACAAGCCAACACTTTTAGAAACGCCGGGGCCACATCCTCATAAACAGCCCAACCATTCTCTCCTTTCTCCTCCGGCGCCAACTTGACTAAGAACAAATCCCCATGAAAAGTACCTTCGAATGAAGCGTCCCTGAACCACCTAGGGGCATTTGAGTTCTGCGGCAAATCATCCACTGCAAATGAGTAAAAGAGGTAATACGTCCCCGCACAGCTCTGTTGCTCCAGCCGGAGGACAAAGTATCTCTGATACAACAGATGTCGCTGCCGGAGATGCAGGTGCTCCCGCTCGTTCATGCGAAAGATGGCGCCGGTGCCGCGGAGCACGCGTCGGAGGTCGTCTTGATGTTGAAGATGCATTGATCGGGGGATATGCGCGTCTGGTAAAATGTCCAGTCGGATCACATCCCGGAAATCCCAGGCGAGGTCGGATTTCCAATGCTGGTGCAGGTTGGGGACGTGGAACAGGAAGTCATCTCTTCCTATCCCGGCGGTGGGTGTTGTGGTGAGAGGGAGAAGATGAGGAGGGCTCCCGTCGACGGGGATCCTGACACCAATGATGGTCGTGGGCGGCGGGTTTGGTACTGCTGATTGAGCCTTCCCGCCGAAAAGGGATGAGATGGCGGCGAACATTGCGTGCGGCGGGATTGCTGGATGAGCAGTGGATGAGCCGCGAGGAGAATCCGAGATCGAGCGTTTGTCCAGGTGCAGGAAAAGAGGGGAAGGTGTTGTGTAACACCAACCACAAGGTACCTAATTGACCAACCAAAAGGCAGCACGTTCTCCTCTATTCGCGAATCTGTATGCACACCTTTTGGAGATCGAAGTTACTGGACAGAAAGGAACGGACGGCCACATGACCCACCAAGCCACACGAAACCAGACATTTTCAGGTTTGTTAGCAGATTGACAGTGGTTCTTGCTCAATCCACGCAAGATTTCGAAACCAGTTATCTGACCTCGCGGCCCATCTGCAGCTCGTTTCCTGCCACCAACTCGCGCTCAGGCAAAGAACCCAGCACGAATGGGCAATCTCTACCTCGACAAAACTTACCCACCTATCCCTAAGCAGTGGTGGCAATTTTTTGTTAAGATCAACAGTAAAGATAGAGTCGAATGCACGCTAATACCTAAGGTCCTCGAACGATAAAATTCACTCCACCGCCAACCCATCCTCACCACCCTCCTCTTCCTCCTCCCCCTCCACCACCGTAGCATTATAAAGCCTCGAAAATGCCGAGCCCGGCACCTCAAGCAAGTTGTAGGGACTATCAAACTCAACTAGCCTCCCGGCCTCCAAGACAGCCACCTTGTCAAAGTCCATGATGGTGTCCAGCCGGTGAGCCACGGCAATGATGGTGTGGCCGGGGAATTTCTTGCGGATGATGCGTTGTACGGCGTCTTCAGTTCGGGCGTCGATGCTGTTTGTTTTGGTGTCAGTTTGCTTTCCTCTTGTTTTTTTTTCTTTCTTTTCCTTCATAAGAGCCGGTGAAAGAGAGAGGAAACAGCTTCTCACCTGCTAGTCGCCTCGTCCAAAATGAGGATGCTGCTCGGCCGCAGCAGCGCGCGCGCCAGTCCCAGAAGCTGACGCTGGCCACTTGACAGGTTCAACGTGTCGATATCGGCGTCCAACCCGCCCTTGTCGTACACGAGGCGTGATAGCTGTGCGCACTCCAGGGCATGCAGGATGGCCTTGTCGTCGGCTTGGCCCATGGGGTCTGCATTGAGGCGGACCGAACCTTTGAGCAAAAAAGGCTGCTGCGGCACGCCCGAGAGGCGGCGGCGGACTTGCTGGCGCGGGACGGTGGCAATGTCGATACCATCAACAAAAATAGAGCCGCTCTGTAAGTCAACGAGACGGAAGAGGGTCATCAGCAGAGAGGTTTTGCCGCTGCCAGTGCGGCCGCAGATGCCAATCTTGTCGCCGGCGGCGATGGAGAGGGAGAGGTCTTTGAGCACGAGATTGCTCCCGTATGACGCCGTCAAGTTCTTGATCTCGATGGCCCCTGTTGCGGGCCACTCCGGCGGCGGCAGGTATTTCTCGCGGGGCTGGTCCTCGGACGCTGTTGTTTCGGTAAAGCTCCGGATCCGAGCGACGGAGCCAATGTGTGTCTCGAGCATGGTCCAGTATGTCACCAACAGCTTGATGTTCTGACTGAACTGGATGACCCCCAGCAGCGCGAGTCCCACGCCCCCGGCGTTGACGGTACCGCGGAGCTGAACGACCAACACTACCAGCAGGACTGCCACAGCCGCCACGATGAGATCCAGCACCAGCGTGAGCCAGCGTTGCACGGCGAACAAGAGATAAAAAGGGCGCTGCGAGCGGTCCAGCAACGCGCGGTTCTTGCCCTCGAGCGTCTGCTGCCAGCCAAAGGCGCGGATCGTGGACAGTCCACTGAGCGACTCCTCAAAGAGAGTGTAGAGGGGGGCTTTGGCTTCGATGTCTAGGAGACGAAGCTGGCGCGAGGTGCGCAAGTAGAACCACTGCACCGTGTAGAGGGCCAGCAGGACGACGGGGAAGGAGACGGCGGCGTATATGGATCCGACGCCGATGAGGGCCATTTGGGCGATGCAGAGGATGAATGCTGACACATTGTTAGAAAGTCAAGTGAGGTACACATGGGAAGTCAGGGGTAATCACTGGTGAAAGTGTTGAGTGCAGCAACGGGCAACTCCATGTCGATCAGTTGGAGGTCCTGGCTGAAGCGGTTCATGGTGACACCTGTGTCCGTGTTGACGAAGAAGGACATTGGTGCGCTGCGGGCTGTCAGTCTACGGTCTCGTAGAATGATACAGAAGCAAAAAAACAGGCACCTACCTCAGGACAGTCTTGAGGAGTTCAAAGTGAAACTTTTCCCCTGATCGGGGAACCATCGTGATAATCATTTGCCTAGACGCCGAGGGTTATTAATGTCCGGCAAGAGGGATAGGATAAGCACTCACCAGCAGCTCAGAAACAGGCAAACAATAGCGACACCGCCAAGCATAGCATAGATGCCCAGCCAGTATCCCAATCTTGCATTAGGCTCAGACTCGTTGCTGGCGGCCCACCACTGCACCCAGACAGCTGGAAGTGTGTCAGCAGGGCGTCGATCTTCCGAGACAAGGGGCTGTACGAGACGCTTACTCGGAAATGACACTGAAAAGACAAAACCAGTGATGGCAATGACAAACAAAACGGTAGCCCACCAACCCACCGATCTGACATAATACAAGTAGATCTGTATGTCTCCGGTGCGGCGGCTCATGCCGTCGTCACACTCCTTGTCGTTGCTATGCACCGTCTCACTGCCACTCGGCGAGGAGGTTACGGCGTCGAGATCAGACCCTATCACCTCCTTGTTATTCACTGGCATATCAGGATTATCCGAGTCGTTGTCTGTCTGATGAGCAGTGGTTATGCTGCTGGTGCGACCATGATGCTCGGGGACAACATGTGACCAGTCGGCGTTGGGAAGGGAAAGGGAGGAGACATAGCCGCCGCCGTTGTTGAGTTCGGAAAATGTACCCTGTTCGGCGATGCGGCCGTCAGTGCCAATGTGGACGATGTAGTCTGCGAATGGGACACGTTTTGCTGTGACTATTAGCCTCGGATAATAAGAAGGATTATGTCGGTATGTGCATACTCGATGAAGAGACCAAAATGACCGTGGCCTGCAAGACACGGAAGATGCCATCCGGCCCCAGCAGGCTGTGGAAAACGTGGTTCTCGGTGGCCGTATCTAAGCCACTGAGGGCGTCGTCGAGCACGACTATTTCTCTCCGGGCATAGACAGCCCGTGCCAGTGCCTGTATTTTTGTCAACATGTGTCAATGCTAGCACCAACAAAACATGACAGAACTGAATGAGAACATACGATCCGCTGACTCTGTCCACCACTCAGTGCAATACCTCCACTTCCAATGCGCGACGAGTCACCCGCCGGTAGCTCCCTGAAGTCTTGCTCCAAGGCGCAGGCACGCACGACTCGGTCATACCACATGCGGTCAAAGACTTCGGTTCCGACAATGGCGTCACGGACCGTGCCGTTCATATGCCACGCGCTCTGGGCGCAGTACGCCACACTTCGCTTGGGGTTGGTGATGCGAACGGACCCGGCCAAAGGAGGGATTTCGCCGAGGAGTGTCTGCACTAGGGTAGATTTGCCGCAGCCGACGGGCCCGATGATGATGCTGAGTCCGTGCTGGGGGAGGCGAAGACTGAGGTTGTGAAGTTGTGTCGGCTTTTCGGCGTTCCAGCCAATGTCGGTGTTTTGAAGGACTACAGCGCAGTTGCTGTCATCGAACTTTTCTTCCGACGAGGACGCCGACTCTGGTATTGACGGTGTAAAGACACGCGCGTCGAGACGCTCGTCAGCGCCGAGAAACTCTTGGATGCGGGCAAAGCTGCCGGCAGCGCCAAGGAAGGTTACCAGGGACATGACGAGCGAGGCAAGGGGCTCAGAAAGGAGGGCAAAGAGGGAGAGCGCCGTGAACACGCGCGCAGTATCGAGAGTCTTGTCGCCTGTGTCGCGAGCACGGACGGAAAAGACAGCAAAGGTGAGGACAGGGGCGAACACTTGCGTGAGGTACGCAAATACCATGTTCCAGATGATAAGTCGGCGGAACTTTTTGGATATGCGCAGCTCGTCAACTCGAAGCTCCTGCAGGCTGTGCAGCAGTGTCTCGCCCAGGCCGCACATCTTGATGCCCTTGATCGACGACAGCATGGCCGACGTGGCCGAGATGCGCTTCTCAATGGCCTCGAGCCACATGGCCTGGCGCGACATGATGAAGTTCATGGCAAACATAGAGCCAAAGAGCGTGACAAGAGACACGGCAACGGGCACCACGCATGCCACACCAAGCTGCTGCTCGAGCAGGAAGATAGCGATGCCTACTTCAGCCAAGTTGGACCAAATCTCGTGCATCGTCTGCCAGCCCTGGACGATACGCTCCATGTCAGCGCTCATCAGCGTCATGGATGTAGCAGGGTCGATGTTTTTCAGGTTGAGCGTGCTGGTCTTGCGGTAGATGAGCGAGATGAGACCGCCGCGGAGCATGGTGATGGTGCGGAAGGTTCCATGTTGGTATTGACCCATGGACACCGCAATTCCAACATAGACCAGAAGATAGGCGCCGATGAGCCCGTAGCCAGCCTGGGTGGTTTGTTCGGTGATGGCCTCCTGGGACAGTCGGATGGTGCGGTTGATGAGGAAGGGCTGGCAGAACATGAGCGCGGTGAGACACGCTCGCGGAAACATGGTCCGGATGATGGGCCATTTGAGCACGCCAAAAGCAGTCAACAGAAGCCTATGTGGAGACTTTCCTGTCACTGGAGGACATGATGTTAGTAACTCTAAGTTTGGCGTATAGACTTCAGGTGGAATAACTCACCTTTATTTTTGGCCGCCAAGAACAATCTGTGACAATAGACAGCCTCTAAGTGCTTGTCTAGGGCAAAGAGATCGTCAATGTCCAATATCCGGCTAAAGCCCGACCTAAACAGCGGGTTGAGCCACAGGAAGAAAGATCGGTTGTAGATGCCGCTGGTCGCTTCAGGGGGTAAAACGCGGTACTCGGGGGCAAGAAGCCGACGCTTCCCCACTGCCTCGAGCGTGAGTATGACGGCCTTGATAACCACGGCCGCTGTTGAGACGGAAGCAATCACGCGGCTCGACCACTCTCCCACCCGGAGCCACAGAGTCCGGGTGTGAGCAATGTCGAACAGCAACGTGCAGAACAGGAATACGCCCAGGAGGGTGGACGGCCGCACAGTGTGGCGGTGTTCAATGAAAGAAAATAGAGCGATGCCGAGGGTGCATACAAGTGACACTGCCGATGCTGCAACAGAGGTCCGCGTTGGGACCACTGAATGCGACGTCCAGAGGATGAGCGTTGCTAACTGCAGCGCCGCAAGTACAGTCCAGGACGACTGAAGAGAGGAAATTTCACAGAGTCAGCACAAAGGGTTCTAAGAGTACATCAGGGCATTTATGTCACAAGGGCATCCCACCTGGGCAACCCTCGGTGACTCCTCAGGGGGGAGGGGGGAAACCACTTACAAGCTTCAGAATTGCCAAAGAGACGCCATTCGTGACTTTCTTGGCCTTTCGTAGAAGAAACCGGCCCCGAAATGGGAGCGCAACTACCAAAAGGCCAACCGGTAGGATCGCGAGAATCGTTTCTTCAAACAACAACGTAAAGTCAAAGCCGCCGCGACAGCTGCCCGCATGTGGACCAAACGAGTCATCCACATGGGCACAGGACACGCCTGAGGGGGAGACGTCTACCATGTTTACAGACGAAACACTCAGGGTATTCTGCGTATGGGTAGGTCAGGTAGGTGAGATAGGTGAGGTAGCTATGGCGGGAAGGATTGTCTTGAGGGGTTTTGCTCAAAAGGCCGTAAAACTTGAGAGGGATCATATGGGAAACCTGGATCGGTGATCCTAAGAATATCTGCTCGGGAATCTCGAAAAGATGGGGGAAAGATGGGAAAAAGATGAATGGGATATTGCGATCAACCGCACAAGAGCAAGAGACCCGGGACAATGGGTGGCTCGCGTGGCTACATATTAATAAGCTTCCCCTCATCATAGACAGTGAAAATCCTTTCTATTCTGGTGTTTTCCTTCTACCGACGCCCAAGATCCAAGGTAACCCGCCAAACTGGTTTTCCGAAGCGGTGAAGGCCACGGGGCAAAGTCAAAGACGTCACGAGAGGGCATTATTTTGTGCTCGATGGCAAAATCTCAACCATCCAGGTTGGACCCCTGACTATTTCCGTCCACCGATGCCACCCGTTCAGCTGTGTTCCGTCTTCGGCCTGATGATCTTTGCCTCGCCACCGGTTTATTTCAGCCCGTCTGAAACGCAAAAAGCTGAAGCGAGCTGAGGCGAGCTTTTGTCATCGTCGAGGTCTTCGCAGTGGCGTCGTATTTGTAGGGAATGCCGACATGCGATGTGGTTTTCTGGGGTAACGTAACGTTACGACGTGGTTGAGAAAAAGGTCCGTTGAGCCATTGAGCGGCCGGAAACTTCCGCACGTCATAAAGAGCGATCGTCGTGTACATGCGTGGCGTGTGGTAAAATCTTGCTTTCCTCCAATGATGATGGAAACTTGACACATAGTTCGGGCCTCGCTTCCAGTTCCTGACTCGGCTTGGTTCCTGACTTGGCCCAATGGGGAATCCGCGGTGCCAAAATGTAGCCGCATCGTGCCCAAGTGGTGTCTGGTTTCAGACGGCTTGCCGCTTCTCCAAATCGGCAACTGTGCTGCAGATCGCGTCGCACGGCATCAGGCATCCGCCAATGGTGCGGGACGGGAGAGGGAAAGAAGAAGACGAAGAAGCAGAACCAACCAGCTGAAGACGCCGCCACCGACGACATCGACCAGCGGGCAGTTGCAGAATTGTGTTGCAGTTGCAGCCTGCTGGACGGCGAACACGACAATCCTACCCGCGGCAACAAGACGGTGCAAGTCTAGAGAGACCAATACAACCCAAGCGGATGGCGAGGTACCTATATCCGAATGAAGCCAAAATATCAGTGGTACTAACGGGTGCTGGCTGCAAACGGCCCCCGACCACCTGCCAAATATCGCAATAGCCGTTGCTGATCGTGATCTTCCCCAAAATAACCTGATCATAAATGTCATCCCGCGCCATTGACGATCGATTCCGGTCCACCTTTTGTCGGACCGCCTTTTCCATTCTTCCACTTTTCCCCAGGCCATTCCGCCTTTCCCCCAGATGATTCCACTTTTTTCCCCAGGCGACGATCTTTGATCAGCGGTCAAAACACGGAGACAGGACCTGGGTCCGTCGGAAACGGCAACCAGAAAATTTGCCTGGCTGTATCACGCACGCCATCGGGCATGTCGATCGCTCTTTTCCGCCCATTTGGTCGGCGATGGAAAACGCTTTAGCCTCCTCGCCACCACTGTTTTTGCCCGTATGGAAAAGGGGGCCGGACTGAACGCTACGTACGTAGGGGAAGAGGAGAGGAAGAAGGACAGAAGCGAGAAAGACGGCATGCGTCGGTTTGGTCGTTTGCCTATAAACTTAGCTGAGACCGTTTTGTAATGTGATAAAGTCAGGTTACGAAAAAAGAGCAAGAAAAAAGCTACGACGACAAGCGAATGTGTATCCTGCAACACCAAATCCTTCCGCTGCAAGACATACAATCCCAAAAGACCCAAAGCCGCAGCCTTTTGCGTTTTGTCAAACCCTCTTCCTTGCTCTGATCCTTCAACCCCTTTTTTATGAGTTCGCATCTCAATCTCAAAACCTTATCTCCAATTTAAGCTTATCGATCGATCGCCCCGCGCTATCTATCTCTGTCTCACATTTCCCCCACGTGACAGATACCATCACGCACAGCACGATGGGATCTACCAACGGCACCAACCCGATCCCGATCGGCGCGCAGGGAATTACCCTGTCCACCACCAACACCCCAGAACCCAGCACCACCGCGTGTCGATTCCCAGTGTTTTGCCGCCGCACCGCAAAGGAATCGGAACCCCACGATAACGACACCACCGCACACCAGCAACAACCACCCCGCCGGCCAATCAACGTCGCTCGTGTCACCCTCGATTCTCGCACTTTGAGCAACATTTCGGTACTGACCGCCAAAGAAACCAACAAAGCCAAAAAAAAAATCGACTCGGATGTAGCTGCTTATTTCAACAACGTCGTCAAGGCCGCGTGGGCGGTGCTGCTGCGCTGCTATACCGGCCAGGACCAAGTATCTTTTTCTTTTTCTTTTTCTTTTTCTCCTTTGTCTCCCTCTGTGTGCAACGATAGTAACGACGCCAATGATAATGATGCGCTTTCGACTTCGACAATTTTGCGGTTTGATTTTACTAACGACGGAAATGGTGGTACGCTTTCGGTGGCCGACGCGGTGGCTGCAAGCGGGAAGGATCCATCACCGGGAAGAACCGCGGTGTGGGGCGGCCGGGGCCGCGAATTCATCGTGTGCGGGGAAGTGGGTGGTGGCGGCGGCAGGGGTATCCCAACCCCGGGCGCGATTGACACCGCCGTGGTGGTGGTGTCAAGCGGGAGGAGCGTCCCGAAGCTTGAGGTATGTGCACCTATTTAATGTTGAGCTGTTCATCAATTCCTGTACATTTGATCATTCTCTTCAGGGTTTTCATGTTTTCATTAGCCGACCGAGTGATTTCTGTGGCCGGAGGCAGAGCTGACAATCGTAAAAATTTGTAGAAACACCAAAATCTCCGATTGCTGGTCAAGAGCGGCGGTTCCGTTCCTGGCTTGTTTTTGGAATGGAATGCGGCAGCTCTGGGCATGTCAGCCGCACAGGGCAACCTCGTAGCCGACACTCTGTCCAAGATCCTGTGTGGCATCCTCGGCAGTCCATCGGACGCATTGTTGCGTGAGCTGGATTGTCTGGGCGCCGCTAATCGCGATCGTTTTGTTTCGTGGAATGAAGCCAGCGCTGTTGATGCCGTTGAGAGTTGTGTGCACGATGTGATTGTCGACCAGGTAGTGCAGCAGCCGGATGCAGAGGCTGTTTGCGCCTGGGATGGGTCTTTGACCTATCTGGAGCTTGACCGAGCCGCTGCGAAGCTGGCTGCTCGTCTGGTGCAGTGTGGTGTTGGCCCAGAGGTTTTGGTTCCTCTTTGCTTCGATAAGTCGGTATGTCTTACTCAGATCTGCCCTATAAGTCAAAGGATAATTCTAAAAAAAGTCAGAAATGGACTGTCGTCGCCATGTTTGCCGTCCTGAAGGCGGGTGGGGCCTTTGTTCCCCTGGATCCCTCTCATCCCGTCGAGAGATTGGCCGGGTTGTGCGGCACCCTGGATGCAACACTCATCTTGTGCTCACGTCGTCTCGTCGACACCCTCTCGGCTGTTTCCGACACTATTCTTGCGGTAGACGATGTATCCCTGGATGAGTGCGTGTCCGACTCTCTTCCCACCGAGACAGCAGTCTCCAGCCACAACGCGGCCTACGTGATCTTCACTTCAGGTTCCACCGGAAAGCCAAAGGGCACCATCATCGCGCACAAGTCCTTCTGCTCCAGCGCCAAGGCCCATGCTCCCGCCCTGCGCATTGACAGCACCTGCAGAGTCCTGCAGTTTGCGGCCTACACCTTCGATGCCAGTTTGGTCGAGATCCTCACCCCACTTATGGTAGGCGGCTGCGTCTGCATTCCCAGTGAGGAGGAGCGTCTCAACGACCTCGCGGGCGCCATCAACAGCATGGCCGTCAATCACGCTGTCTTGACGCCTTCTTTTGTTGGATTCCTCTCCCCTGCCGCAGTGCCCGGTCTGTGTCGGCTCGTTCTCGCCGGCGAGGCCATGGCGCATTCTCATGTGACTACATGGTCGCACATTGAGCTGGTTAACGGCTATGGGCCGGCCGAAAGCGCAGTAGCCGCCGTAGTGAACTCCAATGTCGGGCCGGGTACCGAGCCTACTGACATTGGGGTACCCTGCGGTGTGCGGGTGTGGCTTGTCGACCGAGAAGACCATGGTCGTCTGGTGCCTGTCGGTTGTGTCGGTGAGATTCTGCTAGAGGGACCGAGTCTTGCGAGAGGCTATCTTAACGATACAGCTAAGACAGCATACAGCTTCATCACGGATCCGGCGTGGGTACCTGTGGGTGCCGGCAGGCGATTCTACAAGACGGGGGACCTCGCACGCTATAATTCCGACTCTGGCTCCCTGACGTATGTCGGCCGAAAGGACACGCAAATCAAGCTTCATGGCCAACGCATCGAGTTGGGGGAGATTGAGCACCACTTGGCTGTCGACGAGAGCGTGCAACATGCTCTGGTGCTTCTGCCAAAGGTGGGTCCTCTCAAGGGCAGGCTGGTTGGTGTGCTTTCTCTAGTCGGCTCGCAAAATTCGTTTCGTGTCATTGGGTCGACAGGGGAACAGCCCTCCCTGATGACTGACACGCTCACCATCGATACCGTTGTCAGAAGCGTGCGCGAGTGGCTGAGCTCAAGATTGCCTGCTTACATGGTTCCGTCGGTGTGGCTACCTGTCGACGCCATTCCGATGCTCGCGTCTCGCAAAATGAACCGAAAAGCCGTTTCGACGTGGGTGGAGACCGGCCTCAGTGTCGAGCAGTGCCAACAACTTATTATGGGCTATGATTCGGCGGAATTATCTTCACAGGATGCCCAGAGGCGAGAGACCGTGCCGTCGCTGACGGACACGGAAATCACGCTGCGTGACATCTGGGGTGATGTCCTGAACCTTCCCGCCGACCAAATCCACCCCGATAATCGCAGCTTTCTCAGCCTCGGCGGCGACTCCATCTCGGCTATGGCATGTGCTGGGCGAGCCAAGAAGGCCGGTCTGGCGGTAGCAGTTCGAGGCGTCCTCCGTGCCGAGTCCATTCGTCAGTTGGCATCGACAGTCAACATCTCAAACACCAACTCCAAAGCCTACCATGACCAGATCAACAAGGCCGACGTCTTGGACACGCCTTTTGAGCTCTCGCCCATCCAAAAGCTGCATTTTGAGACGCGAGACACAGCACAGGGCGACGAACACTTTAACCAGAGCTTCTGTCTGCGCGTCACCCATCACATTGCTGAGAGCGACTTGCGGAGCGCACTTCAAACCGTTGTTCATCGGCATGCCATGCTGAGAGCCCGATTCTATCGCGGCGAAGACGGACAGTGGCTTCAATGTCTTACCGACAATATCGACAGCTCGTTCCGTCTCCGTAACCATGTCGTGTCGACTCAAAAAGAGATGGACGTCGACATTGCCAACGCACAAGGGTCTCTCGACGTCCAAAGCGGCCCCATTCTCGCATTCGAGTTGTTCGAGCGACACTCTAGAAACCAGCAGACGCTATTCATGACGGCCCATCACCTCGTTATTGATCTCGTTTCGTGGCGCGTCATTCTTGAGGACCTCGAGGAGATGCTCTCCCGCCCTCGCGACCAAAGCACGACGCACCCGTCCTTGTCATTTCCCGCATGGATTGCACTCCAACGGGACGAAGTTGTAAACATGGCCCTTGACCAGCTAGTTCCCTCGTCAGCAGCTATTCCCGCGGCTCAGACCAAGTACTGGGGCCTCCACGACCAGCCCAACTTATACGGGGACGTCGTCTGCCAGAACTTCGCCCTGGACGCTGATCTCAGCCATACGCTCCTCACAGACTGTCATGTCCCCTTCCGCACTGAGACCGTGGACCTGCTCCTCACGGCTCTGCTTTGGTCCTTTGGGACCGTCTTCACCGACAGATCTCCCCCTACCATCTTGAACGAGGGCCACGGTCGTGAGGCCCTCCTAGGCGGCGACGAGATGGATATCTCGCGCACGGTTGGTTGGTTCACCACACTGTTCCCCGTTTCTCTTTCGTCCTCTGCGACAGTCACCAGCCCTGGCAGCTTTGCCCAGGCTTTGGTGCAAGTCAAGGATCTTCGTCGTCGAGTGCCGGGCAACGGCCGTCCGTACTTCGCCGCGCGGTTCCACCATCCCGACGCAGAGTCGGTCTGGGGTGAACACGGGGACATGGAGGTGTCATTCAACTTCCTCGGCCGGTACCAGCAGCTGGAGCGCGCGGGGGGTCTCTTTCAACCTGCCGAGGGTGCTCTCATGGCCGGCGAGGCGCATGCAGGAAGTCCGACCGCGGACTTTGGCGCTGCGGCAAGGCGGTTCGCGCTGTTCGAAATTTCTGCCGTCATCGTGCATGGTGTCTTGAGGTTTGGTTTCGCCTGGAACAGCAAGATGCGGCACCAGGAGCGCATCAGACAGTGGGTGGCTGCCTGCCAGCAGGTTTTGGTCAAGGCAGCGGCTACGATGCCGGCCATGCCGCGGGGGGTCAGCGTCACGGACTTTCCGTTGTTGGGCCCGGGTCTGACATCTCATGATCTCGAAGTGTTTGAGCGGACTAGGTTGGCAGAACTTGTTGGTAAAAAAGGGTGGAATGGGATTGAAGACATGTATCCCGCCTCACCCATCCAGCAGGGCCTGTTAGTGAGTCGGACCAAAAGCGAAGCGTTTTATGCGGTACGCAGAGTTTTCTGGCTTTCTGCTGCTGGCGCAAAAACAGAGGGCCAGGCCGCCGTTGAGGTGCCGCGCGCAGCGCAAGCCTGGGAGGACGTCGTCAGA
>Ga0247770_1001010_pt1 | contig 24692 bp, 21 predicted proteins | sample UWRJL136409B6_FD_179943 | JGI IMG/M metagenome (GOLD analysis project Ga0247770, IMG submission 179943) | Plant litter microbial communities from Arlington Agricultural Research Station in Wisconsin, United States - UWRJ-L136-409B-6 | ecosystem: Environmental > Terrestrial > Plant litter >... | reverse complement strand
GCGCAGAGTCAAACTTAGCATGGCGAGGCCAGGTTGTGGCGAAGGGAGGAGACCGTGCAAACTTTCCGTCCACCTCTGGCCACTTATGCGCCGTCGATTTGCCGAAACTAGCAGGCGGAACGATATTGTCTCTTTGAGGAGGGCAAAGCATTGGTGGGTGATGTTTAGACGGCGCTGTGCTGCAACGAGATAATGTAGGCGCGTCAGTACGATTTCGGAACCAGCTGCGGCGGGAGGATATTCTGCAGGACGCCTGTGTGCTACCTCCTTTTTCGGGGCGGTCGAGGGCCCGGAGTTCTCGAGCACTGAAATTGATTGGTCTCCGTCGCCCCGAGCAACGTTGTGCAGGGTGTGCTAGATCGGAAGTTGTGCGACCGACGAGAATCGATGCGAGAACAGATACCGGTGGATAGGGGGCCATGGTGAGTTCAAGCTTGATGGATAGAAACTAGGAGGAAATTATTCGGGCCTAGTGTCGGGTTGCACTTTCCAATACCCGGTCCCACCACCCATGAGCAGATATTGGGAGGGCCATTACCTTACTTTGATTTTCCTAGCTGACATTCAGTCCTTTCTCCTCCTTTCTCCTCTTACTCACATTCTATGGAAGAATGTTCGCTGCTATCAAGACCGCAGGCATCACAATACAGGTATTAGCTCTCATCATTGGCGCCCTAACTCTACGAGACTTATATGGGTCCCGATACCATAATCCCGGCTTTCTCGGCCACGGTCGTTCAGGCGTCACTGACTAAGCTTCCTACTAGCACTGCTAAAGAAAGTTCCCAAAGCCGAATACCGCGAATTTCTGCTCCAAGAGATGACCAAACGCCCTGAGGCGATCGTCGTCGCTTACCGCCCCTTGTTGTTCCAGGCCCCCAAGGCGATGGCGATTGCAGATGCGGCAGTCGATGCAAAGACATTTTGCGTGGCGCTCCAGCCAATAAAGTCCTGCAAGAAAATATTTCTGTCAGTGGTTCGGCGCTCCAATGTTCACGGAATCATCAATGATCAAGGGCTAACTGACCATAGTCCTCTGCGCTGTTCTTCCACACCGACTTGACCTCACACCTTCCATCTGCGGCGATAACTCTGACATCATCCGTGTCCCACTTCGCACTGCTCAGAACCCGTACGCGTTCTCCCGGCCTCAAGATAATCATCTGGCCATGGATTAGGGAAGTGAGACTGCCCACCGGAGCGACGTAGCTCGCGTAGCATTTCTTCCGGGCGTCCCAGATCCCCTCGTGCTTCCAGTACCTCTGGTCGAAAAAACGCCCCACCCTGGCCGGATCTACGTCGTTTCTGCAGAGCCGTCGACGTGCCTCCTCAAGTGCGCATTTGATCCACCGCTGGGAATGTCCGCCGGGGACGTCATGTGCGGCGCAAATATGTTGCGCGTCCTGGCATCCATCCACGGCGACGAGAATCCTGCCGAAGTTTTCGGGGCCGGCCGCCCGGACGAAAGATTTGAGAACCGAACCGGCTTCGTATCTTGTCTCGAAATGGGCAATATTGCAGCCCATCCAAATTACGGTCACACGGGAGGATACTCCATTACTCTGAAAATTCTGACGACGAGAAATCCAGGTCGCGGCGTCTCGTATGTTCCGTTGAGGCCGCCACCGATTTGAATGCGGTCCAGAACGATGCCATTAAGCCACTCCTGGACAGAGCGGAGGGACTTCCCGAGCTCGTGAGCGTCTACGTCGAGGGCGTAGTAGCGGACTGGTTTCGGAAGCCAATGATTGAGTTCAGCGAGGAGGGGCCGTCTTGGCAATAGTCGGCAGTCCAAGCTCAATCAGGATGTCTGGTTCTGAGTTTGCGATGCTTCCTGCGACTGCTCCAATTGACTCGCAAAGTAGTTGTGTCTCTGCCTGGCAGGGGTAGTACGCGGGACTCGATAGGACGTCCTGGAATAGCTTCTGGCCGTTCCCGTTCCATAGGAGCAGCGAGGGGAGCGACTTTTTACCACGGGGCTTTTGGAGACCGGCGAGGATATCTTTGGTGAGATCCTCAACTTCAAAGGCTGAGAAAGACCGATGTCGATGATTTCGATTGGGGCACATTCGTGAGAGCGGCCACCGCCGGGGTTGTGCGCCAAGAACGCCGGGTTGGTGGCACCCGGGATGATATTGGTTGTCATGATTTCTTCACCAGCTCTGAGAGCAGATGAGGGTGTTGGGTGGTGATGAAATGAGCGATATAGGTAACTGCTATGGCAGAGGAAGTGACTGGAGGGGGACCCACCGACAAAGACCTTAATGCTGTACGACCTATGTGTGACAAAATCGGTGGCTCTATCGTGGGTGAGGCTTGCGCATGGAACAATATTCCGATCATTTGAGTACAAATGCCCATAGAACCCACTTGTCGGTAGAAGAGCCTGTATTAGCCCGGAGCGGTGCAGGTAACCCCACCAACAATAGCACAATAGCGGTTGTGCACACGTACCTCTGACAGCACTCAGCCTGAGTGCGCGAGCTGCCTAGATACGAATACTTAGTGTACCAGCCCGTCGGACAAACACCTGGACTGTAAGCCCAGTAAACGTCTGCAGGTGCCGTCATACTGGTCCAATAGGGAGAGGCGAGGAAATACTCCGGGTAGCAGGGGTTGAGTTCAGATTGAGGGAAAAAGAGCATTTCATAGCGATCTTTCTGGTATGACTCGGATTTCATCTTCGGGAGATTTCGTGAACAAGCGCTTGTGACATTGCTCTGGTGGTATAAATGGTGTTGTTAGCGGCGGAAAGCCTGTGGTTCGAGTAACCACACCATATGGCAGGTAATGAGACGAGGTTGAGGTCATTGTTTGTTGAGGCTTCGTTCCCGCGATGATTTATGATTCCCTAGGGAAACTAAGAGGCCCATGTCATAGGACTCGGGAAGAGGTGCTAAGAGGTGGTGAGTGCATGGTTAAATACCTTAGTTGGCATCTCGATGCGAAAAAGGCTTGCTTGGTGGCGGTCTTGGAAGGTTTTAGCAGCAAATTGCAGTCACTCAAAGCGACGCATGCAAGCCACTGATCTGCACAGCTTGCAATCGGCTAGCGTATACAGAGGGTAAAATGTCAGCGCACATGAGCCTTGTTGATAGGGCTTCACGTCAGAAGCGTTGCAGAGTGAAACTGAGGAAGTAAAAAGGGGTTGTGAAAAGTTGATTTTCCTTCTGGCTATCTGGCAAGTAGCCCCTCTTTGTAGTGATGAATAGTAGCAAAGCCATTACGCGGCTGTTGGCCACTATTGAAAATCCACAGATTCTGGTCTGGTACTTTTCAGAGTCTTTGCCTTGTTGTGGTTGCTAAAGGCCAGAACCCCCTTCTTTCTGACACCGTAGAACAGGGCCTGTCCGTCAGTCTTGGGGTCATGTTCCTATCTTATGGAGCCCTTATCCGTTTCATCTCGGACACCTAGGTCGAGAAATGCGTGCCGTATACTTATATCCGCCTCCGTATCCGTATGCTGCGGAGGAAGAAGAAGAAGAAAACTGGAGCCGAGGAGGTGACCTCCTCTCCTCGACCAAGGGGGAATGATGACTTATATATGGCTATTAACCCTCCATCTTTCTCTCTGTAATGCGAATGGATAATGCGTATACCCTGGTTATTCCACCTATATATATATTATCACTTTGCTAGGCTTAGGGCATGTTTCGCCATTGAAGAACTTGAACAGCGCGGTCAAACTATAGGTGCTAAAACCATCTAAAGTGCAAGCAAATCCAAATTTTGCAAACCATGGAAACTGGGGGATCTGGCTGCCAGCCAAATAAAACTCAAGAGCTTGGGTGGGTAATTAGTTTGTCAAACCCCTATATTTCAGGGTTGGGAGTGAGACCATGAAGCTTTCAAGCTACCAACCCTGTAACCTATCAGCAATCCGACTAAGGGCCATGTGTAACCCTAACCCTACACCTGCCACTAGCCCAAAAAGGGGTTCAACCCAGCTGGGGCGATACTGTCGAAAGTTTATCTTACTTAACCTCGGTGAGATGTCCTTGGGCTGGTATTGAGACGGCAGAGGACAAGCAAACGATGAATCTCACAGTCGAGACATCGGGATAGGCGCTTGGCGACGGCGGGTAAGGTGGCCCTCCTCCGATGTTGCGTAATGCGCCCGCCGGAACCGACGTTTGAGGCCACGGTCTAGCGCGCTCTAAAGTTGGACGGCAAACGGCTGCGCCTCAGCTCCCTCGAGCATCATCAATCACTCGACTTTCAACAACCCGTCTTGTCATTTCCATCAATCCATCGCTGCAGCTGTTGGACGTCAATGTAACAGCGTCGTCCACTAGAACACCGGCACCTTATCTTATCGTCAACGGCCACCAAATTACGGATCCGTACCCACGTCGCATCATTGCGCCGTGCCAGGGGGCTTGCTTGAATCCGGGCGCCACCTGTCGTCATAGACGTTCCCGAACCTGCCAACCCATCAATCAGCCACGCGCAACGCGGCTCCCATCCCAGGTCCTCAGATCTGCCATCAAATTCGCACAGGACTTGCTCGTCGACCTGCTATCAATATGTCTTGGGACTTGTCTCGCACACGCACCCGCTGGCTTCGGACCATCAACACCAAGTACATTTATGGACGTGTCGTAGGTTTCCCACCATCCTGCCTCGTGCCAGCGCCTCGGTCTCGTCCTTGAGTCGGATCGCACACTCCCCAATAAAGCTAACAGGACACCTTCCTCCCCCAGCCCCTACTCAATACCATCATCTTCTTCATCGAAATGGTCCTCTTCGCCCGGCTCACGAGCCGCTTCAATGCCTACTACAATGAGCGACCCGTGCTCACCATGATGGTGAGCAACGCCATCCTCGGAGGAATAGCCGACACAGTCGCCCAGACCATCACATCCGTCAGGCAGCGAGCCGTCAGAAAACACCCCAACAACCTCAACTCCCAAGACGATGCTGCCGCTATCGAAATCCACGAGCTCGACCGCAAGAACCCGCTCAACGAACGGGACCTGGTGCCGGACTCCAGGCTGCTGCCCCCGCCGTTCGACTTCGAGAGATTAACACGGTTCATGGCCTACGGCTTTCTGATGGCTCCGATCCAGTTCCGGTGGTTCAAGTTCCTGGAAAAGACATTCCCTATTACCAAGACCGGCAGCGCGTTCGTGCCCGCAATGAAGCGAGTTGCCTTCGACCAGCTCATCTTCGCGCCGTTCGGTATTGCTGCCTTCTTCACTGCCATGACGATTGCGGAGGGTGGCGGGCGGCGGGCCGTGTACCAGAAGATGAGGGACATGTATGTGCCCACGCTCAAGGCCAACTACATGGTGTGGCCTGCCGTCCAGGTCATCAACTTCCGCTTGATGCCCGTTCAATTCCAGCTGGTAGGCACTCTCTCCGTCCCCGACCGCGTTCCATGATCGTATCTAGTTTACTAACGTCATATGCAGCCCTTCGTTTCGACCGTGGGTATTGCGTGGACAGCGTATTTGTCCCTTACCAACGCCGCCGATGATGTTGCTCAAACGGAGCGCATTTCCCCGGATTCGGCGACTGTTCGGCTGGCTTGAATACCGAGCACTGTACGATACAAACGACGCTCCGCAGCGGGATAACAGGACGTAGGCAAGGATCAGGTTGGGCATTTGAACGGAACGGATGGGTTACAGCCACCAGGCAGCCGTGATGCTCATCGGCTTGGACGGCGCGAGCCCGAGGGACAGGGACACATACATATCTCGGATTTCCTTCTGACATGGCAGACGGCGTTGGATGATAGATATTTGCTTTCGAATTTGGCTGGGAAGTGTAACATTTGCATCAGGTACCTGCTCAACCACCTTACGCCCAGCTTTTGAGCTCTATATGGACATTTTTTCGAGGCTTGGAAATATCGCACCTTGTTTTCCGTGGCGAGGGCAGGGACGTCCTGAATGTTGCTGCCAAGGAGAGAAAATTTCTGCGATGTCTGGTGCTTTCCATTTCTCAATCGGAGCTTCGTCTGCATATGTTTTCAGGCGGGAGGAGCAAATGCCGCAGAAGAACCTGGCCAGCCAACCACCATTCGACGTCACAGCTTCACAGGCGCGACCCCACCATAGGTTGGCTACCCCTCCACCCCTCCATGCCAAATCTCGGCCGTTCCATCAGATCATCTCATCATCGCTGCGTCTTTTACTCTGCCACTTGAATTCATCCATAAATATTCTGTGATATCAATCTATCTCGCATCCCTACACCCGGTTTCCCGGTTGACATTGACACTCCCATTCCAATTGCTCCTCCAGCCGCCAACATGTCTCTGGCAAACAAGCTCTCCATCAAGGAGGTTGACCTCAAGGGCAAGCGCGTCCTGATCCGCGTAGGTTTATGGCCGTGATATTATGCGTGCATTCATACACGCATCAGCCAGATCCCAGAGCTGACATTCGTCCGATCCAGGTCGACTTCAACGTCCCCCTTGATGCCGAGAAGAACGTCACCAACCCGCAGCGTATCGCCGGTGCCATCCCAACGATCAAGTATGCCATCGACAACGGTGCGAAGGCCGTGATCCTCATGTCCCACCTCGGCCGCCCTAATGGCAACGTCAACGCCAAGTACTCCCTGAAGCCCGTCGTTCCCGAGCTCGAGAAGCTTCTCGGCAAGAGCGTAACCTTCGCCCCCGACTCTGTCGGCCCAGAGGTCGAGGAGATCGTTAGCAAGGCCGATAACGGAGCTGTTATTCTGCTCGAGAACTTGCGCTTCCACATCGAGGAGGAGGGCAAGGGTGTTGATGCTGACGGGAACAAGGTCAAGGCCGACAAGGCCAAGGTTGAGGAGTTCCGCAAGGGGCTCACCAAGCTTGGAGATGTCTTCGTCAGTAAGTATTAACCCTGCTACCCTCGAGGCGAGCTTTGCTGACCAAACCTTCAATAGACGATGCCTTCGGCACTGCTCACCGCGCCCACTCTTCTATGGTCGGTGTCGATCTTCCTCAGAAGGCTGCCGGTTTCCTCATGAAGAAGGAGCTCGATTACTTTGCCAAGGCTCTTGAGAGCCCCAAGCGCCCGTTCCTCGCCATCCTCGGCGGAGCCAAGGTGTCCGACAAGATCCAGCTGATCGACAACCTTCTTGAGAAGGTTGACACGCTCATCGTCTGCGGTGGCATGGCTTTCACCTTCAAGAAGACCCTCTACAACGTGCCCATCGGCACCTCTCTGTTCGACGAGGCCGGCGCCAAGACCGTGGGCGACCTCATGGAGAAGGCCAAGAAGAACAACGTCAAGGTTGTTCTGCCTACCGACTATATCACCGCCGACAAGTTCGACAAGAACGCCAACACCGGCTACGCCACTGACAAGGATGGCATTCCCGATGGCTGGATGGGTCTTGACTGCGGCGAGGAATCCATCAAGCTGTACAAGGAGGCCATCGACGATGCCCAGACCATCCTCTGGAACGGCCCTGCCGGTGTGTTCGAGTTTGACAAGTTCGCCAACGGCACCAAGGCTACGCTCGATGCGGCCGTTGCTGCTGCCGGGAAGGGCAAGATTGTCATCATCGGTGGTGGTGACACGGCCACCGTTGCGGCCAAGTACGGTGTTGAGGACAAGCTCAGCCACGTGTCCACAGGTGGTGGTGCCAGCTTGGAACTCCTCGAGGGCAAGGAGCTGCCCGGTGTTACGGCTCTGAGCGAACGCTCGTAAGCTTCTTTTGTTAGGGGGCGGACGTTGGAGTCCGGTTTGCCTTTATCCTTGCAGCCTCGTCAGCAATGAAAGTAGGACTGGTAACATGGAATTGTCCGGTTCTGGATGGAACGGCCAGTCTTTAATGCGCCCATAGAACAAAACGTGCCCATGATAGCCAAGAGTATGTGTTCCATGTGCGTGAATGTCTGCTGGCCAACATTTCTCGTTCGGGGGGGTGATTCTGAGGAGCTCTATTGGTCTTTCCCTAAACCCGGTGATCTTTTGAGGATCTGGCGCAAATGATATGGCAGTTATACTATCCCGTGTTCTGCAGCTCGGCTCGACCCATTCCCAGTGCTCCCATGCGCTCGAATTGTGAAGTCTATCGTGAAGCCCGTTCGCCCTCCTTCTTCAACAGTCGATTGGAGTCTAGTTGCTCATCGCTTCTTGGACGCCTCGACCTTCTTCAGCTCCTCCCTGTGCACGTACAGCTGGTTAGCGATCGCAGTAGATCTGATATGGAGGTAGCGTGAGAGTCCCGTGTCCGGCATACCTCAGCTGCGTGGAGAAGTCGTCGCTCGTGTCATCGTCATCCCAAGACTCCTCCCAAAGGTGTTGTGTCCCTTCACTGCCGTTAGCAGCTTCTGTGTCCTCGGCGGCCCAGTCTACAGAGTCGACCCGTTAGTAAGCTGAGCTGATACGCCGACGTAGCGTATTCAGTGAGGGATGGAATATGGAGAGGCAAGGCGGAGCGCACCATCAACCGGGAAGTCCTCGAATTCGTCGTCCTCTTCGAGCGCGGCGGTCGGCTTCTGCTCTGCGACGGTCTCGGGCTTGTTCTCGCCGGCGGCAGGCGCCTTGTCGTCCTTGGGTGCGGAAGATGAGGAGGCCATGGTGGGAGGCTGCGTTGGGGTGATGGCGCTTGGGCTGGCGAGATGTAATGGTGATGCGAGTGTGAGCTGCGCAGAGGGTGGTTGGCGGGCTGGTTGATGCGGGTTTGTTTGGTTATTCGGGGCTGCTGCTGCGAGAGACGGAGCTAGGTTAGGAGTGCCCAGGTTCGCGCAGACGCGCCAGCTCGGCTTCATCCGTCAGCGAAGCGAAAAGCTGAGTGGCGGCGGCGCTTGGGTGCACGGGCCAGTTTGATAAGATTGATGCCATCAGCGATTGAAGGCGTCTCTTGCACTGTGCAACAGGACTAGAAATTGCCTCCTGAGACCTGACTTGTCAGGCCCAACTTCATGTCAATGACCACCTCAGGGATAGAGAGTTTTCCATTCAGGATAGGTATTGAACTGTGGCTTCACTCGAACATCTGTCTGTGAGGACTTCTCCAGACCAGGCTATCGGCAAGGCGCTTCAGGCCTGCTCGTTTGCTCGACATGTACGGATCCGTAGGTAGGTCATGTCTGATGTAAACGGTCGGGTCTCACCTCTTCTATGTATCTAAAAGCCAGCCCCTTTCACGGATGCCTTATGCACTTCAAGAAACTAACCTCAGCCCGAAGCTCTCCAACCGTTTGCGCGGGGTATTCAGGAAGAGCGAAGAACTTTAGAGCCCGTAAATATGACAAAGCCGAGCTGGCTAGCACCGTTACTACACACAACGCTTCATCGATCGTCTGTTGGCATGCTTTATGAGCAGGAGTTGAGATTGCCACTTGAACCACCCGAACCCCAAGGTAATGCGCTGAAGGCTCAAGACCCCAAACCTGCAAACGAATACGACCCCTCTTCGTCGCCAGGCATCCAACCGTCATTCTCCCTTCAAACTTGGCGGGGCTGTGATCCTTGCCTGCGGGGGCCTCTATTGTAGCGACCGCTGACCTGCAGCAGCAGCGTCAGCTCGCAGCTCCTCACATCCGCGGCGGACATCCTGTCCAGACCGTTTTAAACCGCACGGCTCCGGCTTTTTGCTGCTGGGGTTGGCCTGCCTTCCAGCCGCATTTCCTGGCTGGCAGTTTCTGCTGCCCCCTTGTGCCTTGCTCCTTCCTGCGACCGGATTACGCATTCGCGGATTCACCGGGTTTCTCGGCCTTTTGCTTCTGGAATCCTCAGCTACCTATTTGCCCCGGGACGCTGCCGCTGATTCTCACGCCCTCTGCTGCATGCACCTTGCGGGCTGCGCAACAACAACGGAGCACAAACACAACTTTCGCCAGACGCAATGTCGGCCCTTCGCTCATGGCTGCGCGGGCCCTCCGGGGGTTCGAGTTCCAAGGCGTCGTCCACCAAAGCCGCCAGTCCCCTGCCAAGCCCCGCCGCGAGCTTGTTGGCAGTCAATGGCCATGCCAAGCCCGCGCTCAGTCCGGCACAGCAGGAGAACTTGGATATTGAGGACGCGATGGAAGCCGCTGGTCGCATCATGAACGATGATATCGAGGGCGCCGAAGCCCGTTTGCGCAGTCGCGAAGGCGGCTCGGCATTTCATCAGCTCGGGTTGGGTCTCTCCACCTTCATGAGGAGTGTCTTGGGCTTTGAGAAGGAGATCATGGCTGAGGCTGCTGCCCTCTTGACTGAGACTGAAAACCGCGCCTGGAACGACATGAAGAAAGCGCAGAAGGACGCCGAAAAAGCCACTGGTGGTGGTGGCGGCGGCTGGTTCTCAAAGGCAACCCCGGCCACAACGAGTCCCTATGGTGCACCAAGGAGTAGCAGCACGATTTACCCGCCTGGCTCGGAGTTTGCCCTCGTCTACGCCTTGTCGCTGCTCATGAACGCTGTGGTAGGCGTTATGCATGAGAGTCTGACGGAGGGCCTCAAGGGGTTTTACAAGCTTCGCAGGGCTTATGCCACATTGGAGGGCATCATCCAAGCCGAGGATCAGTATGTGAGGTCGCTCCACGGTGATGTCTCTGCACCTATCGCCGCGCCGAAGCGGCCACGGATGTCAGACGATATGATGCCCGGAAGCTTTGATGACTCGGAATTCGCGGATCTCGAAGGCGCCGATACCCCTGCCAAGGGTGGCAAGGATGGGAGCGATGAGGACTTTGTTGATCTTGCCAATGACCTTTCTAGCGCGCAAACGCCAGGTATCCCCACGGTCACGGTCAACGACACGGACAAGACCACCGGTACTGTCGCGGACGCAGCTGCGATCGACGAGAAACTTAGCCGGCTCAGTGTCGCTGACAAACCGCCCAGCGATACCCAGGGGTCGTCACGCCCGCAAACTGCCTCAACGCAAAGCTCGCAGAATGGGGCTGGCTTACCAGAGCCCCGGACCTCCAATTCAGGACGGCCGTTCCCTAACAGCGCCGAGAAGGACAAGGACATGTTTACATCGCCGGTTGATGTTTTCGTACATAGCGGCGCGAATATGTGCTATGGAATCCTGCTTCTCATTCTCTCTATGGTCCCGCCAGCCTTCTCTCGCCTTCTCTACGTCATCGGATTCAAGGGAGATCGTGAGCGCGGAATACGGATGTTATGGCAAGCAAGCAAGTGCCCGAATATCAACGGTGCGATGGCAGGTCTCATGCTCCTCCAGTTTTACAACACTTTCCTTGGGTACGCGGATATCCTGCCAAGCGATAGCGACGTCGAGGAGCTCACAAAGTCTGATACAGACTCGGGCGATGTGGAAGCTGTTGGTTATCCCAAGGAGAAGTGCGATGCCCTTCTGGCAGACATGCGCGTCCGCTATCCTGAGTCAGGTCTGTGGAAGCTTGAAGAGGCCCGCGTCCGTGCCAATACCAGACGTCTGGACGAGGCTATTGAGATGCTCGACGACAACACCGAGAACAAGATGCGACAGATTACGGCCCTCAACAACTTCGAGCTAAGTATGAACTCGATGTACGCCATGAACTTTCCGCGTATGCGCGACAACTTCCTACGTTGTATCGAGCTCAACGACTGGAGTCACGCTCTGTACTATTACATTGCCGGTTGCGCCGATCTTGAGCTCTACCGAAATGAGTTCCATCGCGCAGCAAGCCTTGACAGGGACAGTGCCGAGTATAGGATTGTGAATACCGAGGCCCAGAAGCACAAGAAGTCGGCCGAGGACCACTTCCGGAAGGCGCCGACCGTAGCAGGCCGCAAGCGCTTTATGGCGCGCCAGCTACCGTTTGAGGTTTTTGTATGCCGGAAGCTGCAAAAGTGGGAGGAACGCGTCAAGGCGCTGGGGGTAGACCTTGCTGACGCCATCGGCGTTAGCCCGGCGATGGAGATGATCTATCTTTGGAACGGCAGCAAGCGCATGCCCATGGATCGGCTTGAGAAGGCGAGAGGGTACTTAGCTTGGGAGCGTTGCACGACCGGGAAGGAGAACTGGGCCAAGATCCAAACGGAAGTGGATGAGGCCGCCATTGCAACACTAGCCGAGTCTGCGCTGCTGAGGCAGTTGGGCAAGGGGGCAGAGTCCAGGAAGTTGGTCCAGCCCCTATTAGAGATGGACAGGTATGTCTGTGAAACTTTCCGCTGCCTTCGGTACTATTTACTGACAATTTTCCCAGCACATTGTTTAAGGGACCAACGAGGGATGACTACTGCCCTGCCGCCGCCCAATACGAAATAGCTGCCGTAGCGTGGATGGAGTTTTGCAACCCTAACGCATGGCCAAAGACCGACGAAAAGACTGGAGAGGTGACCACCGGCACAACGGACATAGAGACCTTCCGCCATCAGAAGGCGGACGAGTGCCAAATATATCTAGACAAACTCTCCAGGGCGGAAGCTTTCGTCCTTGACGCGCGATTTGGCATGAGAGTCAAGGCCGGCATCGAAACAGTCAAGTGGGTCAAGGGAAAGAAAGGATGGGCTTGATTCTTACCGAAAGATTTTAGATTGTCCTTCTTGCAGGGGGAACACGGCACATTACACTAGATGTAGGATAGACGTGCTTGGGTATGACTTCTTCAGGGTATAGAGGCTTGGGTTGCATTTTCTTTAGCGTGTGATGGTCTCGAGTGATTCTTGCACATAGTGTACATACAACATGGGTAGGTCGCTGTGATGGATGAGTTGGGTATTCCATATAGCACGACTTAGAGTAAGGAGAAGCGCTGATAACGGCGGAGCAGTGGATAAAAATGTGTTTCATGGCTCACCACGCAGAGTAGAAGTAAAACCGCTGGCATTATTTTAGCTGGAAATTCAGTCAACTTCTCTAATTATAGAATGCAAACCAAGAAGTGCAAATTCGGGTATCCCAGCTCAAACATCCAACTCAAACTCCCGTATCCGCTTCCAAAAACCGCGCCAGCTGAATGTGCATCCTAAACCAACCAAGATAGTCTTCCAGAGAAAAGCATCAACATAACTCCATGGCTCATCAACAAACTCAACTCGCCATGCTCTTCCTCCCCCTATTTCTCCTACTCCTCCTCAACCCCTCAATCCCATCCTGGATCATGCTCCCCGCCCCATTCGCAGCCTTGTCTCCCTTCTCCTTAAGATGGTGCTTCTCCGCCTCATCACGCACATCCTTCATCACGTCCCCTCCCAGACTCGTCCCGTGAACCCAGTCCAGCACGCCCCAGCATCCAAAATTCCCAGTGGGTCGTGCATAGTGTAGCGAGGTGCGCCGCGTGACGCCCCCCATGATGATTCCTGGGATGATGGTGTACCCGGAGAGGGTGAGGGTTTCCTCGACGGTGCAGAGGCCGAAAAAGAGGAAGTAGGTGAGCAAATGGAGGTGGCGCTGCATGAGGAGAGCGGGGAGGTAGATTGGGAGGAAGCGGTGGAGGAGGAAGGGGAGGGGGTGGTCGGCCATGAGCAGCAGGGAAAAGGGGGCTGCGCGGCGCTGATGCGCGCATTGGGCGTGTTGCGCGGCGAGGCGGCGCGTGGAGCGCTTTGAGGTTTGCGCGTGAAGGATGTACCGGTGGATGTAGTAGGTGAGGACCTCGCGCGCGGCGAAGAGGATGGCGATGTGCTTGCCCATCTGCCATGGGAGCGGGAGGGTTGCGGCGGCGTGGAAGAGTGGGGACTTGAGGATGAGCGCGGCGCCGAGGGAAATGACGCCCTCGAGTATGGTTTCGAGGGTGAGATTGAGCAGGGCGAGGCCCAGGAGGCGGGCTATCGAGCGGGCATCGCGTGGCGGGAGCGCTGAGGCGCCGTTGTACTTGATGGTCTCGGCGAGGGAGGGCAGGAGAGTGTCAACGAGGAGGAACAAGAGCGAGGGTATGAGCCAGAAGACTATTCGCAACCCGACTGTCCCGAAAAGCTCGACCTTCAGTGGGGAGTGACTGAGGATTAAGGTCGTCCAGGTCATGTAGAAGAAGAGGAGATTGAGCGAGGTTGACCACGATGTTAAGGAGGACGAAAAGAAGTAGGACGCGATGGGAACTGATAGTAGCAGATCCATCTTGACTTTTTCGCGACGATGGTCGACTTCAATGTGGTACGGGGCTTCAATTTCGAGCTGTAGGTAACAATGCAAAAGAGAGAAGCCCGAGTCCCGCTGACAATGGCCTTACAACTGCTTCATCCTCCCGCCAAGTTCGAGAACACCCAATTACGTCATGTTTCCAACGACTTGGTTACCTCGCCAGAACGGGAAGGCGGTCTAGGTGGGCAGAATCTCAAGTTCGTGCAACTCCAGGACTGCAATCCTGTGAGATAAAGTGGCCGGAATGTACACCGAGTTCGGTCGCATGTGAAGTTTGAATGAACTGCCAGTAGCGCTTGCCACGGCGATTTCCCCTGAGATATTGACGACATCTTTCTGACAACTTCCCCGCAAGTCCGATCGCTTTCGGAGGGGTTCTGACCGTTGGGGCTTTTCGCTGGGAGGCCTGGCCGGATCCATAACGGGACAGGGGCTCGCAAGCGGGAGCGATCGCCGCCATGGACAGCGAGACGGCGCCTCGCGCTGAACATCTCGACGTCGTGTATTTCCCGGCTCGAGTTGGGTGGCAGCACTGCCGTAGAGAATTATTACGGCGCGCTGAATAAAACCCGGCCGGCGCACGGAGCTTCTGGAGTGAATCCGGGCGAGCCGTGATGCCAAGCGCTGGGAGCGACACGGAAGGCCTTCCAGACTGGAGCTGGAGATCATAGCAGTCACGGTGCGTAGTCTCCCTGGTTGCCCAGTTGGTGCCGGTAACGGCGGATAAGCTGCTTCGGTCAACATGAAACTGGATTGCGCTGGGGCCTGCATCCGGAACCACACCTGTTCTGCGTTCTGCGTGTAAGATGCATGCACGCTGCAGCTCAGCGGCCCCTCAGCTCGATGACCCTCTCTCCCTTCAATTAATTGGCTGCGGCCACATGAACGGCCGAGACATGAGTTTCTTTTCAAGCTGCGGAGAGCGAGAGAAACGCGCCAGCCGGCAAATATCAGAGCCCACCTTAGCCGTCGTCCATATCATCAAAAAGAAGATATCACAAGAGGGAGAGACGGCGGAAAGGCGAGGAGGGGCGAAGGATCACGAGGCGGGGGGCGTCGCAGTTGGCGGTGGTTGGTAGTCGACGAACTGTGCGGGCTGCTGTGTCGCTTCCAGAAATCAATATTCTCCATCTTGGGTGTTACGCAGGGATTCTCCACACGCACGCAGCGCCCAAAGTTTGCCGTGGGTGGTTCGCCTTTTCTTGCATGAAAATTATTCTCACGCTCCAAGAGCCGAAACCGAGAAAGTATAACCATTGCGGAAAATGGCGTTGACAGCATTTATTTGATGGTTCGCTTCTCGCGATCGGCTCCGCTGTGGGTCGGACCCGGAGCTCGGGCCCCGTCGAAGCTCTGACATTTTGACTGGCGTGTGAGCTCTGCGAAGAAGCTGCATCCTGGCTGCGTCCTTTTCCCTTTGGCGAGCTTTGTTGGGTTGTGAAGGTCGCAGGGGGCCTCAGCTCGCTGCGGGCGTGGGGGGCGGGGCACCGAGGCACGGGCTTAAGTGGCCACTGTTAAACACGAAAAGGGGTGGGATTGATCAATTCAGGGGGTCTGATTCTCCCGTCGAGCCGTTAGGAGATGTGCGTGTGAGCGCAGCCGGATGCTAACAGCGCCGGCTGTGGGAGGACCCGTTCTGATAGATTGGGCAATCTGAGTGGCAGTCAGCAACCGGGTCGCGCACAGTCCCTTCCCTGTGGTCTCCAGTCCAGCTCTGTCCTCCTCGTCCCTGGATTTTGATCTCCACTTCCTCCTGCAGCAGCAAAGCAAAGCAAGCAGAGCTCTCGTTCCTCCGTCCACGCCGTGTTTGGCAGCGACATCTGCTCTCGCACTCCCCTCGAAGCGCTGCGCTGTGACGGCGCGCCTTTTCCCCCACCGCCCAACCTTCTCCTCTGCACGCCACCGTTGGAAGAGGAAAGACACGGTCAATGCTCAGGATTTTAGCCCGCGACATGCAGCAAGGCGTTGCCCGACCCCGTCGCTTGTCTCGCAGAACGTCGAGCTTGGTGCTGTGAAGTCAATTGCATCCCTACGCGCGACAGGGTCTACAGGGTCTCTTGCGCAGAGGAAAGATCTGTTGCTTGCTCCGACCGTCAGACTAACCGGTCCCGGACCGGTTACACCTATCGTAGCGGGCCCTCGACACCTGATCTCCCTGCATACGCCCAAGACGCAAGGCAGGACGCAGGTTTGCCGTTTGCTACTGCAGGAGGCAGTCTCAACAATTAGCCGCGCCAGATCTGCGAGGCAGAAGCAAGCTCAACTCGGTTTTGACACGCGGATCTTCCAGAAAGAGGCTTTCGGCTCCCGAGCTACCGGGCTAACGCGCCATAACACTCTCGGCACGCCGCCGACGCCCGCCGAGATGGATCGCTCCTCCTCCCCACCTGTCCAGCCCCCTTTCACAGTCCCGCGGCATACCCGTGACAGAGAACGTGGTTGGGCTCGGGAACAAGAACGCGAAGCCTCCCTTGCGTCGTCGCGACGCCCCAACGCCAACGCCCCTCACGCCATCTCGACAGCCGACCCGAGCCGCGACAGAGACTCTAACGACGTCTTCGGCGACTGGACCGATCGAGATCGCGAACGTTACGTCGAACGCTACCTTCGCGATAGAAACAACGACCCCGTCGCCCCGGCCCGCCTCAACACGCCCGGTGCCTCGCCCGAGGTCATCTCGTCGCTGATCACCTCGCTGTCGGCCTTCTCCCGTCCCCTTAGCGCTCATTTCGAGAGCCCCTCCTACCTGAACCCGAACGGCATACAAACTCCTCCTAATAATACCTCGACGCCGAGTTCTCCCACGGGCCAGCTCGGTGGCTCTTTCGGTGTCGACTACGGCGCGTATACCCAGCCGTCGCTGAACGAGATTCGAGAGGGGGAGGTATCGCTAGATGAGCTGGCCGCGGCCCCTCCGGTAATTAGAACCTCGAAACCACCCAGCGGTTTCTCGCCCTTGACCGCCCAGAAATCCCCAAGAAGCCCAGGTACCCGCGATGCATCCGGTCTGAGAAGTCTACTCTCGCGGAGTAGTTCCGGTGGTCTTTCCCGTCCGTCTAGTAGGGGTTCGGTAGCATCCGGGGCTGAAAGCATCGGTAAACCGAGCATCGAACGCTCGAGAGAAACCCAAACTAATGTGGAGGGTGATACGCTCAAGCGGCAGAACTCGCACGACAGCTGGGGGAAGAAGAGCGGCAGGAACCAGCGTGGGTTGATGTACATGAGCAGCAGAGAAAGATTGAAGGAAAACGAAGCAACAAAGAAGAGGGCGAGCATTGGCGCTGTTGGTAGTCATTCCAACGGACTCGCGTCCACTGGTGGTAACTTGCGCCTCGACCCACTATCTGCCGAATCCGTGATCAACGAAGAATCGCTGAGCGAATCTCCACCCCAATCCCAAAGACCCAGCTGGAGTGCGGATACCGGGAACGGTGGTGGTCTGCCGAGTCAGCGCCCTATTCCTACTCGAGACTCGTCACTTAGGAAGACGGGACCAAACGCAAAGAGGTCGTCGGCGAGGAATTCTAAGTCCAAGCGGGACAGCGACGGGGCTGCCAACGACACGATACAGGAGCTGGACGAACATAGTAGTGGCACGCGCAACTCAAAAACCGAAGCGAAGCGCCGCCAAGCGACTATCAAGCGGGACGATCTTGACCCGGTACGCCTTTCGGCTGACCTTTCTCGAAATCCATCATCATTCAGCAAACCTCGCCCAGATATCTATAGCACGAGCCCTTCTACACCAGCGAGTGCGATGTTCCCTGATCTCGACCCCGTCGACGACGGCGCTCCATCTCCTGCGGTCGCCCAGGGCCGAAGAAGGGACCGAGACACAAGCGCAGAGCGCCGTTACAGGCGACGCTCCGGTCACCTTACACCAGATCCCCTTGGGGGTTATCTCAGCGAGAACGGGTCAGCAACGCTCAAGACGAAACGCAGCAGTAGCAGACTCAAGCGGCTTTCGGGCGCGGCGAGCCCCACTACAGATCGATCGTCGGACCACGGTGTCTCTGCCAGGAACTCACACAGCGATCAGCCCCATATTGCATACGAGAGACCAACAAGCGCAGATAGTGTCGATGACGCTGTTGAGAGCTATCTGTGCAGTCCACGATTGAGCCAGAAGATCCGGCATCCGCAAACAGGGAGGGTCATTAGCTTTAGCGAAGTTGGAGATCCAAGTGGAAGCGCTGTATTCTGCTGTGTGGGCATGGGCTTAACTCGGTATATCACGGCATTCTACGATGAGCTGGCATTGACTCTCAAGCTTCGTCTAATCACCCCCGATCGGCCAGGTGTGGGAGATAGTGAGCCATACGCCGAAGGCACCGCGACTCCTCTCGGTTGGCCTGGTACGTTGCCCCTAAAAATTTCCACCTGATCAAAAACTGACCGCGAAAAGATGACGTCTACGCAATCTGCCAATCCCTGAAAATCACGAAATTTTCCATCCTTGCCCACTCGGCCGGTGCCATATACGCTTTAGCCACAGCGCTGCGAATGCCTCAGCACATTCGGGGCAGAATTCACCTGCTTGCCCCATGGATCCCCCCATCACAGATGAGCGTGTTTGGCGCCAGCGCCCAGACACCGCTCCCTCCTACGAATGCCATCCCTACCAGCCAACGGATTCTGAGGGCCCTCCCGACCCCGTTTCTCAAAGCTGCCAACAGCAGTTTTATGACGGCTACCAGCTCCAGCATCACCAGCTCACTTCCAAAGCAAAAGCGAGCCAAACGCGATAAGAAGGCCTTGGCGGCAAAGGAGGCTAAACGCGCAAGTGCGGAGGCGCTGGAAAACAAGGAGAACCGGCTCAGCGATCACCTGCCAAAAGACATGCCCCCAATACAGGCTGCCGACGAGAAGATGGACCAGATCCGACCAACTGGGGCAAGCCCTACTTCACCAGAGCCTGGGAGGACGAATGGATCGCTCACAAACGCTGTTGGACACCGCCATAACCGCTCGAACTCGTCGCAGCACGGCAGTCGTCGACAGTCGGAGAAGGAGGAACACATTCTCTCTGCGGCCGCCGCCATTGCGAATTCGCAGCTCATGGATCGTGAGCGTCAGGAGACGTACGACAATCGTCTGACCCACGCCATATGGCAGCTCGCGACCACTGGTGCAAACCCCGCAGTTGACCTGCTGGTCTGCTTGGAGCGCCGACACACTATCGGCTTCCGCTACGTTGATATTACCAGGCCAGTTGTTATCCACCACGGCAGCCGAGATAATCGTGTGCCTGTGGAAAATGTCAAGTGGCTGGGGAAGACGATGCGCCGGTGCGAAGTCCGGGTGCTGGAGGGCGAAGGCCATGGCTTGATGGCTAGCGCGCAAGTAATGGGCGGCATCCTCATGGAGGTCAGCCGGGAATGGGAAGAATGGGGCCGTGTGACTGGCGCAACAAGGCGGGAAACTGAGAGGTCGAGGAGGGGAACCATCGGCCAGGCAAGGTGAGAGACTTGTTGGATACCTTTGGTAGCACAACCTCGCCCTACACCAACTGCCAACCTTGGGCCCGAGCCATTACATACGCCTCGTTTGTCTTAACACTGTTGGTCATCGGGTACTAGCTCTGTTTGGCCAAACTATGTGTGTACAGAGGTGCGGATAGTCGTATCATTACTCATCAGCTTTGTGTAAAAAGGCTTTGCGGTCTTCCCGGTTGAGGGAATCGAGCAAGCGCATTGCTCGGGCCGTGGATGCGGGTGGCGCATCTAAAAGTGTGTGGATATCCTAGCGCGCATACAGCGGCGTGCTTTTTTTTCTTGACGACTTTCGTCAATGTTTTATTCCATATCCGCCTATCTATAGTCTAGGACTTGTACGCGTGTACAAATAATGTCGAATGCTAATGCAAACTCCTTTGAAGTATGCTCTCTGTCAACTTTGGTGCCGACGATGTTTGTGACGCACAGCCCCCTTTGATGTCCAACACCGCTTTCTTCAACGGCTTCGGCAGCAAGCCATATCCAAGGGAACAGCACATTTGCTTCGCCTTTAGAAAAACCACACAACACATCACTAACCCGCTTCAGGCTGGAGACTTATACATCCTGCTTCGCTTTTCCCTGGCATCGGCCCCTTTGCCCAGCTGCAATCCATGTCTGACGCTCACACAGGCGCAGGTACGGGCGTGCTTGGCAGGCCTGCAGCCCCGGTAATCTCGGAGGGTTCGAGCTTCACTCTGAGCTTGATTCTATCCACACGCATGTCAGTCAATGGCCTCGAGCATGTGGCATCAGGGTACATGTCTCTCAGGGATTGGGTCAGGATTCCGGTTGGCATACGTGGGCATGCGTGGTTTCAAGAGCGAGACATACCCACCCTTTGGACGTTTATTCTTGAACTTGTCCTTGCCCTTCTTCATGCGAGCTTTGAGGCGGCCGGCGTACCCGCGGGCTTTCTTGATAGCGCGTCGCGGCAGTAGCTTGAGCTTCTTACGGCGGATACCCTTGGACTTGCTGGACTTGCCCTCAGAATCCGGAGCGGGTGTCTTCTTGGTCTTAAAGGCGTCGCCGAGGTGCGGGATGTGGATGGCGTTGGTCGTGTCGTCGATCTCGGGGAGTGTGATGTGTGTGCTGGCGAGGGCATCGTCGAGGTTTGCTGCTGTGAGGGGCAGGTCGGGCGCGCCGGTCTCGGGGAAGCGGAAGTCTTTGAGGGACTGGGTGATTTTGGAGTCTTGAGAGAGGCGTTTGGGTTGCTTGCCGGCTGCGGCGGCTGATCGGGGGATGGTTGCTGAGGAAGCGGAGGAGGCGCGCGGCTTGGTCTTGGGTGGCTTTGCCTTCTTTTCCTCGGGCTGCTTGAAGGGCTTTGGAGGTTTGGCGGGTTTGGCGGGTTTGGCGGGTTTGGCAAGTTTGTGTTTGGAATCAAGGGCAGGGCTTGGCTCCTCGGTGGTTGGTGGTGCCAATGGTACTGGTTCGACGGTTGTAACTTCGGTAGCCGGTGCCTCGGGAGCTGCTAGGACCACGGGGGCCGCCAGCTTGCCAAAGGAGAACATCGCAGCAGGGCTTGGAGTCTGGAGATAGATGAGCGGTGTTAGCGTGAGAAAGAAGGGGCAAATGATTGACCTGCTTTGTTGGGCTCTGAGGTTGTCAAAGCAGGGGGCAGCTGACCAGCTGAGGAAAAGGTGTCGCACGAGTATCGGTAGGATGCTTTGGAGCCCAATATCAGGAAATATGACGGGCTTGTAATGCTAGAATGTAAAATGATGCAGTGTAGGGTGTCGTGGTGATTCAGCAGGTCTGAGGCTTGAGCGTTCGGGTACAGGTTCGCAACAACTCCAAGTCGCCATTTGTCAGACGAAACTCGACATCTTCCCCACCAAGGCTCGCTCTTTCCGCATCTGCGCTCTTGCCCGAGACTACCCGCTGCGCGTTTGCAAGTCGGGCCATTGATCTGCTCCCGCCTGTGGAAAGCTCCGCGCTATTCTTGCGAGGTATTCTTGCGACAGCATTTGAGTGGGAAGGCGCCACTCACGAGAGCCCCTCACGGCTTCATTCCGCGTGAATCCGAACTCCCAGGGCTTTGTCTCTTGTGACCTTTATCACGAGCACGAGTGTCCACTAATTGATCCCATGGCGGAACCGCTCCAGCGGGCTGATCTCGATAACTCGCCACCTCATCATGAGTGCCCTATGAGGAGGAGCGTGTCTAGACGCAATTTGTCTGATGGAGCAACTGCTCGTTCGTGTTTCTTGACATCGAGACCGCGAGAGTGTGTCAGGTTGTCAGCCTTGACTCAGAGCTACGTCTGACCTCCAGGACATTGGATCAGCTCGGCTCGCCGACCTGTGTCCTGACAAACAACCGAGGCGATTGTGCTACCCAGTTTCGGTTTCTGTTGATTGATTCACGGGCCAGAGAAGCTGACTGCGTCCGCTCATGGCTATATATTGAACCCAACCCTTCGGCTCTGCTCTCCTGGCTCTTCTTCAGCACACACCGACCACGCTACCGACAAAGTATCACTACCTACGCCAGATCTGCCTTGAAGCACACCGGCAAGCCTTTTAAGATTTAACACACGGGAACTTATTCCACCTCTCAACACAGCTTCACACTCACCATGGATAAAGCATCAAGACCTTCGTATTCAACAAAAGACTAATATTTTTGTGAAGCATCGTCTGAATGGGAAGCCCCAGAGGTAGACTTCAGCGACTACTGTAACATTCCCCTTTGATTGCGCCATCATGTGACCGTGGCTTCCACGCTTGTTATGTGCTAACACTTCTCAGCGCATCTGATGAAGAACGAGGCCGAAGCCAAGGAACTAGCACCGAGAGTTATCCAGGATAAAGGCGGCGACAACATGGACATTGACCAGCTCAAGAAGTTCCGAGAAGGCATGGATTCGAAGGAGGACGAATCGACTGGGCTTGCACAGGCCTTTTACAGCGCAATTGTTGCTGAGCTGGACAGTAAGTGTTTTCGAGCAAAATCGGCGGTATTCCACAGCTGCGAATGGATACAGCTGATACGTTGCTTGGACATGATTGCTCGAAAGAGTTAAGCAGAGGACAATTTCGCCCCCTGCGTTGAATTGAAACTTGTGTTGGCTCTCCACGAACTATGAATTGGTGGTGATGCTCAACTAACGAAAGCGGGTTCCTCCAGAATCGATCCTTGGCACAAATGTAGCCTGTGTACCTCTCCTGGAGACTAGGCGCACGCTCCTTCTAGTAAACAACAAGAGAATAGGTGACAGAGACATAATGAAACGCGTTGATCTCAGCATGATGATTTCTATAGGCTAAACCTGAAGCATGTGTCAAAACCTCGTGTCACCACTCAAGTCATGGAAGGTAGGTATTTAAGCGAGCCCACCACTACCGGTTATATTGACGGCTACCCTTTTCTCATTCCTCGGGGTCTGCGCCATCTGCGCACGACTCCATCTCCCTTGGCTGGTAAAGCTCTAGGAGCCGACGAGAAGGATAACACACACGTGCGCAGGATGGACGCGTGTCTCTACGACATCGACAACTTCGGGATGCCTCGCATAGCCTGCCTCGGTGTCTCAATAGGGCACAAATCAGGAAAAATGGACACATGTACAGGCGGATGCCGCACCAGCCTACGCCCAAGCTTGAGATTGATAAATGGATTGGTGATTTATTGCGAGGCCGCCTGAGGAGTAACCAGTGTGACGACACCCTTGGCTTGGGGTCGAGTGGTGAAAGCCCCAGGAGGGCAGCTCCCAATATCCAGGACCCAAGGAACACCGTCGCGATATTAAGCGGACCATTCTCATGGGCAGCTAAGGTCACATGGGAGCCCATTGTGTCCAGAATTGGTCGTCCTGGGCACGGCACGGCAGCTACGCACCAGACTTGGCAGCGCTGGCCGCACCAGCCACGACCCGTTGCCTAGCACTGCCGACCCCTGAGATTCTGGGAACGCATGAGGGATTCCATATAAAGTGGAGGAGCATTTGGCAGGACCCTACTACTCCCCACACACTTAACCCCAGTCTCCCGCACCACACCCTGCAGCTCAATTGCACATCATAATAGCTACTTTAAATCTCTATATTCCTCTTTGGGATAGCAACACCTTTTGACATGATCTTCTCCACTACCCGCGTCATCCTCGCCTGCGTCTCAGCGCTCGCTGCCGTCGCGAGAGCGGAAGGCAATTGCGACAATGGCATCCGTCTGGCTGAGAGTTCCAAAGAGTTCTATCTCACCAACAACACCGCCGGTTCCGTAAGGCATATCGACTACGCCAAGTGGTTGCTGTACAGCGGCCCCGAGCACCAATTCAACATCACATGGGAGTGTGCTGATGCATCTCTCCCCGTCCTTGTCCAGTGGACAATAAATGGATCGGACAGCACCGGCAAACAAAAGGAAATCCGATGGGGTCGCAGTAAGTACCATAAAGGTCATTCTGGCTGTTCATAACGCTAATAAACACTCTTTAGATCTCACCACCGATTTCACAGACCAGAAATTGGGTAACGGCACCTTCTGGTGGAAGCCAGCCGCTGCCCTCAGCGACGTGACCTGGGACAACGACACCTTCACGCCCAAAGTCTCAACCGACGAGGCAAGGGCGCAGGCCAGCCTGAACTGGAACTACATCTCCGTCTCGCAGCCCGAGAAGGGTCCCAGCAAGCCGGACCACGCCCAAAGCCAGCCTTTTACGCTCCAGTCCGATCGAATCTTCGAGTTCATGCAGAGCCAGTATAAGTCAGGGTCTGAGGCCGAGTATCGCAAGTGGTTGATGGCCGTGGTGCCCGGTGTCATCATCGGCATTCTCATCTTCACGCTGTTTGGTGTCTACATTGGGTATTCGATCGAGAAGCGCCAGATCTACAAGCGGCAGACGCTGGCTGCTCGGTATTAATGACGAGGCTATGTCAAGGGTTAAGGGGTAATTTCTTCTTCTCATTTTGCTTTCAGTCATGACTCTCTTTTGATGTAGCAGCGGACAAATCATTCCCATAGACAGCGTCGGCACATTCGCTTTTATAGCCATACCCACAGGGCGTCATGATCGGCTACAGGACGACCCTGAACTGTACAATAATATTTGCGTTTAACACCATACCACCTGCATCCCCCTGACCACCCCTCCAAACTCCCCATCTACTCACCCCCAGGCTTCCTCCCTAAACAAATCAAAAACGGAAACGTCATCTTATGTTCCATAACCCGATTCCCCGGCTCCGTCTCAACCATCTTCTCCATCTCAAACGCCGTCTCCACCCC
>Ga0247770_1001009_pt1 | contig 24694 bp, 9 predicted proteins | sample UWRJL136409B6_FD_179943 | JGI IMG/M metagenome (GOLD analysis project Ga0247770, IMG submission 179943) | Plant litter microbial communities from Arlington Agricultural Research Station in Wisconsin, United States - UWRJ-L136-409B-6 | ecosystem: Environmental > Terrestrial > Plant litter >... | reverse complement strand
AATCCTGGTCTTTTTTTTTTTTTTTCTGCGGTGGCTTGACTTTCGATATCGTCAGCTGAGACTTTGTTCAGGAGGATGAGGCTGTCCAGTTGGCGATTCCTCGCAAATTTCCTTGGCCAGCCATCTACCAATCAAATGTGTTGGAGGGGTGGCGGTCGTCAGCGAAAGGCGACATCAAGGAGACATCGGCAGGGAAGAAGTTGCTTGGTCGTCCGGGTAGCAGCGGGATTTCAAGTTGACTCTGCTCTATTGTCTAAATTAGCAGGCACATGCTAGCGGATTTGCGCTTTTGGTATGAGGTGGTCACGCCACCGAGGAGGAACGAGAGAGCCAGAGGACGCTGATGGTACAACGTTGAGGCCTCCCTCAGGGCCTTCAGTGGGTAGAATTTAAGAAAAGTTGCGATTTGAACTACAGAGTACTGCCTACTTATCTTAGCCATGTTTGACGATTTCCCTGATCATTTCTCTAATCATTTCCTGAGCAGCGCCTGAGCTTATCTCTGCAAGAACAGCTGCCATTTCTTAGCTTTGGAGTCTTTGGAAGCCAGGGGTACCTGTAGCGGGCGAAAGAAAGTCGTAAATTTAGAATATCTCGAAGCCTAGATCTTTAGTTTTGGTGCGTCGGGATTCTCCCACTGCCTAGTTGGTATGTACATGTAGGTGCGCGACATCCAGGTGTCGGATGCTCTGCCCTTAATCTATGTTGCCAAGGCGTCCAAGAGAAGGATTCGATAAATTGGGGCTTGTGTAACAGATCTGAATGCGCATCTCCAGCTCGACTAGGAAGGCCACTATTCCAAAACGGCCGGGGATCTCCACTCCGCAATAGCCTAAACTCAGTTTCTTGCAGCTGCGCCGCAACACCACAGCAGTGTACGCCTTGCTGTGCCCCAGCTGATCAACCAATCTTTTGTATGCCGGGCTAGCCAGGCCTCTAGCAAATGCAAGCGGGCAGTTGGGGAAACCCTAGGCAGGTAGTTAAATACCAAGTGCACGGATGATCACAATCTAGTTATACGTTTAGTTGCGAGTTCCCGACCGCTAATTCCTGGTGAACAATACGCAAGCGACTCACTCGGCTGTGGGTACGATTGCCATGTATTTGATATGCAGCATATAGTGCAGAGGGTTTTAATACCGAGCCAAGGTTTTACCTAGCCAAGGTTTTCGGTTAAATCGGGATAGGCACAGCACCAGGAAGGCGCGAATTTCGCATATATTCAACGGTGTTTGTTCAACCTGCTTCCGGGAAGATTTGCTCACCAGGCAATTGCTCTAGCAGGCAAGCGAACATGGTCGCCCTCAAGAACGTGACGCGTGCGCTGTGCACGACGCCGGCATGCCTCCAACTGGCGTCGTACTACACCGACAACCTCTCCCCCGTCTACAAGTCTCTCGACCCCTGCGTCGACTTTGACGAGATGGTCTGCGGCGGATGGCGCTCCCGCCACGTGATCCCGCCCGAGGGCACGCAAAGAACGGCCCTGTCGTTGGTCAATGACAAAAACACGGAGCTCCTCCGCGCCGTCATCGAAGGCGGCTACCCGCGGGATTCGGCCCACTCGCACTTTTCGCCTCGGAACCTGCACCCCGGGATGGCTTCGGTGGACGAGGAGAATTTCAACAAGATGAAGCTTGCGTACAGCGCCTGCATGGACGAGGACGGTCTCAAGAAAGCCGGCTTGGCGCCCATCCGCAATCTGGTCGGCCGGCTGAGAGCGACGTTTGTTGGGGGCGACGACTGGTCGGCCCCGACGATGTTCACGCACCGGCTCGGCACAAGCACCCTGATTTATGCCTATGTCGATTCCGACTTTGACGACCCGGAGCGGCAGCTCATCAATCTGAATTCCGGCCCGGGGCTGAGCTTGCAGCGCAAGGACTACTATTCCAACGCGACCATGCTGGAGAACGAGTACGTCCCTGCCATGGCCGGAATTTTGCAGGCGGTGCAACAAACCAACGCGTCTTCTCCGGCGGGGAACTTCAACTTCACCGAGCAGGCGAGGCAGGTGGTCAAGTTGGAGGCCGACCTGGCTGGTATTGCGCCGGCGCAGAACCTCGAGTTTTTTGTAGGCACCTACGTTCCATCTCCGGGTCTACGTCCCCGCTATGACTCACATAGTTTTCAAGAAAATTGCATCCAAACTCCCCCTTGGCGCCGTGGACGCCCTAGCCCCCGAGCTTGGTCTGGCGAAGATGGCCGCGGCCTTGTCGCCTCCCGGCGTCCCGGCGGGTGATGTTTTGCTGTACCAGGCCTACGTAGGCAATTTAAGCAAAGTTCTCGAATCCACCCCGCGCGAGGCGATCGAGGGTTATTTCGTCTGGCGCGCCGTCCTCGCGGTCCGCACAGCCGTCCTCACCACCGACGACGACGACGTCTTCAAGCCCTTTAACAACCTGCGTCAACGCCTTTCGGGCGTGGTGGGCGAGCTCGCCACGCCGCCGCGCTGGAGGACGTGCTTGTCTTTTGCGTCCAACAGCTTGGGCTGGTTCCTGTCCCGTTTCTTCATCGAGACCACCTTTTCCGCGCGCGACCGGGAGCTGAGCAACCAGATCGTGGCCGACGTGCGCAGCGTGTACGTCGCCAACTTTGGGACGCTCCCGTGGATGGATGATGCGACGCGCCAAAAGGCCATCGAAAAGGTTGACAGGATGGCGCAAAAGATTGGCTACCCGACCGACAGCCCCAACGTCGCCGACCCGGAGACCCTGCGGGACCTGTACGCCGGGGTTGAGGTTACAGCGAGCCATTTTGACACAAGCATCTCCATTTCCAACGATACCATGGTCAAAACTTGGAACAAGCTCGCGGGTCCCACCGACCGCGAGAACTGGGGCTCCTACTATCCCATCATCCCGCTACCGGTCCGAGGTGAACGAGGTTTTGTTCCCCGCCGGCATCCTGCAGCCCCCCGTCTTTTTTGGCGGGGGAGACGTGCCGTCGGCGGTGAACTACGGCGCCTTTGGTGCGGTCGCGGGCCACGAGGTGTCGCACGGCTTCGACAGGAACGGGCGTAACTTTGACAGCGCGGGCCGGCTGGTGAACTGGTGGAGCGACGGCGTGCTGGCCGAGTACAATCGTCGATCGCAATGCTTTGTGGACCAGTTCGGCAACATGACGGTGTACGCGAATGACGACGGCGGCGGCGCCACCACCAACAAGACCCGCAAGGGCTTTAAGCTAGACGCGCAGCGGACGCTCGGCGAGAACCAGGCCGACAGCGCGGGCATCGTAGCGGCGTTTGCGTCGTGGCAGATGCGCAAGACGCTGAATGGAAAGCAAAAAGAACCCGCGCTGCCGGGGCTGGAGGAATGGACCGACGAGCAGCTCTTCTTTTTGGCCTATGGGAATTTTTGGTGCGGCGTCATCAGCGAGGAGGGACTACGGCTGCAGATCGCGACCGACTCGCACGCGCCCAACGCGGCGCGGACGCTAGGCACAACCGCCAACTCGAGGGCCTTTAGGGAGGCCTTTGGGTGCAGGGTGACGGAGCCGACTTGTTCGCTGTGGTGATGATGAGTGTTCCAATCAGCCAAAGCAACCAAAATGGCAATGCACTATTTCCGGGGGTCTCTCCAACCCGTGAGCGAATTGCCGGGGAACTGCACATTGACTACAGGTAGGTACGCCGCACCATTTTGGCAGATGGTTTATTACGCCCAATCCGGCTCCTGAAGCCATTCAAGAGAGAATGATCATGGCACAATTAGCAATCTCACCGTTGTATCACTCCACATCTACTCGATGCTAGGGAATGTATAGCACAACCATCTACCTGCGGCACCCACTAGAGACGGCTTTTGAGGCGCTAAACAAGAGGACCTTGCGACGTGCGTGGCTGGTGCAGGTAGTGATGTTGCCAAGGCGCCTCCTGACCATGTCAGCCAGAAGGAACTAAGTATCCTTTTCTTTGATTGCAGTGGTGGCCACTGCAGTTGAGTACCCGCCTTTCGGATCGCTCAGATCCGACCTCCGAAGGCTTGCTTCCATGTTCTTTGGAGCACACTGCACCGGCGGCAAATTCCGCCTCCCAGTTGGTGCGTCCGTCCCTGGCGTGTCCCCTGTGCCCATCCATTTCCGCTCGGATAAAAGCCGGAATAACTCGGCGACACAGTTGGAGGAGGGTGACGTAAGATTGAGGGGTACGTCACAGAGCGGCGTCTCATCTGCTGCCTCAGAGTTTCATCCGTTTCTTCAATCAAACACACCTACACTGTACTATCGACTTACCCTCTCTATGCCTGCACGTTGGGTCCGCCTCGGCGCCGTCACCTCGGTAGTCCTATTGGTTCTGGTATTTGCGTTTGTGCTCCTCCATGGCTGGCGGTGGGAAGCCGTGTATCCAAACGTAACGCGGGATGGGTTGCCGATCCCGGCGCGCGACCTGTTCAGTTGCGTGCGGCCATACGACGCCGATATGCCGCATTGCTGCGTCAGAAATAGCCTTGGGGACCGTGACTGTCATGAGGCTACGCACTGGGCTGAGACTGAGCACTGGTCGTACTGTGGTGAGAGGTTCGAGTCGGTCATGCTGTGCTGCTTTTACCTGGTGTAAGTTCCACTTTCTTGGTAGTTGATATAACGCCCTTGCCCTGGTTATCACTGGTTAGTAGTGTGTTCTATATAGCACTAAATAACGTTTATAGGACGAACTTGCCGGCGAGGGTTTATACTGCGATCGGGCTGCCCAGAGCCTTGAGCAGCGCCTCCTGCAAGTTGTAGATAAAACTTGGCTTGTTGAGAAACAGCCTGGTTTCCTGCGACGAATCTGGGCACACGAAATTTCCTTTTTCGTCTGTCATCCTGAGCTAGGGTGAGCTGTGGCTGATTTGTCCTAAGCTTCCCCTGATTCTTCCCTGAGCCAGGGTGATCCCATCCGCCTCTGCAGCACAGCCTCAGAGGCCCCTTTTCAGTCACCTCGGCTAAAGTTTCCTCTCGATGAAAGCAGACGACGCGTAATCTGTAAGGGTAGCTGTCAGAAACATTGCACACTGGAATCTGTGGAAACAATGGGGGTTGCAACTGCTTGATTGAATCGCTTGTTGGCTCTCTGGCTCCTCTAGAGAGCTCCGTATTATAGTACTGCGTGGTGGCAACAGTGGTGGCAAATGCCGGCCCTGGCCAGCTGAACCGACTGTGCCTGTTCAGCTCCCCTGCGCTCTGGCCTCCGGCCAAAACTCCGTCAATCTGACACTTGTTGTGTGGGGCGCAAAAGCGCCCACCACCTGAATTCCACCCAATCATAGCATTCCTTAGTCCAGCCAATCAGACAATCCTCAAAGAGGAAGAGAAGCGGGGGAAGGGCACCACTGCTGGGCATTAACAGACACAACCAACCCAACATCGATCAAGCAGGCCACCGTCCTCGGATCATCGGCCCCAAACCAGCGTGATGTCGGCGCTGGGTAAAGTAAAGACGTACCGCGCACGCCAGCTGCTATGCATCTTGACGTCGCTACCGCAGGTTGCCTCCTTCCTAACTAGCATAGTCCCTAGACTTACCACCGACAATGTCTGTATATTCTCGCTTGCTACGAGCCTTAACTTGCTTGAGATTCCCCCTAGCAAAGTCTCTACTCTCATGTTTAACCAGGTTCCGCCCATGTTTAACGACAGCAGCATAGAGTGGGTTATTTTGGGACAGATAGCTGGACTCCTGCGGGACCTGATTATCGACGTACATTTTCGAGACTTCACGCTACTTAACGACGTGCCTGACAAGACGCATTTACTTAACTGCATTGCAGTCTTAGGCCTCGCGAGCCACCCCTTTAGTTCCTGGTAGTAGCGTGGCCCCTGTACCAGCTTCATATGGCTGAGAGATCGGCTCCCCTAGGAGCTTCCTAATGTCCGGAGTATTATATACAGATACGACACGACCCTGGTTAACAGCGACTCTGTGAAAGGAGTTAACGACATTGCTGTCGCCCTTATTGCCAAAATGAAGTCTATCGGGAGGGGCAGCCCTTCGTCGCGACTAATGGTCATCATCGCCTACAGCCTCGGTGGCATCGTCGTGAAGCAGGCCATGGTCGCCATAGCTCGGGCCCACGATTCTACAGGCGAGATACTAGAGTCTATTTACCGTGCTATCTTTTTTAGCGTGCCGAATCGAGGCATGCAAATTTCACATCTCCTTCCCATAGTTTATGGCAGGCTAAACAGCCACCTCGCCCAGCTCTTATCCACCACGTCGGATTACCTTAAGGAACTGGACCACCAGTTCTCGGGAATTGTCACGTATAAGGGCATTAAAATTATATCTATCTATAAGACAAAGCGTACTAAGACGCCCCAGGTATAATAACGGCCCTTATTACTATTAATGTTAATGCGGAATGAGTGCTGATCATTGCTTAGTAGAAAGACGCTTTAAGACAGTGGACGAAAGGCGGCCTTAAGGAACTGCTAGTTGATAAAGCTTCCACTATACAACGAAATTCCAGCCTTAATATGCCCGTGGACAAGGACCATTTAAATATGGTCAAATTTGGTACCGACGATTAAAACTGCTAGGCTATACTTAACTTCATTCTTAATTCACAGACAATCGATTCTACACCCCCCAGGCCCGGAAAAGCAGAGGACCCTACTATATGAAGCTCGCGTGAGAGAGGTACATTTAGGCCCGACACGAAAGATGAATACCGTAAAAAGGTCACCCAGCTTAAGAGTAAGTCCGTTAATCATTTTTCTCCGCGGGTTACACCTGACATGGGATCGTAAGTTAACATCCTCTAGGAATGTGTTCCAGCCTGTATATCCCGGAATCAGGCCATCGCCTTGATGACATTAAAAATCCCCACGGTTCAATATTCGAATGGATCTACGATGACACGTCCGTCAACTTTTCTGGGTGGCTCAAAGGACCGGGGAAGATATTTTAGATCAACGGAAAGCCTGGCTGCGGTAAATCAACCATCATGAAACTAATCCGCAACGATAATCGGACTTGGAAAATATTAGTAGACAGACTGGATGTGGACTCCTGGGCCTTAGGTACGGCCGACTTTTTCTTCTACGACCGGGGCTCTGCAATGCAGAAATTAATTAAAGGGATGCTTTCCCGGATTCTGTGTTAACTATTGAAGGATTGGAATTTTCCTTTTGGTGTGGCTGAGCTACTGCTACTGATCTGGAAGGCATTACCTTTAAGCCGACGCCGACGTAAAGGGAGTGAGCACGACGACGTGCTGGATTTGGACCCGGATTGAATGTGGACCTTGAAGAGTCTGTGTCAGGTCCTCGAAATTATCCTAAACTAACACCTAAAGCCGATTCTTCTTCTGTTCTTCCTCGATGCACTGGACGAGTTTGACGGCAAGCCGTAATCTATTACCGGCTTTATCCGAGATCTAATACAGCCGAGGGAAGGCTCCTGTATAAAGGTTAAGGTCTGTTACTTAAGCTGGCCTTAGAACGTGTTTAGGGACTTATTTAACAATCTCGATGGCCTTTAAGTCCACGAACACACACGTGAGGATATCTCGCGGTATATTAACGTTAGGTTTAAGACTAACCTATAAACGAGGGAGATGATGGATCTGGGATCAGAAGACGATAAGAAGGCGATTCAAACGTTAAAGAGAGCACTCTCCAAGCGGGCCGAAGGCGTCTTTATATAGGTAAAGCTGGTTACGGATGAATTGTTTAAAGCCTGCACCGACGGTAGCATCCCCGAGGAATTACTGGAGCTCCTATCCTCCATCCCGGTAGATCTGGATAAAACATACCAGCGCCTTATCAACCGTATCCCGCTAGAATACCGATTCGAAAGTTACGTGTTAATTGAGGTTGTCTTACGAAATCAGTATGCTTTTGGACTCTGGGATCTTAGCCTAACCCTACTCTGCGCGCTTAGTAAGTCTGTTACGTCGGTGGAAAGGCTGCCCGCCGACCCTTTCTCTAGAGATTTTTTAGATATTACCCGTTGTCGCTTGCAGAGTCGCTGCGGTGGAATTCTCGAGGTATTGAACGATATAACGGTTTAGTTCATGTATCAGACTGCTAAGGAGTACTTTAGCAGGCTGGGGGTATCTGAGGCTATCCTGGCCTATGACGCTAAGCTTTATGTCGAGAATGGCTTTACCTTCATTGTTAAGTTTTATCTCACACTTACGTCTGTGCGATTATCGGGGCCATTTAACGGGCTTGGCTATCTGCTTACAAAGTTTCAGATAAACCGTCTCACGGACTCTCCTTTACACTTTTGGGAGCAATGTATTGACTGGTATAATGGTTACAGCTATGGTAGTTACAGGTATGGTGACGGTTATAGGGATGACTTAGTTTATTATAATACCGGCATCAAGTTAGAGATGAAATTCATGTCTCGGTTGCTGGACCGTAAGTTGTTGGCCGACCACTTCCTTTAGCTCCTAGACTATTGCCCTTTTCAACCAAGCCTTAAGGGCTTTAAGGACTATTGCATATCCGCAGCCTACATGTCTAAGGTGTCGACTAGGTGAACTCTGTGCGGGTTCCTCCTGACAAAAGGTGGCGACGAAGTCATCTAAAACTTATTTTCCTGCGTTCCTGCACGCGAGTTTGAATCAGGGCGGCGCTGCACTTCCGTTAAAGATTTCGCTAGGGAGGCTGGGCTGCGACTATTCCTTGAGGAGAGCGGGATCCCCCCAGCGAGCAGACGGCCTGCAAGAAGGGAAGCGTTATCCAGAAGGCGTCGCATCTTTACCGATGAATGCTATATTCCGCCGTCGTCGCCATCACCCCATCCCACGCCGCCGTGGCCACAAGCGCGCGAACGTTATCAACGGCTGGTTAGCCAAGAAGGCTGGTACAGCTATGAGCCGTGGGAATCGGGGCCTCGCATGGCCTTAAGGAACAGCTCGCAAGCCTATGCTGCGCACGTGTAGCCCTTAGACGGACTTGCGCCGCCACAGGAGCAGCATTGGCAGCGGTATTACTCGCCAGGCCCTCGTTACTACCATTACAGGTCCATGTCCCAGGAGCCGCTCCCTTTAAGGTACGCTTAGACGTAGCGGGAATATTACCAGGAGACATCGTGCGGCTAGCGACCAGGAAGGCATAACTACGAACGGGTTAATGACGAGTATTCAGGTTAACAGAGTAAAGGTAATAGGACTTATAATTATTATAGTTAAATAGATTAGGTTTAAAAGGTTTAGTTAACGTACCTGGATATAAAGGGGTAGGTATTTACATACCACTGTCCTTAATGCGCGTTCATTTTCCGCGATTGGGAGCCTCGACAGACGCCTATCGCTACACCAAATCCTTGAAAACAAATTGACTGCGACCACACACCTCGTCCCGAGCAGCGCTAAACTCTTGTCAGAAGCACTGCACTCTAGATTGTAACTGTGTGATTATATTGCTTATTCGGCTCTCTAGCTCAGCCAGAGAACCTTCCTTATAACTGTGAATAGTGGCAAGCTGTGTGGTAAAGCCGCGCGGCTACAATTGCGCGTCTGTGGCAATGGTTACAAATCTATTGTTCTGTTAGTTTCTAGATTCTTCTTTCTGACAGTTCTGGCCTCTGGCCAGAACCCCCTTCTTTCTGACAACTCTCGCCGTCTGGTATCTGAGGCGGTAAGGACCTGTTTAATGTTAAGCAGAGGCTATATGTACATTTAAAGCCCTATTACTTAAATAACGTCTCCTTACGCTTTTTTAACGTAAGTTTGGTACTTAAGTCTATTATATAGTTAGAGTTAATAAAAGTGAAGAGATATCTACGGCTCTTTTTAGGCAGGTTAATAAATAATAGAAAAGGAAACCGTATGTATAATATTTCAATTATATCCGATTGATTTCTTCTTTAAACTTATGTAAACACTTATATTTTAGATAACCTCGTTAAGATGTGGTGCTGACCAGGAGCTAATACCTAGATGCGTTGCTGATTTAGTGACTAAATCAAGTACTTTAGCCTTCTGTGGAGAATTCTGCGCTTATACCGTAATATTAAAACCCTTGTTTTAAGGATGCGACCTTCTTTAGCAGCGCTTATAATAGGTGCTAACATGCTATTTGAAGGATTATTAGAGCCTGGATGGGTGCTTAACTGTTTAGTGTACATCCTCTTTAGTTAGTTAAGAATTTTGAGTTAAAATAAGAAAAATGATTAAATATTTGTGGTTATTGCTTTTAAGTAGCTTAAATTCTGGGAAGCGAGTAAAGTAAGGTCTTGTCATAACCCAGGCAAGCGGTTAACAAAATAAAACGCACTCACAAAGTGGCACGTGTAGTGCCCTATTAACAGACCCCTTAATAATTCTTCCAGTTTCCACTTAAGCTACCACTCCTCTATCTAATTACTACAACTACTGTAACCTTACAATTGCAATGGGCCTTAGCGACCTCCATCATATAACACCTAAAAAGTCTAAAGTTATTAGAGCCATTACTTTTGCGAAAGCTTATAAGTTAGATTTCTTTTATTTTAATATCTTTTAAGAGAATGAGGTTAGCAAACGGCAGGGGTGGAAAATTCTGCATAATAGCCGTAACAGACGACACTTAAAAGTTGAAACACGTGGCCGACTGAAGCTTATTACACCTGACGACCTTTAAGTAATGGAACGTATTATATGGCAATATAGCTTCTAAGCACGTGCTTTAACATAGTAAGGTTTAGCCTTAGAGGTTGGAATTCCTAAGGTATTACACAGACGATTAAGTATATAATAGGTAAGTTTTCTTATAGTTATTATTTCCTAACTTCTATCTTTTATATCTAACTTTCTATTCTTTTCTACAAGAACCTTAAGATACTGTAAGTATATTACATGTGAAAAAGGCTTTATTTCCCTATTTAACGCTAAACGCTGTATTAAAGCTGCTTAAACCGCCTTATTTTATCGCCCTTACCTTAAAGATTAACACGATATTCGTTAGTCCGACAAGGTCTATTTTACGAAAACGTTATAAGGCTAGGTCTGAATAATTCGGAAACGTAAAAAGCGATATTATCTTAACTATATCTACTATGTAAAAAAAGAAAATAATGACGAAATTTGAGAAAAATACTATATTTAAAGAGTAATTAAGTAGATTTTCAAGTCTAAACTAATATTTTATAAGGTTCTAACTAATAATAACGGGAAAATAAATATACAGGTATATTAAGATACCATCTTTAATAAATAAGTTACTTAATAGCTAAACAGATGTAATAAGTTTATCCTGGAAGAGGATAGTAATTCTATATATAGTGGTAATAACTTTAAAAAGTAGAATATCGTGAAGGTTTAGAAAGAACAACATAGCTTAAAGCACTTTTATAATACTCTTAGCTCTTTAAACCTCTTACTAATTAAGAATTGCTAGCGTGCTATAAAGCAGTATATTAAGGTAAATTTTCACTTAAGTTCTAACTTAAAGGCCTTAATAATCAAGGCTTAGAAGACGGTTATAACTATTACTATAATGAACTAGTGCGATAGCATAATAAGAAAGAAACTATAAGAGAACCACACTTACAGAACCTTATTGTCGGCCTAAAAGGCTAAATCCCAGACTACTAGTCCTTTAATTAGAAGGACATAAATGCAACTAATGTAGAAAAACAGATACGTACTTAGTATAGAATAAAACCTAGTATATAACCGTGCTTAGTATAAAACAGAGCCTAGCATGGAATAATAAAGGAAACGCGACTGTAGATCAGGTCATCTTCCTTCGATCAAAGGGCCAGAATGTCACTCGGCTTTTAATAAGAGGTCTTCGTGGTGAAAATCTTTAGATTAATTGTTAATTAAAAGAAGCACGGTTTAAAGAACCGTGCAGTACGGCCCCTTTTTAACAGTAGCACGTGCTAGAGAACGCATCGCTATATATATAAACGGCTACAGTAATATGACACACAGAGCCTAAAAAGAAAGACAAGGTTAGCTTAAATAAACGCCTTAAGTCACTACATTCCTTAATTTCTAGCAAATACTACATTAAATCAGGCTAAGGAAAGTGTAAGTAGTTAAGGTTAGTAAGTAAAAACTTACAAATTTGCTATCTTATAGTTAAGTGTATAAATTACTAGCTTTAATCCACAGTATCTCTAAAAGAAAAGAAATGTGATAACCTTACAGGACGTCATGTGACGACCCTGCAGGCCGTCACTTAAGCCGGGGCGGCCCGACGGATCCCCCGCAGAAGGAACAGTGTAGGAAGACGGTGGACACCGTCCGGACACACTAGGCCAGGGGTGCAAAGACCCAAAGCCCCTACGACTAATAAGGTGCTGCTCACGTCATGCTAAATACTCGCATCGCAAGTAGGAGAAACCTCATAAGCAAAGTGCTCACGTGGTGTAGGGTGCTCGCATAACGAGCACTTGCGGTGCTATAAGTAAGGTATAAAATACCTCCTAATTAGTTAGTATAAATAGTTATAGTTATGCTTATAACTACTATAAGGAACTCTGGTTCCGCACGCTAATATTTAATTATTCATTTATATCCTACTGTTTAAACTCACCTCTATACATTATAGTAATAATAACTTATAGTGACATTAAACCCCCATTTAAAAGTGCTAACTTAATAAGCTATCTTTAAAATATCCTTTACTTATTAATATCCTATTATACGTTCTGTCTTAACCCACGCCAGTTCTTTTAAAGCCTGTATTAGGTACAGGTTATAATATAATACTAACGTCTTAATTCTAAACGCTATTTATTAAATTCCCAGACACCACCTATCTCCCACTAACATGTTAACTTCCAGAAAAGGTAAGGAGATTAAGGAGATGTAAGCTTAGCCATAGCTCCCTATTATTAATAAGTTAACTGCATGCCTTAAAAACTTAAACCTTAACTAGCAGGGACTAGTTAAAAAGCTTAACAAAACCTTCCCTAAAGACACTAAAAGCCGTATCGGTCTTATTAAAAAACTCCAGGCTTAACTTAACGTTATTAAACTGGAAAATAACAACCTTAAGGGCTTATAAAAGAAAGAAATAAAGCTCCCCCCATTATCGCGTTTTAAAGGAGACTTTACACAGTTAGAGTCCTAAATAGCCCAGCTCTAAAGCTATATCACTTATTACAATAAGTAGTTCTTTGAAGAAGAAGGAAAGGTTAGGTTCACTAAAGCCTTACTAAATAAAGTAACTACTCACTAATATAAACCCTATGTAAAAATAATTAATAACCTCTCTGTAGACAGAGTATAAAAGGAGGCCCCTAAGACTTAAGTCCTTTTTAATAACTTTAACGTTTTTATTAACTAACTCTAAACTAAGTTTAAAGAACTAAACACCCTAAAACAGGCTAAGCAGCACCTTATAACCTTAAGGCAGACGTCCTTAATCCTTAAGTTCTCTATACGTTTTAAGTTAAAAGTAGTAAAAACTAAACTTAATTAAAAAGTATTAGTAATATTATTTTAAAGCAGGTTAAAGGAACACGTCACTGGAGATCTTTACCGTAAAGATTAACCAGACTGTCTTTAAGAGTTAGTTAAGATAGCTATTAAGGCTAATAATTAGTATTATAATCACCACTATTAGAAGAACTTTTAAAAGGAACGAACTCCCTATTAGCTAAGTAAGTTAAAAAAGGGGAATTAGTTAATTATAACAGGTCACTACCTTAAATTAATAAATATTAATATAATAAACTATCAGAATTAACTTAACTGTAATAAACCTTAATAGTAACAGTAGTAAAAGCAGTTTAAAGACTTATCCCAGGTTTAATACTTTAATTATAATAAGAAAGGCTATATAGTGTAGTAATACCTGTTATTAAAATAAGTTAATTAAAAACCAGTTTTAAAAGGAGGGAAGTACGTTAAGTTTAACTTAAGAGACGTCCATATCAGGATGGTAGGTAATAAAGAAGACTACACTTAGATAAATAAGTGTAACTTAAGAGATAAGGAAAAAGAAGAAGAACCCCAGGATATAGTGTATCTAATCCTTAAGGGTATCTTAGAAAAGTCAGCTATAAAGGTGCAGGTTATTAAAAATCGACTCTAAAGTGGAAACTTAAAGCTGTTAAAAGTACAGGTTATTATTACGACCTGCACCTAACACAGGCCTTGAAAGGACTGGCGCAGGTTAAGACAGAACGTATAGCAGGACGCTAATAGGTAAGGGGCGTTCCGAAGACAGCTTGTTAAGCTAGCACTCCTAGACGGGGGTTTAATATCACTGTAGGTCGCTGTCACCATAATGCACAGAGGTGAGTCTGAACAGTAAGACACAAATGAATAATTAAATATTAGCGTGAGGAACCAGAGTCCCTCACGGTGGTTGTGGGCACAACCATAACTATCTATATTAACTAGCTAAAGGTACCTTGTACCTTGCTCAGTAGCCTGTTGCTCAGTGAGGAACTGAGTAACCTGCTACTAAGCACTCCCTGCTTAGAGGTCTTACAGACGCTTAGTAGGTGAGCACCCTTGCCAAGACTAAGCGACTGCTAGTTAGTCGTAGGGGCTTCAGGTCTTTGCACCCCTGGCCCAGTACGTAGTACCGTGCGTACTGTCTTCCTGCACTGTTCCTTATGCGGGGGATCTATCGGGCCGCTCCGGCCTAAGTGACGGCTTGTAGGGTTGTTACAGTTATAGAAGACTGACTTTAAGAAGAAATGTTTTAATTAACTATTACAGGCTTTAAAAACCTCACCTTATAAGCCTAGGAATTAAGGAAGTTTAGGAAAGACCTTAACTTAAACCTTATTAAGATAGTAAAGGGAGTTGAAAAAGTAACCCTTTAGGCTACTTAAACGGTAAAGTAAGTTTTAAAAGGTGAAAGAGAATAAGTTAAGAGAATTAAATTAAAGAAGTGAAAGTTCTTCTTAACTATACCCTTTAAAACTCTTAAACACTTTAAGCACGCTAAGTAGATTAATACCCTCACCTCCTTGTGACGACCCTGCAGGCCGTCACTTGGGCCGGAGCGGCCCGACAGATCCCCCGCATAAGGAACAGTGCAGGAAGACAGTACGCACGGTACTGCGCACTAGGCCAGGGGTGCAAAGACCCGAAGCCCCTACAACCAACCAGCAGCTGCTCAGTCTTAACAAAGGTACTTACTTACTAAGCATCCGTAAGACCTTTAAGTAGGAGGTGCTTAGCAGCAGGTTACTCAGTTCCTCACTAAGTAATAAGCCACTGAGCAAAGTACGAGGTACTTTTAGCTAATTAGTATAGATAGTTATAGTTATGCCTATAACTACCGTAAGGGACTCTAATTCCTTACGCTAGTATTTAATTATTTATTTATATCTTACTGTTTAAACTTACCTTTATACATTATAGTGATAACAACTTACAGTAACATTAAACCCCCTATTTAAGAGTGTTAGTTTAATAAGCCATCTTTAAAATGCCCTTTACCTGTTAGCGTTCTATTATACATTCTGTCTTAACCTGCACTAGTCCTCTTAAGGCCTATATTAGGTGTAGGTCGTAATATAATATTAACGTCTTAGTTTTAAACATTATTTATTAAATTCCTAGATATTACCTCTCTCCCACTAATATATTAATTTTAGGAAAAGGTAAAGAGATTAAGGAGGCGTAAGCCTAACCTTGACTCCTTATTATTAATAAGTTAGCCGCACGCTTTAAAGACTTAAACCTTAACTAGTAAGGACTAGTTAAGGAACTTAACGAAACCTTCCCTAAAGATATTAAAAGCTATATTAGTCTTATTAAGAAACTCTAGGTATAACTTAACGCTGTTAAACTGGAGAATAACGACCTTAAAGGCTTATAGAAGAAATAAGTAAAGCTCCCTTTACCCTTACGTTTTAAAGGAGACTTTATATAGCTAGAGTCTTAGATAACCTAGCTCTAGAGTTATATTACTTATTATAATAAACAGTTCTTTAAGGAAGAAGGAAAGGTTAGGTTCGCTAAAGCCTTACTAGATAAAGTAACCACTCACTAGTATAAACCCTATATAAAGATAATTAATAACCTTTTTATAAACAGAGTATAAAAGGAAGCCCTTAAGATTTAAGCTCTTTTTAACGACTTTAACGTATTTATTAACTAACTCTAGATTAAGTTCGGGGAACTAGACACCTTAAGGCAGGTTAAGTAACACTTTATAGCCTTAAAGCAGACGTCTTTAATCCTTAAGTTCTCTACACGCTTTAAATTAAAAGCAGTAAAGACTAAGCTTAGCTAAGAGGCCCTAATAATGCTGTTTTAAAGTGGTCTGAAAGAATACGTTATTAGAGACCTTTATTAAGAAGATCGACCAGATCGCCTTTAAGAACTAATTAAGATAGCTATTAAGGCTAATAACTGGTATTATAATTACTATTATTGAAAAAACTTTTAAAAGGAGTAAACCCCCTAGTTAAGCAAGCCTAAGAAAGGGAACCAGTTAATTATAATAAGCTACCACCTTAGGCTGATAGATATTAATATAATAAACTGCTAGAATTAACTTAACCATAATAAGCCTTAATGGCAGTTATAGCAGAAACAGCTTAAGGATCTGTCCTAGATCTAGTGTTTTAACTGTAATAAAAAAGGACACATAATATAGTAATACCCGCTGTTAAAATAAGTTAGTTAGAAACCCGTTCTAGAAGGAGGAAAGTATATTAGGTTTAATTTAGAAGATATTTATATTAGGATAGTAGGTAATGAAGAAGACTATATTTAAATAGATAAGTATAATATGGGAAAAGGGGAAGAAGAGAAAGAACTTTAGGATATAATGTATTTAGTCTTTAAAGGTGCTTTAGAAAAGTCAGTTATGGAAGTGCGGGTCGTTACAGACCAACTCTAAGGTAGAAACTCGGAACCGCTGGAAGTGCAGGTTATAGAAGACTGACTTTAGGAAGAGATATTCCAGTTAGCTATTACAGGCCTTAAAAACCTCACCTTATAAATTTAGGAATTAAGGAAGTTTAAGAAAAACCCTGATTTAGAAATCACTAAGATGGTGGAAAGAGTTGAAGAACTAGCCCTCTAGGCTACCTAAACGGTAAAGTAAGCTTTAGAAGAGGAAAAAGAATAAACTGAGAGAATTAAACTGGAGAAACGGAAGTTCTTCTTAATAATACCTCTTAAGACTTTTAAACACTTTAAGTATGTTAAGTAGATTAACACCCTTACTTTCCTAGAAAAAGGACAGCTTAGATAACTACCCTATATTAAAGTTAGTATACCTTGGACCGGTACCTTAAGGGTCCCCTGAGAAGGTATAAAGTAAGTATATTAATGAAGAATCTAAGAGCTGAAAGAAAAACATTAAAAGTTAATAGATAAAGTGGAGGATCTGTGGGTTAAAGGCCTTATAGTGACGTTTAAGGATAGAGTAGTAGAGATTAGGTTGTAACTTTGTAATAGAGTTTGCTTTACTAATTAACTTAAATACCAACTTGTTAAGGAAGGACACTTTATAAAGGAATAAGTTAGGTTACTATTACCTAAGTTTTAAGAAGAGGTTTAGGAGAAATAACGTATATGGAGGTAAATAGAAGAAGAGAAAGAATAAGGTGCTACTTCCCCCGTTCCGTACTTTATAACTGTAGCACCTGTAGTTAATATCGACCACCCTAGTTATAAAGATATACTGTAGATTAATTACATATATAACAATTATACTTTTAACCAGTATTACAGACTTAAGGCTCTTTATAACTATTTCCTTAGCATGTGGAAACGGGACTACGCTGTTGTAAGAATAGAATTAGAACCGGTCCACTATTAAGTTTCTTACTTCCCGATAAGAGAGTTTAATAATAAGTGGAAAGTTACCGTAATTAATTAAGCTCCTACTATATATTAGTAAGGAGGGGTACTTAATAATTACCTAATTGTAACGTGTTTATTACATTTTAATAGAAAAGCTAGGGAATGGTAGAAGTGGGAAGATTATTAACAGATTTAAAAGTAAAAAGACATTACTGTAATTTAGGCCTGTAGAGTATATTATTGACTTATTAAGGACTTTAAGAACGTTATACCGTTTGAAGTCGACTAGACGCTAAGGTATAAAAACCTAGGAAAGGTTAACTGTTAGGTTTATTAAAGCTACCTGTTTTTCTAAAAGGAATTGGGAAAAGGCTGCAGGCCTTTTAGAAAGGCTGGAAATTAGTAGTTTGCTAATTAGCAAAAACCCTAAGAAGAAGGAGAGGCACTTAGAGGTTAAGCTGAATAAGACCTTAAGGATAGATAATTACTATAACTTAGATATTAAAGGAGTATAAGTATTATTCTGTTAATATCGATATAACAGATAGAAAAGGGAGGTTATTTAGGGTAAGAGTAGTAATTAATAACGGGAGTGCTTCTAACTTAATATACCCCTTGTTAGTTAACTGAAGGAAACTCTTTAACGAAGAGTATAAAAAGGTTATTCCTATACGAAATGGAGAAGGAGGCCTATATTAATATAATAACAGTAAAGTTACCTACTACTTACTACTTTTAATTAAAGTAAATAGGGACGAATAATAAGTGGACTTTAACGTTACACTAGTTATAAGCTATAATATAATTTTAAGTCTACTTTAGCTAGAAAAGTATAACCCTGTAATTAACTGGAGGAGTAGTTACCTTGCCTTTAGCAAGTCCCTTAACTGTAATCACTATTTAGAGAAAGCTAAGAAAGTACCAAACCGTTTTAAAGATGTATAAAGTATTTAAAAGCACGTTAAACCCTCAGAATTAAGTATAGTTTAGGTTAGGTTTATTAAAACAGTTAAAGGATTAGAAGGTTTACCGTATTACTTAAATAACGATTTAGAAGGTAGAAAAAAGTTAAAAGCTAATTTACAGATAAGTGAAGAAATTAACTTATTTAAAGTACTTATAGAATACAGGAAGTTTACCCTATTTTGAAAAAAGATACTGTAATTATTAAACTATAGACTGTAGGATTATAAAATTAAGTTGAAACCGGGAGCGAAACTCCATAACTTCTAGCCCTATTACTTAAACCCTTAGCAGGCTGAGGCCTTATAAGAGTATGTTGATAAGAACCTAAAGAACAGGTTTATTATAGAGTTTTAGTCCCCAGTAAAGTACCTAATACTGTTCGTCTTAAGGAAAAGGGATAATAAGTTACGTATAGTTATTAATTACTGAACGTTAAATAAGGATACGATTAAGAATCGCTACCTACTGTTATTTATTATGGAAATGTAAGAACAGATTATTAAGGTAAACTGGTTTTTTAGCCTCGATTTCCCTATAGGATTTAACTACATTAGAGTGAAGGAAGAGGATAAATATAAGACGGCCTTTCGAACTCGTAACAGGTATTACTAATATTACGTTATATTAATAGGATTGACAAACGCCCCTGCGACTTTCTAAGGTCTTATTAACAGTATTCTTTACCCCTTCTTTGATAAGTTTATTTTTATGTATTTAAATAACGTTTTAATCTATTCTAAAACTTTAGAAAAACACTAAAAGTATATGTGATAAGTTCTAATAGCTCTTAAAAAAACGAAGTTAACAGTGAACCTAGAGAAGAGCTACTTCCACGTTTAAGAACTAAACTATTTAGGATTTAGAGTAACCTTTAGAAAGCTTAAAATGTAACTGGAGAAGATAAAGGTAATTAGGGATTAGCCTACTTTAAAGAATTAGAAAGAGTTATAAACTTTTATTAGTTTTGTAAACTTTTATCAGTATTTTATTAAGTACTTTACGAAAATCGTAAGATTACTTTATAAACTTACAGGTAAGGGAAAGCCGTTTAAGTAGACCGATAGACAGTAGAAGGCGTTTGAAGACCTTAAACACACTTTCGTTATAATGCCAGTTCTAGCCCTCCTTAATTTCTTAAAGCCTTTCTAAGTCAAAACAGACTCCTTAGAATTCGCAATCGGTAGAGAACTTAGTTAAGTCTAGGATAATAGGAAACGCTACTTAATTACCTTCTTATCGAAAGGGATCTACAGCCTAGCCTTACGATACTTAATTTACGATAAAGAACTAATAGTAATTATTCAGTACTTTACTAAGTAGGTACTGTATCTAAGCGGTATAGAAGAATTAGTCCAGGTCTTTTTAGATTATAATAACCTCTAGTATTTCCTGACGAAAGAACTTAACTTATAATAAGTACGGTAGGTAGAGTTAATAGCTCCGTTCCACTTCCAGATTCACTACGTTAAAGGAAAAGATAATGGGCGAGCTGATGCTCTTAGTTGGAGACAGGACTATAAGGATACCAATCTAGTTCTAGTCCCTGTTACTATATTTAACGAAGTTAAAAACAGTATATTAGAACATATACTGTAAATGTCAGATAATTAAACGTTAGAATAAACTATTAACGTTTATATAAACTTATAGATAGAGTATAATATCTATTAGTAATAACAGGACTTTTAAGTAAAAAAGTTAGCGGAAGGAACCTGTAAGTATAAGTGCTCTTTAAAAGACTTCTTAAAGCACCTGTAAGACTGTAATAAGGAATGCTTAAAACATTTAAATTATAACAAAACCGGTTATTAGTTAGAATAGTTATTAAAAGGTGTAGACAGCATATCTAAACTAGAAGTAAAGCTTTAGTATTAAGAGAAACTGTATATTTATAACCTGGTTAAAAGAAAGGAGTACATTTAGCAGGTTTATAAGTCTTAACTTAAAGGGCATATAGGCCGGGCTAAGACTATAACATAAGCTTAGTAAATGTACGTTTTCCTAGGAATGAAGAAGCTAGTTAAGGAAGTAGTTAATAACTGTGATGTCTGCTATAAGAAGCAGAATTAACATTATAAGCTGTATAAACTTCTTAAACCACTCCCTATACTATAGGCGCTATAGAACTCTATCTTACTTAACTTTATTATTAAGATCTTAAAGTCTAGGGACCCTGTTATAGGAGTTACTTATAACTAGATCCTTATAGTAGTTAACAGATTAATAAAGTAAGCTTACTTTTTATTAACCTTAAAAGATATAATAGCGGAGTAACTTACTTACGTCTTTAAGAAAAAGGTAATTTTACAACACCTTTAGCTAGATAATATCGTTACGGATTGAGATAAGCTAATTATGTTGAAGTTTTAATAAGGATTAATATAAAGAATAAGTGTAAAGAGTAAGCTTTTAACAGCATTCCACTTACAGATAGACAGTTAAACAGAGTGAGTTAACTAGATACTTATAATGTATCTCTAAGCATACGTTAACTTTAAATAAGATAATTAGCTTAAACTGTTACTAACAGTATAAATAACTTATAATATAACATTAGTTAAGTTAATAAGTATGTTACTATTCTTCACTAATTACGGTAAAAAGCCTAAGCTCTGTTAAAGCTTACCTACTAGCACCCCCTAAGCCGTAATCTACGTAAACTAGATATAAGAGCTGTATAACTACTTATAAGCTAAACTTAAGTTTATACGCGAATAAATAAAGAAGTTTGCTAATAAATACCGAATTAAATAACCAGTACTTAAGAAAAGACTTTATTACGATAGTAAATAAGTTAGGGGACCGACTCTTTAGGAAAGGGATTACGTTTACCTTTTTTTACGAAACTTACATTTAAAATAACTTAATAAGAAGTTTAACTTTAAAAGGTATAGACTGTTCCGAATTAAGAAAAAGGTTACTACCTTTAATTACAAATTAAACCTACTTATTAATATAAAGGTGTAGATTAAAGTGTTTTACATCTCACTTTTAGAACCTGCCCTAAAGGGAGTTCCTTTAAAAAAGAAGATTGAGATCGATACTGATAAGGATAAGTATAACGTTAAGGAAATTATAGATTTACAGAAGGGAAAGAACACGTTTGAATATCTTATTAAGTAGTTAGATTACGGTTTTAAAAGTAATTTGTAAGAGCTAGTTAAAAACTTTAAATACTTAGACCTGATTACAGAGTTTTACTGAAAGAATCTAAACTAACTAAAGCTAACGATAAGAATTAGGAATAAGATAAGATCTGATATTTAAACTATTATACTAAAGAGTAAGATTACTGTAGGATTTAAAGCCTAAGAAGCGGTAGGAAACTCTTTAGTAAGTATGGAAGGACATTTGTCAGAACCTTTAGCTAGGGTTAAAAGGACCTTAGATATAATAAGGAGGTTAGACCTTTAGAGCTCCCAGCGAGCTTTATATAAAAATAAGTTAGTAAAAAAGGACTGCCCTTTACGTATTAGAAAAAGGAGTTACGGATTAAGTTAAGAAGAAGTTATCGGCTATAACGACCTCCTGGAAAAAGAACCAGCAGGTGTCCCTGCTAAAAAGCCTCCTTAGTTAAAAGACTCGCTAACTTTGGAAGGAGCGGCTAAACGGGCCTCCTCCTGCTCCTAGAAACGAAGGATCTTTACCTCCCGGCCAAATGTGGAAAAAGCTTGCTTTTCTGTTCTGTAACGCTGGACTTTAATCCGTTTAAGTCGGGTAACGGCTTTACGGAGCTTTTGGGTTTTCAGCTCTAAGTTCTGCGCAGTAATGTTATGCTCTGTGTTAAGACGACGTTTCTTGGAAAGGAGCCGTTAGAGGAAGGTATTGCTATAACTAAACACATTACATAAAGACGAAACCTTTACTAATAAGCATTTAGAATAACTGTCCGACTGTATAGTAATAAGATAAGAAAGCGATTTTAAAGAATAACGACTATAAGGTGACATTTGCGATTTAAAAGTTGAAGTGAAGTTTATAAGGTTACAGTGATAAGAGGTGCTGTTTTTTAAAGTGCGCTTTTACATATAATTAGTAAATATAGCTGCGTTAAAGAAAGGAAACGCTTTTATTAGGGTTCTTTATAGGAAAAGAATACTAAAGAGGGGGAATTGTGTAACGACCTTATAAGCCGTTACTTAAGCTGGAGCAGCCTGACAGATCCCCTGTATAAAGAATAATGTAAGAAGACAGTACGTACAGTATTACGTACTGGGCTAAGGGTGTAAAGACCCGAAGCCCTTATAACTAACTAGCAGCTACTTAGTCTTAGTAAAGGTGCTCACTTATTAAGTATCTGTAAGACCTTTAAGTAGGAGGTGCTTAGTAGTAGGTTACTTAGTTCCTTATTAAGTAATAAGCTACTGAGTAAGGTACGAGGTACTTCTAACTAGTTAGTATAAATAGTTATAGTTGTGCCCATAACCACCGTAAGGGACTCTAGTTCCTTACGCTAGTATTTAATTATTCATTTATATCTTACTGTTTAGACTTACCTCTGTGCATTATAGTAATAACGACTTACAGTGACATTAAACCCCCCGTTTAAGAGTGTTAGCTTAACAAGCCGTCTTCGGAACGCCCTTTACCTGTTAGCGTCCTGCTATACGTTCTGTCTTAACCCGCGCTAGTCCTCTCGAGGCCTGTGTCGGGTGCAGGTTGTAATACTCCTTAAAAGAAGGACAGCTTAGATAACTACCTTATATTAAAGCTAGTATACCTTAGACTAGTACCTTAAAGGTCCCTTGAAAAAGCATAAAGTAAGCACACTAATAAAGGGTCCAGGAGTTAAAAGAGAAACATTAAGAGTTAGTAAATAAAATAAAGGACTTATAAGTTAAAAGCCTTACTGTAACGTTTAAAGATAAAGCAGTAAAAATTAAGTTATAACTTTATAGTAAAGTTCACTTTACTAATTAACTTAAACACTAACTTATCAGAGAAGGCCATTTTATAAAAGAATAAGCTGGTTTATTACTACCTGAGTTTTAAGAAGAAGTTTAGGAGAAGCAGTGCACACAGAGGTAGATAAAAGAAGAAAAGAAACAAAGCACCACTTTACCTATTCCATACTTTATAACCGTAACACTTATAATTAACATTAACCACCCTAATTACAGGGATATACTGTGGATTAACTATACATATAATAACTGCACTTTTAACTAATATAATAAACTTAAGGCTCTTTATAACTACTTCCCCAGCGTACAGAAATAAGATTATACTATCGTTAGGATAAAGTTAAAACCAGTCTATTATTAAGTCTCCTACTCCCTAATAAAAGAATCTAGTAATAAGTGGAAAGTTACTATAGTTAACCAGGCTCCCACCACGTGTTAGTAAGGAGGGGTATTTAATAACTACCTAATTATAACGTGCTTACTATATATTAATAGAAAAGCTAAAGAATGGTAAAAGTGAGAGGATTACTAACGGATTTAAAAGTAAAAGGATATTACTGTAATCCAGTCTTATAAAGCGTATTATTAACTTATTAAGGACTTTAAGAACATTAAACTATTTAAAGTTAATTAGATGTTAAAACGTGAAAACTTAGATTAAGAAAAGGTTACAGGCCCTTTAAAAAGGCTGGAAACTAATAGTTTGTTAATTAGTAAAAACCTTAAAAAAAAGAAAAGGCACTTAAAAGTTAGGTTAGATAAAACCTTAAGGACAGATAATTATTATAACTTAAATGTTAAAGGAGTATAAATATTATTTTATTAATGTTAACTTAACAGATGGAAAAAGGAGGCCGTTTAAGGTAAAAGTAGTAATTAATAGCAGGAGTGCCTTTAATCTAATACACCCCTTATTAGTTAATTAAAGGAAACTCCCTAACTAAAAGTATAAAAAGGCTATTCTTATAAGAAATGGAGAAAAAGGCCTATATTAATATAATAACAGTAAAGTTACCCACTATTTGCCACTTTTAATTAAAGTAGACGGGGATAAATAATAAATAGACTTTAATGTTACACTAGTTATAAGATATAACATAATCCTAAGTTTACCCTGGCTGGAAAAGTATAATCTTATAATTAATTAAAGGAGTAGCCACCTTATTTTTA
>Ga0247770_1001008_pt1 | contig 24700 bp, 21 predicted proteins | sample UWRJL136409B6_FD_179943 | JGI IMG/M metagenome (GOLD analysis project Ga0247770, IMG submission 179943) | Plant litter microbial communities from Arlington Agricultural Research Station in Wisconsin, United States - UWRJ-L136-409B-6 | ecosystem: Environmental > Terrestrial > Plant litter >... | reverse complement strand
ATCGTCATCTTCATCTGGTGACACCTTCACCATAACCTTGGGCTTTCGGCTTCTGTTGGTCTTCCGGGCCTCCTCCACAACCGCGCTCAGGAGTCTTGTCAGAGGCTCTGTCGCCTGCAGATCCCTGAGCCCGGGCGTGTTCGGACTGCTCACGTTCACCACCAGCACGTCCGCATATGGCGCCAGCCGCTCTACGCAGCCCACATAGTCCCGCTTGACTGCTTCCAAGTCCCGCTCGTTCGTTACCTTATTCTTGGCCATCTGCACCAGCAAAAGCTTCCCTGGCTGCAAGCTCCCGGGCGGTACTGCCTCGGCGGCTACTGTACCCTCCGTAATGTCCTTCTCCGTCATCCCCAGCGTGCGCGCAATCCTCCTCAGCCGATCGCGCAGACGAGCAGCCATGGCGTCGGCGCCACGCGAGTTGAGCCCATACCGGTTGATCAGGCCATCGACGCCCGGGATGCGGAACACGCGCGGTTTTGGGTTGCCCTCTTGCGGGAGAAGCGTGCAGCCGCCGACTTCGACGATGGACGGGCCGAGGGCAAACAGCGCATCAGGGATCTCAGCGTCCTTGTCGAGACCGGCCGAGATGCCGAGCGGGTTGGCAAGACGGGTACCGAAGACCGTCACAGCGAGGGGGCTAATTGCGGGGTCGGTCGAGGCTCCGGCAGCAGAGGGGCGCTCGCGGGGGTGAAGGCCGAGGGCATAGAGATGCTTGAGGGCCGCTGTGCCCACATGGTGAGCTTCTTCGGCGTCCGGAAAGAGGAGACGAAGCAGCCGTGGGACAGCCCACTGATGAAACGAGGAGCGTGTATCGGTAGCATAGTAGTAAGCGACGAAGGCGGAGAGGGCGAGGGAGGTGCTGATAGCGATTGTCTTGAAGCTGCCCGCGGGGGCGGTTGATGTCGAGGCAAATCGTCGCGGGATGGAATTGGCGCTGCCGAGTCGTCTTGGGGCTGTGAGAGGGCGAAAAGCCGTCCCAAGAGACTGTCGGGCTCGAAGATAGGAAGCAGCCATGTTAGGCAGCAGTACCAGGCAATGCCAGTACTCAATGGCCCAAGTACGGCGAATGAAGGTGGGGTGATGGTGGTGGTCCGGACGGGTGCTTGGAAATTTCGCGGAATTAAGCGCCTTTGTTCAAGAGAGGTGCATCCGTCGCGCACGGACCATCTCAGATGGCAGAGTTGTTTCACGACTTATTGGAAGACGTCGAGAAATGAAAAAGTCTATGATTGACGGTACGCACAATGACTTGCCCCGTCTCCACATAGGTAATCTGGTAATCTCCAGGTTCGACTCGCAAGTCTGTAATGAGTTGAAAGTATGGATGTGGATTTCCCAGTTTGAGGAGAGTGAGCGATACTTCGGCACTAACAATTTCACCTGTCAATTCCGAGCCCTGGTCCGTGCGCATTGAGGCCGGCCTGTTCCGTATCTGCCTTGAAGGTTTCCGCAGCAACCACCCCACCATCATTGCCATCGTCAACATCAGCGCAACACGAAAATCTACATCCCGCCTAGCCCAACACAAAATTGACGCCAACCCGACGAGAAAAATTCCCGATTTCGACCGCAAACACCCAAACGCACGCCTGGAACTTGGTCAAGATGGCCTTCAACCCGCGAATGTCCATCCTGCCGCCGGCGCAGGCGCAGTCACGAGCGCGCAAAAAGGAGGAAGAAGCCGCATACGCGAACATGCGCCTGCCCGACCGTGAGATCGTCGGTTGCATCAACGAGCTGGGCATACCCTTTACAACGGCCGATTTGCAGAAGCCCAACCCGGTCCAAGTGCAAATGATCTTCGAGTGGTTCGGCGAGCTGTTGATGGACAAAACGCGCGCGACTGTCGACCCCGCCATGCGCGCCGCCGCCGAGGATGTTTGTGGGAGCGAACTTGGCGACGCCCTTATGCCTGCCGACACGCGCAACTTGATGGGTTTCTTTGCATCGCTGCGCCGGCTGATGCAGGACTGCGGCGTGAACGACTTTAACTTCATGGACTTGCACAAGCCCACACACGACAGGCTCGTCAAGATCTTCTCCTACATCATCAACTTCGTCCGCTTCCGTGAGAGCCAGATGAGTGTTATCAGCGAGCACTGCAACCGGGCCGATAATACCAAGCAGCGCATCGAGCAGCTCTACGGCGAAAACCAGAACATGGAGGCCCAGCTGGATGAAATGCACGCTAATCGACGGGAGATGGAGGTACGGGTGGCGGAGAAAACGAAGCGGAACGAAGAGTTGAAAAAGCGCTTGTTGGAGCTGCGGCGTAACCAGGAGAGAGTCGCCACGCGACTGGAGGAGGCCAAAACTCGAAAGGGCGAACTGGCGTCTGAACTCGAGGAGAAAACGGCAACAAAGCTGGCCCTGAAACAAGAGAGCGCTAAGTTGCGGCCCTACGTGCTACAAAGTGCATCGGCTCTGCAGGCCAGCCTAACGGAGTTGAGCAACACTCTGACCGGCGACAAGGCGCACATCGACTCCCTGGACCGCAGGGCACGGGCACTGCAGACGTCGAGCGACTCGTTTGCCGTGGTATCAACAGACGTAGCTTCGTGTATCAAGCTGTTGGATGAGATCTCGACCGAGCTGGCCAAGGAAGAGGAGGAGAACGCTAAGAATACGCGGCAACGGGACGCACTTACGGAGCGCGGCGCCAATGTCCGCGAGGTGGAACGAACCGAGGCGTTATTGCAGAGGCAGCTATCCAAGTGGACGGAGCGAACGGAGGCGCTGCGAGCACAGAGCCAAGAAAAAGCGCAGAGGGCCAAGGAGTCGATGGAGGAACTGCGGGCAGTCCACAAGAAGCTGACGGAGGAGCGGGGCGACAAGGGGAAAGACATGGAGAGGAGGAGAGTCCGTATCGAGCAGACGGAGAAGAAGGTATGCATAATCTCATGCTTGACTCTACAGACCCATATCGCTAACCATCTGCCAGATGCTCGACTTGAAGGAGAACATTGAGAATGAGGTGCATGCTGCATACGATGAGTATCTGAAGATGGAGTCTCACATTAAGCTGTACATCACGGAGATGGAGCAAGCCATCTAGACCGTTCCGGTCTATGTTTTCTTCTCTGTACGTAATGCTGTAATGACCGGTCAGATTTTGGAAGCGATGGATACCATGGGTCGGCGTTTGGGTGATTTGAAGGAAAACGCCCGGTGTGTACATATAGATTTGGGAAGGAAGGGGTGCGTTGCGTCAATGTCATGGAGCTTGGTTATCTGATCTTTGCGACTCCCAGTCTCCGGGCTGGAACCGGAACCAGCGTTTTAGAACACAGCGTACATCGACAGTCCTGCCCGTCCACCTGCTACCTTCGAGGTCAGGTCCAGCTCTTCTTGCGGTCCCGCTGAGAATTGGCATGCGTTCCGCTAGGGCCTCCTCCATCTGGGTGTCAGCATGAGCTCGTGGCTCGACTGCAACAGCTTGGAATCCGACTCGTCTTGCAGTCTCCACGAACACGGCGGTGGTGTTGCTGATCCCCTGCACGCTCCACTCGCTTGTGCTTCGGTGCATATCCAGGAGCCCGTATATCAGAAGCAGGGGCACCTTAGGCGATGTCCCGATGCCGTAAGCCGGGGACGGCGGGGGAGCAACCTTGGAATCCGCCACAGAGAAGACCGAGAGATAGGCGCGCAGATGTGACACGGTGGGGATGAATACCACGCGGATGTGCCGTGCTACTGCCACTTGGTAGAGGGGGGCCGCAAGCAGTTGTGTCGCCCTGATGTCTGCGGTGCTGGAGATCCGTGGTGACTGCCCCTCCTCTGGCCCGGTTGTTTCTTGTCCACCCTCGGACGCCTCTTCGTATTCGGCGCCACCTTCTGGTTGAGGTGGATGCCCCCCATGTCTTATTTGGCGAGCGGCAGCTGAGAGAAACTCGACGCGGCTGGAACAGACAATAAGTGTGCTGGGGAAGGTGCAGCAGTGCACGATGTGCCAGAGCAGCTCTGTGGGGAGAGCGGCCGACAGGAAGACGGGATGCGGCGGCGGGCTCATTGTCGATCGCCAGGACCATCTGGGTCACACCGAAGGAGCACCAACGACTAGGGCGTTTCCATGGTGCAAGTCTGCTTGCATGCAGTCTGCGGATGCAGTACTTCAGCTCAATTAAGCGTCTCAGACCACATGGATGGAGGGATTAAAGGTTTAACATGGGTCAGCGCGGACCGATCCGCGCCTGCCTTGCGGTGCCTTGCGCCAGAGACTAGGGCTAGGGTGACACGCCCCTCCCCCGCTTGGGCGCTGCCTGGGGTGTAACTGCATAACCTAACAACCCGCCGCTGCCCCACCACAAGCGAGCGCGGAACCTCGTAATCACGTCACTCGACCAAGCAACGCCTCGTCGTGAAACGCTACCAGACGACATTGAAGCTCGGGCTGGGCCGAGAACAGCTTCCAGCCATGGAGTCGATAGCAAGGATATCGAGCCTGCTTGAGAGCGGTTAGCATCTTCGATTTTGGGCGCGCTGCGGAAGCTAACGGTGTGGAATCCTAGCTCGAGAGCTCACGCTCGATGCTGCATCGGCAGCTCGAAGCTCGCGGGGCGCGACCAAGCCCCTCGATAGAACCCAGGTCAAGAAGCTCCTCGACAGCCGCACCGAGCGCGACATTCTGGATGGGTTGCGGCGTGTCATTATGGTGTGTATCATTACCAGCTGAGCTTAGCAACGACGTGGCTCAGTTACTGACCATCCCGATTCGCAGATGATGTACCGCTCGCAGAAGACGCTCCCCCTATTTTCGTCCGTCGTCAAGAACGTCGCATCCCCGAATATCGAGATCAAAAAGCTTGTGTACATCTATCTCATTCACCATGCCGAACAAGAACCGGACCTCGCGCTCCTCTCCATCAATACCATCCAGAAGTCGCTCTCGGATCCCAACCCGCAGGTTCGCGCTCTCGCCTTGCGGACCATGTCAGGCATACGAGTTCCCGTTATCAGTCAAATTGTCTCGCTGGCGACCAGGAAAGGCGCTGGTGACATGAGCTCATACGTCCGGCGTGCCGCTGCTCTCGCTATCCCCAAGTGCTACCGGCTCGATCCCTCCCAACTACCTCAGCTGCTCGAGTACCTGACCACACTACTTGCTGATAAGCAGTATTATGTGGCTGGCGCTGCTGTAACGGCGTTCCTGGAGGTGTGCCCGGAGAGGATAGACATGATACACAAACACTATCGCAATCTGATCAAAATGGTTGTTGACATGGACGAGTGGAGTCAGCTTTCAACCTTGCGACTGATGACTGTCTACGCACGAAAATGCTTCCCAAGGAGGACTAAGATGGTTAAGCGGAAGGAAAAGTCGGCGGACCTCCAAGACTTCTACGGCGATCGTGTCGATGTGGAATCGGATGGGGAACAGGTAGCTGTCTCTGTCTTGGACCCGGATCTAGAACTGCTCCTCAACAGCATAAAGCCTCTTCTTCAGTCTCGCAACGCAGCCGTAGTAGTAGCAGTGACGAGGTGCTACTCTGCGGTTGGTACCCCAACATACGTCCAGATGGCCATCGGGCCACTGATAGCCCTGCTCCGAGGCGCCCAGGACATCCAGCAAGTCGCACTCTTTAACGTCGTTTCGATCTGCCTCGACCGGCCCGCGGACTTTGTCAGATACGCCACCCACTTTCTCGTCCGCGCAACCGACACGCCGCCTGTGTGGGAGCTCAAACTAGAGATTCTCACCCTGATATTTCCACACGCGCCGCCTCATGTGAAGAGCCTCATACTCACAGAGCTGGAACACTTTAGTAGGGGTTCTGACAAGGAGCTGGTCCGAGAGGCGGTGCGAGCCATTGGTCGGTGCGCACAAACAGACACAGCTACGGCCCCACGATGTCTACGGTTGTTGCTCGGTCAGATCACCAGCATTGACGGGACTCTGGCGGCTGAGAGTTTGACTGTCATCCGCCATCTTATTCAGCAAGACCCAGGTTCGCATGTCGCAACAGTGGTCCGCCTAGCCAAGAATTTAGACTCAGCAACTGACCCTCAGGCTCGGGCAACTATCGTGTGGCTGGTAGGCGAATTCTCTGGACTCAACGGCGAAGATAACATTGCCCCTGATGTGCTCAGAATCCTCCTGAAGGACTTTGCATCCGAGTCAGAGGTTGCCAAGCGGCAAATTGTCCTTCTTGGCGCAAAGGTTTACCTTCACTACCTCAATCGCCAGATAGAGGCCTCCCAAGGCGGTCCTGATGGTGAGCCAGGGCCGCCGACACTGCTTTTGGAGGATGACGATCATCCCGTCGCCAAGCTCTGGAGGTACATTTTGCTCCTTGTGAGGTACGATACCTCATACGATCTTCGCGACCGGGCGCGCTTGTACAAGGCATTACTAGATGTACCACAGCTCGCGACTCTCATGCTGCTTGCTCCAAAGCCCGCGCCTCATGCACCAAGTCCATCAGAAACGAGAAAGGGGTACACCCTGGGCTCGGCAGCGCTAGTTCTTGCTGGTGGGGGCGGGATACACGGTCTACGGGGGTACGAGGACCTGCCGGAGTGGGTGCAGCCCGGTAGAGAGCCGGATCCGATGCTCAGGGAGACAGAAACGCCGATGACGGGTAAAAGGGCTGTGCCGGCCTCAGAAACCTTGGACACGGCGGCAAGAGCAACCTCGTCAGCAAAAGCGCTTGAGATCGTGGGAGAAAGCGTCGGTGTCAAGACTTTAGATGATTGGTTAGCTGAAGATGAAGCTGAAGAAGAAAGCGAGGAGGAAGAAGAGGAGGAAGAAGAAGAATCAGAAGAGGAAGATGACGAGGAAGAGGCCTCAGAAGAGGAAGAGGAGGAGGAAGGCGACGAATCCGACGACGAAAGGAGGGAGAACGCTGGACTTATGGGAGCGACATAGAAAGCATGAGAGCCACCTCAAATTCAAGCTGATTACATCACATAAGCAAGCGAAAGACTGGTTCAATGAAACCCGATGCGCTTTCGACGCCAAATAACGATAGGTATCCTCGGTATGAGCCCTCCCATTGGCGATTATCTGTCTCTTGGCTGACAGACAAAGACCGATTAACTGATGCTATGATGCTTCACCTTCTTTTCCGTGTGCCCCTCCTCCTTCAGAACCTCCTTGTTTTTGATTTCGCTTAGAGACGCCGCCTTTCTCTTCTTCCCGTTCGCTTGCTTCTCGGTTTCGGGCATCGGGACGTCGGCGTGCTCCTCAGAAGCTATACCTTCGTCTTTCACCAACTCTCCTTCCGCATCTTGATCCTCAAGCTCTGCCTCTTTGTCCTTGCTGGCATTTTTACCTCCCTTCTTCACCTCTTTGCCAGACGCGTTGACCTCATGCGTGTCAGCCTCTGCGTCTTCCCCGCTGGCGCCTTCACCGGAGGCATCCATGTCGAACTCTTCGTCCTCTTCGTCTCCCTGGTCCTCTGTCCCTTCAGGATCCTGGGCCTCCTCACCCTCATCCGACACACCTTCAACGGCTATGGCTTTCCCCTTGTTGGTACCGCTGCTTCCGTTTGCCTTGTCCCCCTTACCGTCGCTCCCGTTTGCTTTGGAGTCAACGGTTATCTCGGATGCGCGCTTGACCACGTCGTTTCCGGAACGCTCGATGCGCACGGCCGGGTTCTCTGGGTCGGCCTTCTTCTTGACGGTGTTGCCGCGCTGCGTCTCGATGACCAGCTCCCCTTCTTGAGCGACCTCGGCTACCTTCCCGGCGGGTGCTCCGCCGCCCCAGTTCCAGGAGACTTTGGTGATGTTAGTCGAGTGGTAAATGGGGAATTACAGCATAGTGAGGGAAAGCTTACCCTGGTCGCCCACTTCGGGAACGGTCTCGTTGGCGGCCATCTTGGGGGTTCTTTCCGTCCGCTAATCCGGAAGTGATGTTTGATAGTCCTGGATGGGGAGGGACTGGGTAATATTCCTAGCATGCGGGAGTCAGAGCGAGGCATCTGTGGGCTCACATGCATTTCGGATTGGGGCTTACGGTGCATTTTCGTCAATGAGCGCTGTGAGATGGGCATGTCGTCAGAGGCGGGTTTAGTGTGAGACAGGGTGAGACTCGATGAATCATCGGAGCTGTCCTCCGCTTGGAGGGATATGACGAAAGATTTGCGGAGACAAGGGCTTTGTCAGGAATGTTGCTGATGCCGCTGGGGGGTATTTAAGTGATGGGTGTTCGCCATTGTCGAACGAATTGGTCTTTTTCTCACAGACAATTTATCTCCTTCAATTTTTCAAAGACAACTTTTCGATCATAAACGTTTCAGCCGATATCCATTCGTCGAATAACCCAAGTCAGGTTCGTGAAACCTCTCACATTGTCTACCGGACAGCTTCCGAGAGGAGGAGGGGGAGATTCAATAACTTTGAGTAGGAGCCTCTCCAAGAGACGCGAGCCGGAGTACGATCCGTGATATTCATGATCCATCCCACCAAAATCATGCATCTGGACCACGGAATTCACGACTCTCATTCCAGATTTGTGGCACTTGCAGAGCCTCCTACTCAAGACGTCAATTGCATCCTCCTCCTCCTCATCCTGCTCCTTCCCTTTGAAGATAACATCTTTTTCAGTGCCTTGTCAGCAGATTTCCCGGTCCTCAATAACAACAAGTCGGATCTGCACTTCCCCCAATGCTGTGCTTTAGACATTTCTTTACAATCGCTTGCAGTCACCTTCCTGGGAGGTTTGGGATGTCATTGCGAAATTGCCCCTCACCCCATACTCGAAGCTATTCGGACCTTGTTTTGACAAACGGCGTTATCGGCGGATAGATCGAAGAAGCTTGTTGACTGCAGGGCTGGGGGCAATTTCGCAATAGCATCCCAAATCTTCCATGAATGCGACTCTTGCGAGTGATCTTCTAGAAATTCTTTCAGAACTTGATTTTGGGTGGTTTTTGAATAGCAAGGGTTCACAGACAGACGATATATGCTCGTATTGTCTTGTATATAACAAGTGTACTATGATTGCAATATCGCTATGAAAAGTTGATTGCCTCATAACTTCCGGGTCGCCCTCCCTCGCCCGGTATCGGACCGAGTTCTTGACTGCCTTCCACAGTTCCTTTGTGTCTGCCCCATTGCAGGCCATTTTGTCCGGGTACCTCCCGATGGGTCTATGGTTCCCCTCTGCAGACCCAACACCTTGATTGTGCTCTTCCATTGACGGCGGTCTGTGTCATGGGTCTTCTCATGGATCCAGTCCCCGATCTCATCGCCCTTGTACCAATAGACAAATGCCAAGGCCAGAACGGTAACAGTGACGGGAATGGCGATCATCCAGTAAAGAGACTGGCCTGCTTCAGTGTCGTGAATGTCGGCTATATTCATGCCGAAGAACCCCGAAATAAATGTCCTAGTTACGGTTAGCAAAGCAAGGACTGAATTCACAACCGCCGAGTTGCAAGTACAACCGGCGCATTGAGACTTACATGGGTAGAAAAAACACTCGGATCGCCTCGCCGTGGTCTTCATCCGTAATCTCAATCAGCTACTTCACACGTTCTCGTAAAGCCTCCGCTGATTTTAGAAGCTGCTCCACATCTTCACGTTTGGCTTGGAGCTTCTCGCGCCGCCTGGTTATGTAGTCACGCTCTACCGCGGCGGTCCTCGGTTCGCGATATCGCCTCGCCCAGGACTCCGATTCGGAAATGTTCTTGAGAATCCTATAAGCAAACGTTAGAGATTTCACCACAACCCGTATAACGTCCCGAAGGTTGTGCTCCCTCGGTAGATGCATGTGGGTACGTATCCTCACGAGTCGGTATCCCACAAAGCCGCGTACAAAAGGGATCTGAGTGCTTTCAACTCATCTTCTAAGGCGTGAATAGTGAGGAACAGACGCCTCCGAGATCGCCTGGCAGCTTCAGCATGAAGTTGATTATTGTACTCCTTGTAGACTCCGATAACATCCCACTTTGAATCATCTGAGCCCGCGGTGCCATTCGTATGGGAAGTTCTCCGCGTCAGCGACATAGCCGAGGTATTTTCCAGGACCGAGACTGTCAGCACCCTCTTAAGTGACGTGGTGTCAATGCGCTCGCGTCCGAGGCTTCCTCGGAACCGCCCCGGGAAATAATGATGTCACTCCGGGCCTAGGACGTAGTAAGTCACAAGCTCGTCAAAACGTACACCAGGCTTCTTGGGAGTCTAGGTGCGGGCGGTGATCCTTTTTCAGAGCGGCGGCGGTGTGCTGATGCTGCTGCTGCACCACGTCGCTGCCAGTGTTGATCATCCCGCGAGTTGGTAGCAACGAGCTAGTATAGTTTGTTTAGCTTTCCCGAGATATCTAGGAGATTCTCGATAAAACGTTTTGTCATTTCTGCAACATAAGCTGACCCCGCCGCCGGTGTGTCTGCTAGCGATTGAACAAATGCGTAACAGGGGTCGTCGTATGGTCTGTTTTTTGTTTTGTGAGCGGCCCTTTCACTGAGAGAGCACCCAAAGTGGACTGTGTGAAGATGCTCAAGCGCTTCAGATGCCGAAGAGTATTGGTTGTTTAGAGAAGAGCAAGATGTGCACTCGGCATAGGAATTCTTTGTGGCAGATTCTCGTTTTCCAGACACTGAGATGGCGTCGAAGTCTTGGATAGTCCACAACGTTTTTAAGTGTTCGGCAGACCAACGCAGTTGCTGTTATTTTTGGTCAGCATTCTAGTGGAGAAAATATACTCTAAAGAGTTTCAGGGGAATAGCATGCCCTTACACGGAGATTTTCATCCACGGTGCCCCAGAATCGCGTACATACAACATGATCTGAAGAATGCCCGTCCTTAGGGAGGAGTTCGCAGACGATTGCTTCGGATGTTTCAAAGAGTTGTTTGCTCAGTACTTCGGCTCTGTTCCGCATATCAATGGATGGCTGCCCGTTTGGCGGTCACTTGCTGGAAGTTTCGCCTCTCTCTGCTTCTTTGTCCCCCTTGGATTGGTCTGCACTTCTCTCCACGCGCATAGGGAGCGAGTTCCCTAAGCTCTCAATGTCTGATCGACCCTTCTGGGGATCATTACCGGTCAAGTAGGGGTGGCACTTCAGGACATCCTTTTTGGTGCATTTATACGCCTTGGCATAGAGTTCCCCAGCTCTAGGTGTGTCGTTAGCGGTAATTGTTTCGTTGATCTTGGCGGTAGCCTCCGTAACTGGGGACTTGCTGCGGCGCTCCAGACCGACGGCATCTTTGTCGCCTCTTACACGCCACATGAAGGGAATCTTCACAACCCCAGAACCTTTTGGCCATGCTGCCTCTTTCTCCACTACTGGGGTATCTGCGGGGCCCCAGTCTGACTGAGCACGATTCTTGGTCCGACCAGAACGAGAAACTTGAGAAGTAGTACTGGTAGAAGTTCTGGATCCCCGCCTCCTTTGCATAGTCTGAGTCCTAAAATTCCCCGTATCCGAGGAGCCTTCATTGCTGTGGTCCGTTACGGAATATCTCCGAGAGCTATCGTTGTCGTGCCTCATCAACGCAATAGATTGATGCCTAACTGTGATCGATGCGCCCGAGGTAGATGGTGGAGAAGAATCCGTATTTGACTGCTGTATTGGGCTGTGATGCCGGTGGGGACCGAGGGAGGATGCGTATGGGAAGCAGATGAGAAACGGCCTGACTGGCCATGCTCCATCGCGAAGTTACCCAACTGTTGTTCTGTTCCACGCCCAAATTCTGGGGCTCTCTCAGGTACTCCTTTGTCAGTGGGCCCCTGATCACCCTTCCAGATGACCGGCCCGCTGTCGTCCTGGCGATTTCCTTGTGAGACAATGGGGAGTTCAAAGTCCCGACGAGTCGTCGATATAGCCCCCTTCCTCTTTCGATAGGGTTGTGTCTGGGTGTTATGGTCATGATATGGTCTCCTGGAGCGCGAACGAGGCATGCTCCTAGACTTCACGTGAAAGATCTCTTTCTCGATAGTGGGAGAACCCAAGAGCCTAAGCCACGTGGATGGCGTCAGTGTATCAAGGCTCTTCGAATGGACCTCGTCATGTGAGTTATGGACTTCGTATAGGATGTCGTAGTTGGTGGCATCCTGCACACCAGTTACCAACGCGGCCACGGCAACCGCATGCTAAAGGAAGTTCTAAAAAGTAATTATCAGACACTGTTCATTGTGGCCCTGTGCTGGAGTCGAGGCCCAGTTTCAAACTTACCACATAACTGCAGTCTAGGTCAATAACAATATAACAGGAGAATTCCTGAATATATCCGGTGTTAGCTCTTGATAAATCATATGCGATTTCTTGCAAATACCTGGACCCAAAGACAAGCACCACAGAGTAGCAACCTGAAGAACGCCACGACCGCGTCCCACTCTCATTTTACGCACCGCTTGGTTCAGTTCATACTAATCCCCAACCTCATAATAACGGGCGATTCTTAGCAAAGGAAGACTATATGAAGGGCTTTCTCCCAGCGGCTTCAAGAGGAAAAAGTGATCAGTCTGCAAAGACAGGTACTTGTCCTGAGACGTCGTAGACTGAAGCCATTGTTCAACCAACTCTCTGTCTCTTATACCCTTGATGTCTTTCCTACAGCGTGTCCGGAGGAATAGCAAAGCGGCCGTTCGTACCCGCGGCAAGATGAAAGGACAGTTTATAACGAGTCTCTCTTCGCATTTCTCCAGTCAATTCAAAAGCTCCCAAGGGTGCTCCAGGGAGCAGTACTTGCCTCCGATGTCTGGAATGCATGCTCGAGATCATTTGTAGATACAGTTTGCTGGACATGTCTATTGCAGTTAGTATGTCTGTTGGTGAAGATATCGGACCGATTTTTGTCCTCACAGCCATCTGAACTGATCATCTACCTTCCCCTGAATGGTTGGACATGATGCCGGCGGCCTGGAGGAACAGACCAGAGCAATCGTTTCCGAACCGGACTTGGAAAGCCTGTGCTCGACTGAGTGAGCAACAATCAGCTCTGTAGTCGTGCCATCTTCCAGGGTAGCCCTCGGCCGAGCCCATTCAGGAGCTGACAGGTACACCGTGCCCCTAAGTCGTCTCGATCAGAATCAACGTCATAAATACTCCATGTTCCCGGAGAGATTGGGCGTTGAACGTGGAGCGCAAACTCCTGGTCAGAGCTAATCTCTATCCCCGAGCGAGAATCTCCCTCATTCCGGGATCTGTCACGGGAAAGCTCTCTTCCGAGGCAAGAGGAATATTTAAAGGGGCTTTGGCGTTTTTTTACTCTTCTTTGGGTCCGGGGTGAAGTGGTCGACCTGGTTGGGGGCATCTCGTTATAGCCCCTGACCGATAGCTCGTCCTTTGCCTCTTCGGCCGAAAGGTCCGCGATGCTTAAAGTATCGTCCTCGATGCCGGGCTGTCGGTAGCCGGCCGTTATCCGACCCTGACCAGCAGTCTCCATGGTTTGCTGCCGCCGTAACGGTGTCAGGACATAGAGTTTGAATGAAAAGTACGAGAACAGAGTGACGCACAATCCTGAAGCGAAGTAGATAAGCCCTAGGGAAATATCTTCATCGCAACGGGGTGCATATTGGCCCTCGAGGGCTTCCTGGCCCCAGGCGAGCTGCAGCGGGGGCTGTATGGAACCCAGTGCTAAATGCAAGCTGACATGGTATCCAAAGATTCAGCGAACACGGAGTAGATGCAAGTGGTAACGACCTGAAACACGTCATTGGCACCCTGTGGTAGTACAAAGCGTTGCCCCATACATTGATTGTTGCTCGCGTCTTCGTTCAATTCCCCATTGTGGCCCATGGCGTGCTGGGGTTCGAGGCTGGTCTGATCCTGGATGACAGGGGGTTCGGAGAGGGGAGGTGCGTTGAGGATGCTGAAGAGCTTCCTGGGTCCTGGAGACCAGCGAGTCACACTGAGACAGGAAGACAGGAGCTCGATTGGAAGCGGGTAGCTGCGTAGAGCTAGATGCAGCATGTTTGCAATCGAGCGAGAAGCTCCGCTGAATCTAACCGACGTGGCGCCACAAGTCGGTTGTGAAACCAAATACCCGTGGAAATAGACGCGCGACCTGCAAGCAGACCGAAGCTTGCTGCCCGGAAGTTCGTGCGGGCCTCGGCATGAACAGGAACCAGGAGCGGCCAGGCAGCCAGGGCTGCTCGCTCCAGGAGAGAAGGAACCTTGGTGCTCCCCGTGAAAGGCCGTGCCAGCCCCACAGTTCGCAATGCTCGTGCTTCGTCCCTTTTCACACGCCAAGCGAGTCAACAACAGCTCGTTGTGCCAGTTCTCGATCAAGGTCCGAGCTATGCCAAAATGATCACATTGTCGTCAAAAATAAAAGAAGGGGGAAAATGAAACGGGGATCCTCTTGCCCATCGCCATCCAAGAAGCCACCCAAGGGATACGCCCCGAGACACCATGCGTAGGCCTCTTCCCAGGGGCAGAGAGGTGCAAAGCAGAATGCGAACGATCTGGTAGTAGGATTCAGGGGCAGGGCGGATTTTCGGCGTAAACACCTATCTAGGTAGGTATTCGGGGTACTAGACCCGCTTGGCTCCGCCCCGGATCCCAAGTTTGCCTTGGGGGCAAGGCACTCTGGGTTAAATCCGCACCCAAAACTCGGATATTACCTGTACAATCCTAATGCATCCCGGCTGCTAACATCCAAAAAAAGTCTCATTTCGTGGCAGACAGCGTAAAGTGAGTGCCCGAGCGTTGCCTCGAAGGAACCCCCCCCCCTTCTAAACTTTCTTTTATTTGGTGAAATGGATGAACTGTCAAAAGGCATATAAATCCAGTCCAGTCCAGTCCAGGGAGCAGCCGAACGCCCCCAGCCGACCTACCTACTCGTTATTCATCCTCAAAATCGCCGGCGACAACAACATCATCACCTAATAATCCGACAATTTACAACCTGAAGGTCTCTCACCAATTCCAGCCCCCCACGACACCACTGGCACCAACCGCGACCATGCAACTTATCAATTTCATCACCGTCACTATCATGCTCGCGCTCACCCCAGCCAGTATCATGGCCTGCAAATGCATCGGCAGAACCGGCGGGACCAACATTGACGCAACCCGCGACTGCTGCAGAACAGCCGGGGGCAGCTTCGAATATGGCGACGACTGCACCTGGAACAGCATCAAGGACAACGGGCGCGTCGATAGCTTCAATTATTGCTGCAGCTCAAAATCTCTTTTCCGTGATTGTTAGGTCTGGTACTTATTTGGGTACTGCTTGGTGGAGGGGGAGGGGTGTTCAGGTTGCAATATTGTAGTAGGGAGCATCTACCTACCTAGGTGGATATGGTGGTATCAAGGTTGGGTGAACAAGTATCTCAGTGAAGAATAATACTGTCCATCAAAGAAGCGCCCCAAAGCCCCAAATCCACGACACAAGAAACATCCACGCCCCAAGCTCCCTCGCCGGCACACCCCGCCTGGCCGACGCGCCGGCCATATGCACGGAAAGATATTAATCGGGTGGCTGGTGTTACTGGGAATACCGCCAGTGCAGCCCATGAAATGATCTGAAATTTTCCGGTACGAAGAGCCATAGCGATGCAGGACCTCACACCACTCGTAGCAGACCATTGCGACGTTGGCGGGGTTAGGAGCGCAGCATTCTGTCATGCGTGGGTCCAGCGCGTCGCTGCCGGGTGTGAAAACGGTGGTGATGTTTGCAGGGATCGAAAGTTCGTTGAAAGGGGGGATAACGTCTTGCGACAGGCAGTTTAAATTTGTCCGGGTCATGGTTGATTCGGCTGACTTGCTTTGAGGAGGAGGAGAAGGTCAATAATTGATGATCCGAGGCAGGTTTGTGTTGTTGAAGTGGACTGCCAGAGATGTCTGAAGGGGAAGAGGAATTGGGGGCAATTTGGCGTGGGAAGATGCGTATATTGGTTTTCTGCGGTGTCATTTAGACCAGGGGCATCCAGGTCGGCACGGACGTAGAAACAAAGCCAACATGGAACTTCAACGGTTGGGCACAGTGTGAATCACTCCGGCCTGCAACATCCCTTCTAGAGATAGGCCGAGCGTGACTGAGGAAGGACCGACTGGAAATCAGGGCGCTGATTAGCCCTGGGCAGTACAAACGAGGCCAATTCAGCAAACTGTGTGAAGGCAACACAGCGTGTAGAATCCACCGCAAATGGGGACTCAACAAACCCCGTGTTACGCTGTTCAATTCGCTACCTACTATCAAAAAGGAGAAGGATGGGATGGGGTTAAATATTGCTTTTGGGCACGCACCTTTCTGCAGCGACAGGCCAGTTCAGCTTGTTCAGGAAACCCCCTTCCCAATTACTCTGCGCCCGTATCGGATTCACTAGCAAAATGTCACATGTTTCAAAGCCCTTCTTCTAAACATCGCCTGCTGTTCATTGGCGGTCGCTATCCCATTGCTCGCCACAGCTAGCTCGGAGGACACCCAGGAACTAAACATTGAGTTTCAGTACAACAAAATCACCTCCCACTCCTCGGTCGCTGCCCGGAACAAGGAACGGACAACCCTCTTCGCCCACATGCTCCAATTCTCTCAAATTCTTCCCACACAACCCCATCAATTTCGAGGTTGATGAGAATGGGGCTGGTAACATCACCATCGGACCTTCCAGCTACATCGTCCACGAGGATATCAACATTTCTGAGGGTATCACCTGCGGCCGCATGCACAGTCCAAGTGAATTTTCACTAGTTACCTGTGCCATCCATGTGTCCCAGGCACTCCAACTTGTTCCGTCAAACAGTTCAACGCTGCAGGATGTAACGAAGTGTTTCCCGCAAGGCCCCCATCAACTGGGGCGTGTCATGGAAGTCCTGAAAGGGGATCCGTCCAATATGGCAGACACACCTTCTGCAGCATTGGCAAAGCACAACGCCAGCACACAATCCGAGTCAATTCCTATGGAGAAACGCCAGGGTGCATGTGGTGTATGGATCCAGGTCACCTACTCAATCGGCGATGGCGACCCGCATCAAAACCCCCTACACATCCAGGTAACAGTATGAACCCTTCCTTCCCTGTAATGCATACCCACCTAGATAGCCAGCTAATAGACAAACCCAGGAACCCCTGGAATGCGGAGAATTAGACTGTTGGCCCACCGTAAGCGAATCAACGTCCTACACTATCTCCTGGAGCGCCAGCGCCATCGTATATTTCTATTGTGTCCAAGGCGCACAGTTCTGCGGCGACAAGGGAACCAGCTGGGTAGACTATGGGGGTCGGCAGGGTGGGCCGTAAGGGTTCCCGTTGACCTTCGCGATCCCTGTATGCAGTACCTTAGCAGTCTGCCGCTTGAATGGTGTCTCCGACTTTGCAAGATAACATCGATGATGGGTCTTCATAACATCTCCTAACTCCTATGACAAGAGACTGTATTGAGAGACTAGATACCTAGCCGGTTTCGACCTGACACGTTTGACAAAACTGATTTCTAACACCCAGATAAGTGAGGCTCCCACACCCGGCCTGGATAATTCTCGCCTGGTCAGGGAGGGACCACGTGTCCCCAAAGTACTGCATGGGCATCGTGCCGCAAGTGTCGTTCAGGTCCGGGGCGTTGAAATAATACAAACTGCACCCGCCGCTCCAGCTGTCGGCCCACGAGCTCATTGAGCATCCCGTATTTTCGACGCAAAGCTGGCAGCATTCGTTAGCATCCAGGCCAGGGATTCCGATGAGTGTGTTGGGGAAACCGATGGGAAATGTCCAGTTATCGCTGGGGACGTAGAGCTCAATGCCCCGGCCGTCCCGCTCGCCGATCAGGTTTGACGGGGCGCATTTTGCGGCATATGTCACGGTGGTCGGCTTGTCAGCGTTGCAGACCGCTTCTACGGGCTTCGTGGTGTATGCAAGCTGCACGTCACGGCTTGTGTGCGTCACAGTGTGGCGGTACCGTGTTTGGGTGTAGTATCTACCCACGGTATTGGGGTCTATCGTCCTAGTGCCGACGGTTGTTGTTGAGAGCCATATCGTGTTGGTGGCAGTTGACGAGAGAGTGATAGTGCTGCCGGTGAAGGTGAATACTCGGTATGATGGCGTCGCAAAGTAATATGTTGTGACAGCCATCGGCCACGAGGTCTTTTTCGTGGTGATCTGGCCCGGGAAGGGGCTGTACTCGCCTGTGTACTCGGTTACGGTGCTCTTGGGGGCCGAAACACCGTTGGTGCAAGTGGTGGGTGAGAAGGTAACGGTTGCCACGGTAGGGGTTATCCAGACGGTGTCTGTGATGGTGCGGCCGACTGTCACGGTAGGGGGAGGTGTTGTTACGGCAACGTAAATAATATCCCACTCTGAAGCAAGGGGCTGCGTCGCAGTCACTACCGACCAGCTTGTCTCCTCGATGTTTCTGCTGACGACTGGTTCGTTGATATAGGATGTGACATACACAATGGCGGCTGTCGACGTTGGGACAGGCCTGATTGATGTGTTACCGTAAAGGACCGTGATCGAAGACCTGAAGGCCTCGGTGATGTACGCCGTGGAAAACCAGGTAACGACGGGATTGTGCTGCGCGTTGGCGGCCGAGGAGACGAGCCACAGATTGGCAGTAGCCAACTTCATTTTGGACTAGTCCTTGTGCTTGAAAACGATGCCAAAAACGAATCAGTCTGAAGATGAGCTGTGGTCGTTTAATTCGGGGTGAGGCGATCCTTCCGATTAAGGCCTCGGGCAAGACTCGAGTTTCGCGGATCTCCCGGTCCCAATAGTTCCGCAAACGCCTCAAAAGGCGTAGGTAGCATGTAGAGCCGCTGATACTGTGACATCCTATGTGTATAAGTAGAGTAGGTTACTTGCCTTACGGGTATTATCCGCTCGCCAAGTTGATTAGCCGCGTCGTCGCTCTCGCTTTGCCTCGGTTCGCTGTACCTCGTCCTCATATTTTTGCCGCGAAACGTTACATTCCATATGCCAAGTCTGTCAGCTCATCAACCCAACACCTAGGTAGACATTGAGAGAAATCCACATTAAAGTAGCGCTTGCGTGTAGGTAGGTAAGTGACGTCCTTGGACGGCTGCCCCATCAAATATCGTGGGTTTGTCTGGTTTCCATGCACGGAGGCGACGTGCGACGTTGCGCTCCCTGTTAACCTCAGCGATACCGGACCTCAAACCAGAACTGGCACGGCGAGTCGTTGACTTCCTTGGCGTGTGAAAAGGGACAAAGCACAAGCACCGCGGACCGTGGGGCTGGCACGCCTTTCACGGGAGCACCTGGGTCCTTCTTTCCTGGAGCGGGAAGGTAGGAAGGAACCGCGTTTTCTCTGGGCTATTGCTTGAGGAATTACGCCGGTTGGTTCCTGCCTCAATGCCATCAAGATGGAAGGGGGTCGTCCATTTTCCCCCTTCTTTAATTTTTGGCGCAATGTGATTCTTTTAGCTTAGCTCGTTAGGGGGCGGCACGGTATTCAGCCGCTTCGCAATGATAGCTCAAGAAGATGTGCGTGAGCTTTTTGTGGACGCCGAAACAAAAGCCAGTCCGCCGCGCACCGGGTCTAGAGTGTTTGTTCGAGAAATAAAATGAGCCGCGGCCGCCATGCCCGATACCTGATTCCCCCAAGGAAAGTTGCTTCCAACCGTGTTGTCTGCTGCTGAGTCCTGCATTCTTGGGCGGTGGCTGAGCATGTGGTTCATGTGCAACGTTGGGGTCGTACCGGTGGCCCTGAAGCGCAATTGGAGAACGGTTGAGGTTGAGGTCCTTCGCTCAACCTTCTTCGCTGGAGCAACGAAGCAAAGATCAGCCTGCTATTGGGTAAGTCTTCAGCCAATCCAAAGCAGGGATCGGGTAGACTTTCCCTGACAACACGAGAGCTGGCCCATTCTCCTCCACTCATAGCCATTGACTTTCGGAGCAGAATGTCAGCCCTATCAACGATTCAGCTACGTCGACTTGAGACTTGCAAGTAATTGAAGGGTCGGCCAGTGCCACTCCCGGCAACGCAAGAGCGGGAAATCGCTTTAAGAACGGAGAGTTGCCATGGCGCAGAGCTGCGTCCGCGATTCCCGTGGCATCTTCCTGCCAGACGATGGTTCTTTCCTGCTGCGCATCAGTTGCGGGTGATAACGTCGAGACAGCCGCAAACCAGGAACGACACCACTGGAGTCGAAACACACCATCCCAGCACCGCGAGGATACTACAGGCCGGTGCCACTGCGGTGGCCATTCCTCGTCGCCCATATGGTGCTGCTGACGGCAGCCCTTTTCGTCTTGTTGGCGCTGCAACAGGCCTATGTTGTACCCTAAAGTTGCCCTCAGCAATTTCCATGTTCGTGTGTGATCCTGAGCCGCTCCTGAGCTGGGGTGAGCTATGGGTGAGCTAGCCTGCACAGCCGTGTGACCCAATTTTGGACCCTCGACTAAAGTTGCCATCCAGAGATTCCGGTACGTTCCTCGGTTTATGCTAACCATACCGCATAGGGTGCGGCCACGTCAGCAGTGACGTTAGTCGCAAAATAGGATTCCGCTGGAATGCAATGCAGCCTAGATGTTTGACTGTATGTAATAAGGCGAAGTACGGGAAGGGGCGGAGGAAGGGATTTACTCAATTCTTCATTGCTCTCTTAATGATTTCCCCATCACATATTAAGAAGTACTTCAACTTGTGGCGTGATACTATGAATGAATTTATAAGGATAAAGCTCCCTAGCATGCTAGAAAGAAACATATAATTGAATCACTTTTGGGACTCTTAACTTACAGCGCAGTATTTCTGACAAGCTAAAGATATTCCTTCCGCTGCAGCCTAATCGCTCTCAGCCGCACTATAATTTATTATCTGTTACGTTTATCAACAGAGAGGGGTCAGTTGATTACGTGGCAGTCGCGTGGCAGTTGCGTCTGTGAGCCACCATAGGGTGCGAGTCTTTTTACCACACAGCATTCATAGGCCGGAAGCAATAGGTCTTTAAAGAGGGTTGCTAGAAAACCAGAGAATCTTACATAAGATGGATCAAAGCTGCTGTGCTTCTGACAGCATTGCCTGTCTTGGGGATGCCCTCTTAAAGTCCGGCCAGATCAGCCACTTATTACACACTATCTTATTGTATAGAAGAAACCGCACTATCATACTACGAAACGAAATAAAAGCACTTATTTTACAGTAATAATAACTTTAACGATTATAAAAGCGGTAAGTATAAAAGCGGTAAGTATGAAAGTAATAAGTATAAAAGTGGTAAGTAGTCGTCAGCAAGTATAAACTTACCCGATTAAGCAAGCGGTAAATTCATATTAAGTTAAGCGTTAAGCTTAGACAGTAAAAAAAATTTGCCTAGTCGCTTAACCTAGCCTAGATTACGGTTGACAGTTAATTGCTGAGCCGATTTCTCGGCCCTGTAGCGGTATTGGAAACCTGGAGAGCGTCTGAAAGCAGTGAACCTGGAAACGGCAAGCGGCCTAAGCAAACGGTAAGTATATAAACGGTAAGTATATAAACAGTAAGCTATACAATTTAGGCAAGCGGTGTGCTCTTAAGCGGTAAGAACTAATTTACCCAGTTAATACAGAGCCTAGATTACAGTTAGGCTTAACTGCTAAGCCGATATTACGACCTGTACTTAACACAGGCCTTAAAAGGACTGGTGCGGGTTAAGACAGAACGTATGGCAGGACGCTAACAGGTAAGGGGCGTTCCGAAGACGGCTTGTTAGGCTAGTACTCCTAGACGGGGGGTTTAATGTTAATGTAGGTTACTGTTACTATAATGCACAGAGGTGAGTCTAAACAGTAAGATATAAATGAATAATTGAATATTAGCGTGAGGAACTAGAGTCCCTTACAGTGGTTATAGGCATAACTATAGCTATCTATACTAACTGCCTAAAGGTACTTCGTACCGTGCTTAGTCTGTTATGCTTAGTGGTGCACCACGTAGTTACAGCTAAGTAGTTAACTAAGCAGTGCTTAGTATTATCAGTCCTTATGGACCACTAAGCGCTTTCTTACTGGTTATAAGGGCTTCGGGTCTTTACACCCTTAGCTTAGTACGTTAAGGTAGTGTGCACCGTCCTTCCACACTGTTCCTTCTATAGGGGATTTATCAAGCCACCCCGGCCTAAGTGACGGCTTACAAGGTCGTTACACAATTCCCCCTCTTTAACATTCTTTTTCCATAAAGAATCGCTAAGTTAGTTTCCTTCCTTCCCTACCTTTATTATGTCTCCTAACCACGTTAAAAAGTGTAAAAGACAGAGAAAATAGGAAAAGGCTCCTTACGACCGTTATACTTATCTTACAGAGTCTCTTAACGCTTTTAGTTTACAGATGTCTTTCTATATTTATTATTAAATTAAATCTTTATTATACTAAGTTGTAACGTAATCTAACAGTTATAATAAATGCTAATCCACTAGTATACCTTCTTCATATAACGCGTTTAGTCACTCTAATAAGTTTATTAAAGGTTTAGTAAATAAGAAAAGGGAGCTAGACACTTTATATAACTAAACAGTTACTAAGTACTGTAACTCTCTCACGAAGTTACAGTGTGTTAAGATTTAACAGTGTGTTATTAAAGTGAAGGCGATAAAAGTGTTTTCTCACGAAGCTAAGGTTTTATCCTTTTAAAAGCAGGTAAAGGTAGTGGACCTAATCTAAGCTAAGCTAACTTCCTGGGACTAGGACTCTTTCCTTACCAGTTTTCCCTTTAAGGGGTCGCCTTAACCTGTAGCGTCTTTTTAACTTAATTCGTAACTTCCTTTCTTTTAACAAATGAAAACAGCTCTTTAACGCAGTAGTAGCGTACTTACTTTCTTTAATAAGAGGTTATAGGTTTAAGTCCTATAAGGGTCTTTATAATATAGGTTATAATTTAAAGACTGTAACGTGTGTTATAACTTTTTATTATTTTTCACTTTACTGATTTCCTTTCTTAACAGCACTTATTCTTATAGACACGCTTTTCTACTATATACCGTTATATAACTGGTTCGGGAGACCTTAAGGCGTACTAGATCGCTTTTTACCCTTTAACTCCTTCCTTAAGCCTATAGTGAAACGTAAGTCCTTTAATTACAGGGGGTAAGTTATCTTATAAGTTACTAGTTTATAACGTCTTAGTTCTTTATATTATTATGTGTGCGATTTATATAAAGCTTGCTAAGAGCTTTAAAGGCCCGGCCTCTTTATTAGGTCTAAGGTCCTTATAACTTATAGCTAAGGGTTTTAATAAATGTCCTTCTGTACCTATTAAGGAGTTTCCTGCCACTTTTTAAGCTTTAAGTCCTATAATAATCTTACTCTTTAATATAATAATTTAAATGTTAAATCTTATTTTATTTTTAATTCTTATTATTAGCTTTAATCAGTCTGGATTTTTTTAGTAGAACTCTGTAATTAGGTTTAGGCACTTAAGATTTTTAACTGGTTCCTATAAGTTACTTTCAGGGCTATAATCTAGTTACTTAACAAGATATTTAAACGTGTTCTTTCCCTTTCGTAAATCTATAATTTCCTTAACGTTATACTTATCTTTATTAATGTCGATCTTAATCTTCTTTTTTAAGGGAACTCCCTTTAGGGCGGGTTTTAAAAGTGAGATGTGAAAAACTTTAATCTACACCTTTATACTAATAAGTAAGTTTAATTTGTAATTAAAGGTGGTAACCTTCTTTTTAACTTAAAACAGTTTATACCTTTTAAAGTTAAGCTTTTTATTAAGCCGTTTTAAATATAGGTTTTATAAAAAAAGGTAAACATAGTCTCCTTCTTAAAGAGTCGGTCCTTTAATTTATTTACTATTATAATAAAGTCTTTTTTTAAATATTAGCTGCTTAATTTAGTGTTTATTAGTAAACTTCTTCATTTGTTTACGTGTAAACTTAAGTTCAGTTTATAAATAGTTATACAGTTCTTATATCTAGCCTGTGCGGACTACGGTTTAAAGGGTGTTAGTTAATAGGCCTTAATAGAGTTTAAGCTCCTTTTTATAGTTTATAAAAAACAGTAATATACCTGTTAATTTAATTAACGTTATATTATAAGCTATCTATACTGTTAGTAACAGTTTAAGCTAATTATCTTATTTAAAGTTAACGTAAGCTTAAAAATACGTTATAAGTATCTAATTAACTTATTCTGTCTAATTATCTATCTGTAAGTGAAAAGCTGTTAAAAGCTTACTTTTCACACCTATTCTTTACATTAACCCTTATTAAAACTTTAATATAATTAACTTATCTTAATCTGTGATAATATTATCTAGCTAAAGGTGTTATAAGACTACCTCTTTCTTAAAGATATAAGTAAGTTACTTAACTATTATATCTTTTAAGGTAAGTAAAAAGTACACCTACTTTATTAACCTGTTAATTATTATAAGGATTTAATTATAAGTAACTTTTATAATAAAGTCCTTAAACTTTAAAATCCCAGTAACGAAATTAAGTACGATAAAGCTTTATAACACTTATAATATAGGGAGTGGTTTAAAAAGCCTATAAAGTTTATAACATTAGTTCTGCTTTTAATAACAGATATTACAATTATTAACCACTTTCTTAACTAGCTTTTTAATTTCTAAAAAGGTGTACATTTATTAAACCTATATAAAAGTCTTAATTTAACCTAAATATCCTTTAAATTACGATTTATAAACTTACTAAATGTACTCCTTTTATTTATCTAAGTTATAAATATACAGTTTCTATTGAGATGCAAAAGGGGTCAAGGCATTGGAAAACAGTGTGTGTTAAAGGTGATTAATTATTTCTATCTTCGAGAGCAGAAGCTGTGTTATTATAGCTGTGAGGGTAGCCAGTGCACAGAGTGCATTAGCCACACTCGCTTCTGCGAAGCGAGGTTGGCAGTGGA
>Ga0247770_1001007_pt1 | contig 24743 bp, 24 predicted proteins | sample UWRJL136409B6_FD_179943 | JGI IMG/M metagenome (GOLD analysis project Ga0247770, IMG submission 179943) | Plant litter microbial communities from Arlington Agricultural Research Station in Wisconsin, United States - UWRJ-L136-409B-6 | ecosystem: Environmental > Terrestrial > Plant litter >... | reverse complement strand
CAGCAGACAACTCGATTGGGGGGGTCCAGGTTGGTGGGCGCATTTTACAGCACAGAGTGGTTTTTTTCGCTTAATACCATACTTTATGTTTTTTGTCAACCTCTTTTACTGGACTGGCGCTCTAGTAATTGTCTGTTGACTCTTCAGGCTAACCCCACAAATCCCCCATCTCTGCTCTTGGGAATTCTTCTGTGCAAGATAGTTATGTATTATGTAGGCGAGGTGGCCCCTAAAAAAACGACCAGGCCCGAAATGGACGATACCAGTCTTAAGCGCCCTCCTGTCGTAAGGAGACTGTTCTCTCCACAAACCAGTTACAGTACCGAAGCGAGAACTTGAAGAAACACTGGGCGGTCTGAGTAAGTTAACCATGAGATTTCTTAAAGAAGTGGATAATCAGGTAAAAAAGAGTAGGTCTGTCTGGGTATAGCCCATGACCTACAAGCAGGACAAATATCTTAAAGTGCGAAAATTTTAGGCATACTCTGTGGCATCTACAAGGAAACGTTTAGCCACAGGGTAATTAGGGTCTGACAGGTAGAACAGAGAAAGAAGAAATCAGGTAAACTTAATTAATTAAGTATCAAATATCAAGTAGTCATTAACCTAAAGTAAGGCACAAGACTACGCCACATACTGCCACTTTGTTTAGCTTTGGCGAGTGCGTAAGTCGAATGTCTTTCCTATCAGGCGCAAATAGACTGCTTTTAAATTCTGCCTTTCGATTCCCTAATAACTCTGTACTGTTTGTATATTATTTACCTAGGTTGCTGTTATCATCCGTCTTCAGGAGAATATACAAACAATTCTTGAGAGGTACTTATAACAACTGGGTAAATAGGGTCTAACAGATAGAACAGAGAAAGAAGAAATCAGGCTAACTTAATTAATTAAGTATCAAATATCAAGTAGTCATTAACCTGAAGTAATACACAAGAGTACGCCACATACTGCCACTTTGTTCAACGTTGGCAAGTGCGTAAGTCGAATGTCTTTCCTATCAGGCGCAAATAGACTGCTTTTAAATTCTTCGTTTCAATTCCCTAATAACTCTGTACATTTTGTATGTTATTTACCTTAGTTCCTACTATCCTCCGTCTTCAGGAGAATCTACAAACAATTCTTTAGAGGTACTTATAAAAACAATCAAATTTAGACTTCGCTACAAGCATTTAAGCTAGAGATTGGTGTTGTAGCAAGCGTCCAAAAAACAACGCTTGCGTTGAAAAATCCTGTCTGTAGCTGATGGCTGATATAGCACTGCAAGTTGGTTTCAGTCTGTCCCGAAATTTTTAAAGTTTCCTCACAGCTCGGCTCAGCAGGAGTGCTGAGCAAATCCTCCACAGACTCCTGACAATCTGGAAATGCCAAAGGTGCGATAAAATCCGACTTTGCCAACACAACTGGGCTAAAATAACCCTCTGCCCCTGGCTCCGGAAACACATACAATCGACGGGCATTGATATCTAGAATCCAATACTCCCTGATTCCTGGCCGAGCATAAGCAGGGGCTTTCAATGCCCTGTTAGTTAAGTTAGAGCGCTCCGTAGATGTTGCCCGCGCGGAAGATTTATCTTGTTTGGACGAACGCTTGGCTGACTTGAATATTTACCGCGCAGAATTGAGGCGCATCAAGTGTGAACTCGCTCTACTTTCTTGAGGTAAAAGCTGACGGCAACAGCTTCTATAAAATTGGAATTACGACTCGACTACTTGAGGAACGGATAGCCGAAGTGCAGCAGGATGTGAGAGCGCATTACTCAGATGTTGCCGTCAACTTGCTGGGATTGTGGGAACACTGAGGGAATGGGGAGTTGTACTTCAAACACCACTACAAAGCGTTTAATTATCGCATTGGGAAACTGATATCAATTCCGGTTGCACCGGAATTATTGTTGACTGTTGACTGTTGACTGTTAACTCGGGGTTCAAAAACTGAATGACAGTTGAGTATTGACTGTTTATTCGATTTGACGCCCGACTATGCTAGCGGAGTTGATATGACGGAGTATTTCGTGTTTCCCAATGTCAAGCGCACCCTGCGGGATTTGTTGGAAAGGAAGCAAAAGTGCCCAGTAATGTTGAGTTGGATGTGCGGGTTCGGGGTGAGTGCGATCGTCAAACAACAACCTAGACAAACACCACCTCCGATTTCTAATTCAGCTTCGGGGAACTGCGGAGCGTTTTTGAATGCGCCCAAAAGAATGGGGACGCTCTCAATCAGAGTCTCGATGTGAACAATCAAATCCGGGTTCGTTATCCCTTCGATGATTCGGATCTGGAAATCGCTACTACACAAACTCTCGTCCCAGCAGAGGGGGACTAAGAATTTGATATTTGGAAACAGGATGCGATTGAATTAGTTGGGTCGATCGCTGCTACCTAGATCGGCAGCTTTTTCTACTGCTTTCCGTGCTGGCGTAACTGCTTCGCCCGCGTTATTTTTTACAGATTCTATAAATTTTTTGGTACTGGGGGCAATGGGTTGGTCAAGATTCAGCTTTTGTCGGATATTGTCAACGGCATCATTTCCGCCCTTCTCTATATCGCTTGTTGGCTGCCGATCGGGACGGGCAACTTCGTAAGACGTAGCTTCTGGGGTTAAAGGTGTAGCGAGCGCTTGCATTTTGTTGCCCGACAATTCCAATTGGGAGCTAAAAATTAGCGCTATTCCTACAGCCAAGATTATTCCTACTCGCAGGCAATTTGTAACTAAGCGCGATGTAAAATTTTTCATTGAAAAACTCGGTTTTTTATATGACGACTGTAATATACAATAATTGCTGTTGTTTGTTGGCAAATCTATCTAAAGATAGGGCTTGGCGTCCATTTATTGTCTTAGCCTCCCTCCCAAATCAACCTCAACAAAAAAGCTTTTGGCGCTGCGGCCCCAACAGGCGACCGAGCGCAACTACTAAGTCAAGAAAGGTACATTTACTACTTCTCCTGACACCGATCCGACTTGCACTTTCAGCCCTTCGCCGCCCGCTTTTGTGCGGATGTAAGCAAGACCAAAAAAGCCGGATTCAGTTTCCGTAAAACTGGTGAGTTTGCCGACTTTTTCTTCTCCGATTGTGACGGCTGTTCCGGGTTCAACCGCAGCGCTCAAATGCACGCCCCAAAGTTGCTGTTTGACTCCTTTGTAGGTGTTCAACCGGGCAATTGTTTCTTGACCGATGTAGCAGCCTTTGTCATAGGTAATCGTGTGTAAAAGGCGGGCTTCTAGGGGGTTGTAATCATCTGTGAGTTCAAAATCGGGGGCGGGGCGTCCTTGTTCGATTCGCAGTTGTTCCCAAACTCGATTGCCCATTGGTACGGCCCCAGCTTTGACTAATTCCTTCCACAAGTTGGCTGCATCGCCAGCTTGCGCAATTAACGTGTATCCGGGAGTTGCTAAACCGCTACCAACCGCCACTCGAACCCCCCCTTGGTAAGGGGGGGGTTTTATCAATTTGTGAGTAGCGTAAGGTTGATTTTCGAGTTCGCTAACTCCGATTTTTTCTAGTATTTGAGTGCTTTCCGGGCCGAGGAAACTGAAAGCAACAGTTGTATCGGTTAAATCTGTTAACTCGACGCGATCCATTGGGAAAATATAGCGATCGAGCAATTCCAGTAGTTGGCGGCGGCGGTTAGCTGAGACTAGCAGCAGTACGGCATCTTCTGTAGCGTAAGCGGTGGCGAGGTCGATCGTCCGGGCGGTGGAAGTCACGAAAACGGTGTCGCAACCTTGACCTGGTTTGAGTATATTGAAGTTATTGGTACTTTGATTGTGCAAGAACCGCAGGCGATCGCTGTCTGAGATTTGAATGCGTCCCGAGTGAGTGCGATCGTACAAAGCCGCACCTTGTTTAGTTGCTGCGATCGCTTCTGCGTCGTTACCAAAACTGACTGGCACAATCTCTTTGGTTGTTAACTCTGCAAAAGTAGCACCGGCCCCTGCTTGAATGTCGTGCAATTCCTGAATCAGCATAAGATTTTGTTGAGTGTTGACTGTTGACTGTTGACTGTTGACTGTTGACTGATGACTGATGACTGTTGAGTGTTGACTGTTAACTACTGCTTTCCTGTCAACTGACAACTGACTATTTGTCCAAATTAGCGAATATTTCTTGTATTAATTGGCTGGCTTTGGCATCAAGACGATTCCAATCTACATCGCCAGTGTCATCGTCAATCAAGCTAGTATCAATTACAACTTCTTGGCTTTGGATTTGAGTGTGGGCGGGCGGGTAGTTGACAAAGCAGACTCGATAGCAAAGTTCCCAAATATCGATGCATCTTTGCTCGCCTTGAAGCTCTAAAATTAGTTGATAGCCCGGAATGGGAATTTGCACTTCTTGATAAGTACCCGTCCAGACTGACTCTTCTAATTGTTTGCGGATGTTGTCGATCACTCGGATCATCGCTGGCTGCATGAGTAGTTCAGCTTGCTGCCACGCGATCGGGCTGGTTATTTTAGGCTTCATATACACGGTTCTAAAAAAGAAAATCAATAAATTAATTTTCTAGCATTGGGTGCCAACTTTTGAGACATTCGCCACAAAATGTTAAATTTACTTGCTGGCAAATTAAGACACCGTTGTCAAAGAAACCGGGTTTCTGGCGATCGAGATTGAGCTTGGCAACGAAACACCTACGAAAAAACCGGATTTCTGGTCCTGCGCATAAATTACACAGAGAAACCCGGTTTTTTCGATAAATATTGACTTCAGCAGAGAGCGTCTAGGAAGAAACGGGGTTTCGAGCTCTGCATATTAGTCGGGAGTTGACTTTTGGGATGGGCGATGTAGGACTTGAACCTACGGCATCCTGCGTGTAAAGCAGGCGCTCTACCACTGAGCTAATCGCCCAATTGCGCTTATAGGGATTTATCATATCACAGTATCCCAGAAATTTCAACTAAAAAATCCTAAACTTTTAATGCCCTCTGGCCGCACGCACGATCAAATAACCCTGTGGAGTTTGCCCTTGGTGGCAGCCCTCACGTTTGGCCAGACGAGCAGCAGCAACCTGACTTTGCTCGTTTCCGGCAGTTTCTTATTCGGCGGGCTGATGTTTGGCCCCGACTTGGATATCTACTCCTGCCAGTATCAGCGCTGGGGATGGTTCAAACCGATTTGGCTCCCGTACCAAAAAAGCCTGCGCCACCGCTCTTTTTTATCCCACGGCCCTTTGATCGGCACTGCTTTGCGCATCTTGTACCTCGCTATCTGGATCGCGGTTTTCGGAGTGTTGGGATTGGCAATGGCTCAAAAAATTGGGAACTTAGGCTGGAATTGGCAGGATATGGTTTTCAGTTATGGGCGATCGATCTGGGAACACCACATCGAAATTTTAGCCGTTTACATCGGTCTAGAATTGGGCGCTATGAGCCACTATCTGAGCGATTGGGGCGGATCTGCTTACAAAAGATTCAAAAAAAAAGGATTGAGCGGGTTGCGGCCTCCTGGCACAATTAAGAGGGGCAAACGCCAACCTCCCCGTCGCACTTCCAGCAAATCCATAGCAGAAGGAAGAAGGAAGAAGGAAGAAGGAAGAAGGAAGAAGTAATAAAATCAATGGTTGGAGCCCTTAACAAGGTTATAACCGTCGGGCGCGGTTGATATAAAAGGTAAATTATTATGTCTAATTCTGAAAGTCGATCGCTCACAGCACTCAAAGAACTTATAGAAGTTGTGGCCTCATTGCGATCGCCAGACGGCGGATGTCCTTGGGATTTAGCCCAAACTCCCCAAACTCTAATTCCTCACATAATCGAAGAAGCTTATGAAACAGCCGACGCGATTCGCAAAGGAGATAAAGATGCGATCGTCGAAGAATTGGGCGACTTACTGTTACAGGTAATTCTGCAAGCTCAAATTGCCAGCGAATCCAATCAGTTTACCTTCGCCGAAATCGCTGCGGGCATTACAGAAAAACTAATTCGGCGACATCCCCACGTCTTTGGCGATGTCGAACTCAACAGCGTCGATGAAGTCAACGAAAACTGGGAAAAAATCAAAGCAGCAGAAAAAGGCACTACTTCGGAAAAGCCGCCAACTTTAGCCTCGAAAATGAGCCGTTATGCAAGCACTTTGCCGCCGATCGCCGCCGGGATGAAAATCTCTCAAAAAGCTGCGGAAGTGAGTTTTGATTGGGACAGTGTAGAGGGCGTTTGGGATAAATTTCACGAAGAAATGGCAGAATTTGAACACGCTCTCAAACATGAGGATAAAGTAGCGCAGCAGTCAGAATTGGGAGATATTATGTTTGTGTTGATTCAATTAGCTCGCTGGTACGATTTAGATCCGTCGGCTGCTTTGCAAGGAACAAACGATCGCTTCGTGCAGCGGTTTGCGAAGGTAGAGGCTGCGTGCGATCGGCCTTTGTCAGATTATGCCCCAGAAGAGTTAGAAACTCTGTGGCAGCAAGCTAAAGCTTTAATTGCTAAACAAAAGGGCGATCGGTAATCAATCACTCGCGATCGCTATTGTTAAGAACAGGCAAGATGCCTGTTCCACAACAACTCAATATTTTGCTTGTGGGGTGGGCACGCGAACCCGCACTATTGTTAAGAACAGGCAAGATGCCTGTTCCACAACAACTCAATATTTTGCTTGTGGGGTGGGTACGCGAGCCCGCACTATTGTTAAGAACAGGCAAGATGCCTGTTCCACTACAACTCAATATTTTGCTTGTGAGGTGGGCACGCGAGCCCGCACTATTGTTAAGAACAGGCAAGATGCCTGTTCCACAACAACTCAATATTTTGCTTGTGGAGTGGGCACGCGAGCCCGCACTATTGTTAAGAACAGGCAAGATGCCTGTTCCACAACAACTCAATATTTTGCTTGTGGGGTGGGCACGCGAGCCCGCCCTGAAAAGCTGATTAACAATACTGCCAGATGTCAGCAATCAACTACTCGTAAAGCTTCGCATCGTTGTATGGGGGATGTTCGCACGCGATATATAAAGCATTTGTCGGTTCCAGGGCTTCCCCTGTCACCGGATCGATCGGCTTGAGGACAAAGCATAACAGACTCAGCGATCGCCAATCCAAACTTTCTAACTTCCCGCGTTCGTAGCGACTAACAGTAGCATTACTAATACCGACATCTTTTGGTACAGGATCTCCTGCTGTCCGAAACAGAGCGGCCTCGTATTCTTTTGTGACCATTTCTGTTTCAATAATTGACCAGCCCCGAATCTCTCTAGCTGCTTTCAGAAGTTTGCCCAATCTACCGCGTCCCGTATCCGTAAATCGCACAGGGCGCAGTTTTTCCTGATCGACGACAGCCTTAAAGTCAAGAAATCCCGGCATTTTACAGATCCAATTTAACTCTTAAGCTAGCTGTACTTTTGCCTTGCTCAAGGCAGCACACAGGGTTTGAGCATTACACATTTAGAAACATTACTGCAACTTTTCTGCATTCGTGTAGAATGATATGATATAGTAAGATCCAAAGACGAACACAAACTAACTCACCCAAGTTCAGGAGTGACTCAGCTATGACAGCACTATTTCGCCGCATCCAACCCTCGAAAAAGCTCCGCATCACCGTCAGGTCGATCGCCCAACTGCTCAAAATCAGCCAAAACCTGATTAAGCGAGTCGAATCATGGGCTTTCGTGGTTTTCGTCCACCATCGGGATAGAGGCGGCCTGTTTGTCAGCTACCGCAGGCTGGAAGAATGGCAAAATGCGATCGCCCATCATATCCAAACCTGCCCCACCCTTGGAGAACTCTCGCAGCTCAAAACATCCATTCTGTACGACAGCCGGAAATTCAAAAAACAATCTCTCCCAAAAACACTTGACTTTTTAAATCAAATGTGCATTGAAAGACAAGACGAACTCAACATCTGGGAAAGCTTAAACTGCATTGCTTCCTAGCAGAAATGAGGCAGATTTCCTTTCCAAAAAACAGAAGCGAAACATTTGCGAGCAATTGCGAGATAAAATCACCCCAAAAATCACCCGCGAATGCTCCGCCACATTGATGAAAGCAATCACCAAAGCAATTAAGACATTGCCTGAGCGATATAATCAAAATAAGGAGCTGCTTCCTTAGCATCATCCTGATTGAGCAAAGCCAAAGAAGCTTCCTTCAAACAGCGGATAGCTTCGACCATGCCAGGAACAGGAACGCCGAGAGAATTATACATTTCCCGAACGCCAATCAAACCGATGCTTTCGATCGGCTCCTTGTCACCCGCCAAGATACCGTAGGTAATCAGGCGCAAGTACCAGCCGTAGTCGCGCAGACACAAAGCCCGTTCCCGTTGGCCGTAAGCATTACCTCCGGGGGAGATAAAGTCAGGGCGTTTTTTCCAGAGTTTTTTGCTAGCTTCTTCAACAATTTTTTTCTCACTGTCAGACAGCGCAGTAGCAATACGCACCCGCTGTTCTCCGGTTTTAAAAAAATCTTTGATGCTTTGAAGTTCGCCGGTACTGGGATAGCGAAGTTCGTCGTCGGCTTGGAGAATTAGTTGGCTAACTACGCTCATTGTTATTCAAAAGAATTGAGGATATTTGAGAGTAAGATTAATTGACATTCTCATCCCTTAAAGATGAGATTCTTGGTTGGGCGATTTACTTTGCTTCTAACATTTATCAACATTAGAAGTAGCGGGTAAATCTCCGCAAACGTTATGCTTGATGTTCAAGCCAGTTTCCCTGTGTTGCAGGGTACTGCGGGAAAAATTCAAAAACTGCGAGTGAGAGTTTTGATGTCGGCAGACACTTTGACTGTTTAACGAGTTTTTGCTACCTCGCCCCAACAGCATATCGCACAGGATCGATCGGGGCAACTCACGGCAGGCTTGACTTGCAGGTTGAAGCTTGGCTTTAGCAGCAAGACGTTCAGCAGCAGGAATACAGCCTGCTATTGAGCTTGAGTGCGATGGATGGAGCCCCGCTTCGCTACGACTTATCTCAGGAAAGAGAGAGCGATATTGCATTACCATATTAAATCCTACCACGACTACTTGTGACCAAATCTAAATTCCCGACCCCAAACTCGACGAAATTGGCAAACCCTTGCCAGCAAGGTCAACTGATTGAGATAGAGATTACCGACTTGACAGACACCGGCGACGGAGTTGGTCGTTTTGGTGAGTTAGTGGTGTTTGTGCCCGATACGGTGACGGGCGATCGAGTCCTTGTGCGCCTCGTGCAAGTCAAATCCACCTATGCTACAGGCAAGCTGGACACACTTCTGGAAACCTCGGAACACCGCATCCGAGCTAACTGCATTGTTGCCGACAAGTGCGGCGGTTGTCAGTGGCAGCACGTAGATTATCAATATCAGCTTGCAGCCAAGCAAAATCAAATCATTCAAGCCTTAGAACGGATTGGCGGATTTAGCAATCCCCAAGTTGATGAAATTTTAACGGGAAAAATCGAGGGATTTTCCCAATTTTTGGGATACCGCAACAAAGCGACTTATCCCGTGGCAATATCTGCAACAGGTCAAGTCCAAGCAGGTTACTATCAAAAAAGCACCCACAAATTAGTCAATCTCAATCAGTGTCCGGTGCAAGACCCGCGCCTCAATCCTTTGTTAAAAGAAGTTAAAGAAGACATCCACTGGCGGGATTGGCAAGTCTACGACGAAAAGAAACATACAGGAGAATTGCGTCACTTGTCCTTGCGAATCGGACGGCGCACTGGCGAGATGCTGCTAACTTTAATAGTTCGCACTGGAGACTTACCGGGACTCGAAGATCAAGCATCAGAGTGGCTGAAACAATATCCTCAATTGGCAGGGGTTTGTTTGAATATAAATCCCGATCAAACTAATGTGATTTTTGGTGCCGAAACTCGCTGCATTGCGGGTCGTTCTTATCTGCGAGAAAGCTTTGCTGGTTTGAAATTTCAGCTAAGAGCCGATACTTTTTTTCAGGTTAATACAGAGGCGGCTGAAGCGTTGTTAGAGGCGATCGTAGGGGAATTGAATTTGCAGGGAAACGAGATTTTGGTTGACGCTTTCTGCGGAATTGGTACTTTTACTTTACCCCTGGCAAAACAAGTAAAAATAGCGATAGGTTTAGAAGTGCAACCGGCGGCGATCGAACAAGCCAAATTAAATGCTGAGTTAAATGACGTGAGAAATGTCGAGTTTCAGGCCGGAACTGTAGAGAGTTTGCTGCCTTCCTTGGGATTGACACCGGATATTGTGCTGCTAGATCCGCCGAGGAAAGGGTGCGATCGCGCGGTTTTGGAAGCTATCAAGGAAATCAAACCAACTCGCATTGTTTATGTTAGCTGCAAGCCTGCTACTTTGGCTCGCGACCTGAAGATTTTGTGCGAAAATGGGGATTATAAGTTAGCGCGAGTGCAGCCGGCGGATTTCTTTCCTCAGACTTCTCATGTTGAGTGTGCGGCTTTTTTGGTCAGGTGAATGAAAGGGCGATCGTTGTTTAGTTAAATTCAATCATCAGCATCGGTGAACAGGGATGACAAATCTCGATAACCACTGACTACTCGAAAAATCTCTACATCCTGTCCGATCGGCATATAGAGGATGAGATAGTTGTCTATAGAGAGACTGCGAAGCAAGGGTAAAATTTCGTCTCTTTGTCGTCCAATATTGGGAAATTGAGCAATTTTGGCGAATTTAGCGTCAAGATTGCTTAAAAAGCGATCGGCTCGATCGAGTCCCGATCGACTAGCGATGTAGTCTGCAATTTGCTCGATGTCTTGAATTGCGGGTTGGGTGAGGCGAAATTTTGGACTCATGTTTCTTTTGAACTGTAGCGCGATGCCTACGGCTGGCTACGCCTACGCAAATTAGCTCGAATTTGTGCCATTGCGGTTGCACCGTCTACGACTTCACCGCGTTGGGATGCTTGCTGGCCAATCTGTGCGTCTCGTTGGAGTTCTTGCAGCCGTCCTTGATAAATATCTTGCTGTTGTTCGAGTAGTTGAATGGCTGCAAGGATAACGTCGATCGCGCTGTTGTATTTGCCGCTGGTGAGTTGGCGCTGTATGAGGGCTTCGGCTTCAGGTGGCAAAACAATTTGCATGGTGTTTGAGATGAGGAGTGTTGATTCTATTGTAGGCGATCGCCCTAAGCTTGATTTTCGCAAGTCTATGGAATAGCGATCGCCCTTAAATTTACCTCGCTATACCTCAGCAGCTTGCGGGTCTTTTTGAGATTCTAGCCAACGTTCGTAGGCTTCCCTGTCGCCACCGAATCCATCGATCGAAACCTGACGATCGGGCATTGGTTTGAGCGCTGCATCGATCGGATTGTAGCGACAATAGCAGATAACCACCATGCCGAATTCGCTCGAACCACCTTCAGGAAGGTTGGGGATATCGGGGGTGTAGGTTTCGACTCTAGCAACTTCCCAATCACCTGTTTTGTAATGGGTACTCCAACCGTGGAAATTGGGTTCGTGTTCTGCTTCAACCCTGACAAACTCGGTTGGTCTGTATCCTGGTTGCGGGATGGGGCGATCGGAGGAATCGAAGTATTCCGCAAGGATGCGAGTCAGAGAATGAGTGTGGGATAGCATTCGATCTTCCCATCCCGGTTGCCGCCCTTCGGCTCTAAAAACAATGTATTTACGCATTGTCATCATCCTGTGCGTGAAATGGCTGAGGAAATTCTGTTTTACCATCGATCGCGCGATCGGCTTTCAAGGTGTCACCCTTAAGTTTTTCTATTCTCTTGAGTGTCCATCCATATTTAGTCTCCATTTCGTAACAGTATTCATCATCGGTGGCTGGGTGACGAGAAATATTCTCGTCTGGGTCATAACGCAACCAAGCTGGGTTTTTTGGCCTTATTGGTATTAGTCCGAGTGTTGAGTTGACAACTTTGGGGAAATCGTTTTGGTGCAGTGGTGCAATCACTGCATCAAGGCGTACCTGAGATGATAAAATTGTCTTTGGCTTTACGTCAATATGACGCGCCAATTTTTTAATGAAAAAAGACACAAGACCCCAAGAGAGTGCATCACCGATCGAGGCTTTGAGGATTGAGCGCACAAAGCTATCTCAGGCTGAATTTGCGGTGCATTGCGGGATTCCGCTGCGTACTTATCAGCGTTGGGTTTCGGGTGAAACCGAAGCGAAACCAACACCCCGTCAGTGGAAAGTGATGATGCGGGTATTGCAGATTCAATCTTTTGAGGAGGTTCCTGATGATTTTGGCCCGATTAATTCGACAGGGGATGAAGATTAGGTATTTGTGTTTTGGGTTAGGGGCGATCGCCTGCTTCATGAAATTTTGATCGGTTCACAGCTTTTACTCAAAGAGTGTTCCTTGAATTGCCACGGGTAACTGTACAACAGATGTTTTCTCTTTCTTGCGGTGTTCTTGTGTGATTAGGTCAACCCCTTGTAATGTTGGGGGTCGCCAAAGTATTGAATCATCTGGGTCGTGGTCGCGCATCCGTTTCAATGCGGTGTCGCGACTATTCGTAGCATAGCAATAGCTACATCCAAAAACGCAGGTTTCATAAGCACCGATATCCACTGACTCAACACAACCACAATCCTGTCGAGTAGGAGCAGCCTTGAGACGACTTTCTCTATCAGGTCGCAGCATCCTAACTATATCAATATCAATGCAGTGGGCTTTTTTAATACTTTCTCCTGCCAGATTATCATCACAGCACGAATACAACTTAATTCCCCGTGCAGCGGCAATATCATGTAATTGCTCAAGCAGTTGGCGTTTCTCCTCTAGACAGGGGCGATCGAACTTTACGTTGTACTTTTGTGCCACTTTCCCTAAGTTGCGCTCTGTTTTGCCGTAGAAATCGACAAAAGAAAAGTAACAGCGCCGAGTGTAGCCTTCGAGGTGGCGACTGAGGAAGTCAAACTGCTGTAGATGGACAGAAGGTGGAGTCAAATCGCTAAGTACGATGGGGTCATATCGCCACTGGACTCGATCGGCCCAAAGACGCTGTGAAAGTTGCTTAAAAGTACCGATCGATACCGAAAGAGGGGGATTGCTGCTCTCTATTGCTTTTGGATAACCAATCATGGTGAAATGAAAATAGAAGCAGTAACCGCGATCGGTCAGAAAATCTAGGTGTGGCAGCAAAGGCTGGGGATTGCGAGTCCAAAACACAATAGCTAAGCAGTCTTCCGGTTGAAGTGAGACGCGGTATACTTGCCTGCTAAATGGGTTTACCCAATGGCAAAAACCTGCTCGAATGCGGTTGAGAAACCACTTCGAGTAGAAGGCTGGAATATCAGTTCGACGACTGGCACTGATAATTTTCATTGGACTTATTGGCTTGACACCTACAAGTATTATATCGCCAGGTTGATAAAATAATCAACGAATGCAAAACCATCGTTTTTTTCATCCTTATATTGCAGATGCCTATACCGCTGTACATAAATGGCTTGCAATTAAACCACAAGTCAATGAATATCAAAAATTTCTGGTCTTCTATACACTTTATCTGTCAAACTGAATCGCAATATTGAACTTTCTGTGAGTGAAAATATTGCTTGGCGGCGGGTGATGGCAAAAGTGGAATGCAGTACGAACAGAAGGTGGATTGCTGGGGTGCAAACTAGATCCAGTCCGGCCTGAATCGCGGGGAGTCCAGAAGTATAGAATAGAGGTTGCGGAACCGGCACACCGCCCGATCGCTCGCCCCCAGCAATTTGTTACCCTAAAAATAGAATCTCCCCTCCCTCAACTCCCTCCCATGAACAACGCTTCTCCCCTGATTCAAACGATAACTCCAGAACGCTGGGCCGGGTTTAGTATGGACTTTATAGGGGCGGGTTACACGGGTCTGTTGGTCAAAAACGGCCGCGCCGTGCGTACCCTGAAATCTGGGCGACATTTCAGCTTTGCCCTTCCCCTGCTGGAACAGGCTCAAATTGTCCTCGTAGACACCAAACTCCGCAATTTGGACGTGCAGTCGCACGGAGATTTTTTGTCTAAGGATCGGTTTTTAATTGATGCTACTCTGACTGTTATTTATCAAGTTATAGATCCAAAACGAGTAGCTTTGGAATTGTCCGATCCTATAGCTGTTTTAGCAAGTGCAGTTAAGGATTGTATGGGATTAGCGATCGGGCAAATACCCCTACAACAGCTTATCAGTCAAGGACGGCTGTTGCTGCGCCAAAATTTGCTCGATCGCGTCCAAGATTTTTATACCCTAGGTTTTAACTTAGAAGACGTGCGAATTGGCGATGTCAGCTTTCCCGAAACAAACGGAGTTATTCGCCAAGTTGAGGGAATGAGTGCCCGACAGGAAGCAGAAAATGCCGCCGCGCTGCAAATGAGAATTGCCGAAGCCGGCCGGCCCATTGTTCCTCAAGCTCCCGTACAGCAGTTAAACTTAATTTCAGGTAATTCTCCTGCGAGTCTTCCAGCTTCTGACACAGCAGCGGGGTTCGATCGAGATTTACAGCAACTGACAGAACAACTTGCTCAAAACAGTCTCCCTCCTGGGAGAAATCCTCCCCAACTTGCACCAACCGTACTCGCAAGCAGCGAACGCAAAACAACCGCATATTTAATCTACAAATTTTCTGGAGAGGCGATCGCTTTAACGGCCAATCCTTTTACAATTGGACGCGACCCAACCAACACTTTAGTATTACAAGATCCGCAAAGTTCGCGCTACCACGCTCAAATCCGCCGGGCCACAGACGAAATTGGCAAACAGCGATATCAGCTTGTCGATAGCGGCAGTTCCAACGGCACTTTTGTGGGTGGACAGAGGCTGGCTGCTAACGAGCCTTTTTGGCTGCCAAATGGTTGCGAAATTGCGATCGGCGACCAAAAATGGATCTTTCAAAATCCGTGAGAAAAGAGGGTTTTTTCCCATTGAACCTAACGCCCTGACCAAACTTGGAGTACGGGTATTTTATAATACCGCAATTATTACTCTGTACTTAGAGTGACTGTAGGGCGATCGGTGGGAATAGTAGCTGTTAAAATCGGATGCAGACACCCCGACCGGGAGGAACACGAGGCTGAAACTCAGGAAATACAAGGATTTGGGAATAGGGGCTGTAGAATGAATGTTTCTTTTGACTGACTTTTGACAACACAAATGTCAGTAATTGGGGCGATCGGCTGCATCGCCAAGGTCAAAAAATACAGGTGTAAACTTATACCAAAAAACTGTTCCCTGCAGAACCGTTTTGTTTGTTCAAAATAGCAGCCCCTAACCAAAGATAGGTTGAATGCCGACAACTTTTTTAGCGTACTTTTTGATTGGTGGCTGCGCCAGCGATGGAGGAAAAATGAGAAATTGATAGCAAATCTGCGTTAAAAACTCTTGAGAATACTCGGCGATTAAAATCGCTATTATACAAACTTTCGTCCACGGCTGGACTGAGCTTCGCCGAACCTTTTACGGTGACTAAAGAATAAACGGGGTAAAAAGCCCGGATTGGGTAGGAGGTATTGTTAAGCCGATCATAAAAAAGATGGTAAACAATCACTAACTTTTACTCGAAAAGTGCAGGACAATTATGAATATTTTGACCTAACATCTAGATAGAGTTCACCTAAGTGACGAGCCGTTATAGCAATCCTAAATCATTTGTGAATTTCTTACTCCCTGCCCTTACTAAGGGGAGGGTTGGGGTGGGGTGAAATTTTTACGACTCCTGCAAGGATTGCTCTATCTCAACTTTGGCAAAAAAACAGCGAGTTAAAGTTTGAAGCTAACACTAAGCGAGTATTGATTATTAGGTTCCCAGTAGGAGGAGATAGCGTCAACCCAGAAGCAGATTTAATGATCGATTTAGGTTGGTGGAATCACCAAACAAGACTCGGTTCTACTTTCAGTGCTTCGACGGTTTTTAAGTTACCAAACAGGGCCGATCGCTCTTTCGATGCAGCATGGATTCAGCGGCAACGCTGGGAAGCCCTGACTCCCGCAGAAAGATGCAAGTTTCCACCGATTGCGCCGGATTTTGTCATTGAATTGCGGCAACTGATGCTTTGCCCATGCTGCAAAAAAAAATGCCAGAGTATTTGAATGCTGGCCTAAGATTGGCAGGGCTGATTAATCCCCAACAGCAACAAGTAGAAATTGATAGGTTCCGACAGACACCAGCAACGCGCCATCTCCCAACGGAATTGTCGGGTGAAGACCTATTGCCGGAATTTAGCTTAAATTTAGATCGTTACTAAAATTAAATTATCTAACGTGTGGCGAGCATACCCAACCCGATAGATATTCTGCGATCGCCCTTACCACAAATTCTCCCTACCCAATTCCCTATACTCCCGAGTAGAATTCTCTTCCCAATCTTAGGGGGGATATCTCCACAAGCATTTCGAGCGACAATTTGTCAAGATTGAAAATATAAGTAGAGGACCACCCCATGAACTTTTCTATACAATCTGTTTACAACTGGTACCGCGAGACGCTCCGCAACCCCAAGTACCGCTGGTGGATTATTCTGGGAACGCTGGCATATCTGGTAAGCCCGATCGACATAGCCCCAGACTTTCTCCCCGTCATCGGACAAATTGACGATGTGGCGATTGCTGTGCTGCTGATTTCCGAAGTGTCCCAAATGGCGATAGACTACTTTAAATCCCGCCAAACAGAGACAGCATCAGCATCCGAAGCCACCGGCAGCCCTTCTGAAGCCAAAGGCAACACCGTTGACGTAGATGCAGTTTCTGTACAATAGCCAAAAATAATCCCTGTTAGAACCCCGACTTCGCAGAAGTTGTCGGGGTTCTGCCTATTTTGTATAGACTTACTTACCAATTCAGTCCGGACTTACCCATAGGGCCGGTGAAACCGGGGAAAGATGGACGAAAAGACGCGTTGCAGCCCGCAGATGAGGTGAAAAACCTGGTTTCGAGGAGTTGGAGTGCGATCGCGAACTGTTTTTTTTAAGGCCAACTGCTCAGATAGTGCTCCAAAGCTGGTAATTTTAACAGTGGTAAATCCGTATTAACAACAAATTTTTATAGATGAAGTTTAGCGAAATAGTACAAAAACTTAACTTAGCCACCAGTCACAGCCTCACAGCGTCGGTTGCTGCCGATCCGGAAATTAGTGGCGCGGCCCCAGTCGATGAAGCTGCATCGGGCACAATCAGTTACATAGAAGGTGCAAAATTTGCCGCTCATACAGCCACTACAAATGCTTCGGCTTTAATTTTACCCTTAGATGAAAGCCTCCAAGCTCAATGTACCGATCGCAACATTGCTTGGATTGCCGCAGCAGATCCGCGATTGCTGTTTGCTCAAACCATCGCCCTTTTCTATCAACCGTTTCGCCCAGCATCCGAAATTCATCCCTCAGCCGCGGTTCACCCCTCAGCAGAAATTGGTGAAAATGTCTATATCGGCCCCCACACCGTTATTCAAGCAAAAGTCAAAATACACAGCAACGTTTGCATTCACCCAAATGTTGTAATTTACCCAGATGCGGAAATAGGCCCCGGCACAGTTTTACACGCTAACTGTGTCATTCACGAACGTACTCGCATCGGGGCAAATTGCGTAATTCACAGCGGTGCGGCGATCGGGAGCGAAGGTTTTGGGTTCGTGCCGACAGCCACAGGATGGGTAAAAATGGAGCAGTCTGGCTGCACTGTATTAGAAGAGAGCGTTGAGGTTGGCTGCAACAGCACGATCGACAGGCCCGCTGTCGGAGAAACCCGCATCGGCCAAAATACAAAAATCGACAATTTAGTACACGTAGGTCATGGCTCTCAAGTAGGAAAAAATTGTGCGTTGGCCGCTCAAGTCGGCATGGCCGGCGGGGTAAAAATTGGCAACAATGTAATTTTGGCAGGTCAAGTGGGAATTGCTAATCAAGCCAAAATCGGAGATGGGGCAATCGCCACTGCTAAAGCCGGAATTCACAACGACGTGCCCGCAGGTGCGATCGTGACGGGCGTTCCAGCAATTCCGCATAAACTATTTCTCAAAGCCGCAGCCGTCTACAACCGCTTGCCCGAAATGTACCAGTCTCTGAGGCAAATTCAGCGCAAGCTCGATCGGTAATCAATTGGCAGTAGTCATTAGTCATTAGTCATTAGTCATTAGTCATTAGTCATTAGGAACTGCTTGACACCGCACCGTGCCGTTTCCCTACCCCAAAATAATCAATCGACTCGATGAGAGATGTAACCATCGCCCGATTAATTGTAGGGACTTAGGCACTCGCGGTGTCCTGACGACTGTGGGTAAGATGAATTCCCATGCCACCGGATTTGATATTACTGCTTGTTGAAACCGATCGCACTTATCCGTCCCATAATCTGTTAGAGTGGCAACCCCTTAAATGTGGAATAGTATAAACAACCTGCGACTGCTGTCGCCGTCAATACCAGCAATTGTCAAAATAATCTTGTTTTTCTCGACTTGGATTGTGGTGTGGCTTCCTGCAGCGATTGTGCTGGCGATCGCCCTCAAATGGCATCCACCCCAACCCCTGGGAAACAAAAAACTACCTTTACTCGCTTCCCTCTACGTGATTGTCCCCTTCATTTTATGGGCGACAAGTTGGATCGAAAACACATCTTTTGCCAACTGGGGCTGGGATTCGCAACCAGCAGTTTTGATGTCATTAATGCGGGGATTAGGATTAGGAATAATCAGCTTAGTAATTTTATTCGGTCTGCAATTAACCGCTGGCTGGATAGAGCTAAAAAAAAGCGAAAATTCCAACGAAACAGGCGAAAAAAAAATTAATTTTTGGACTTTAATTTTTAACCCTGCTAGTTTGCTGACTCTGTTATTAGCAGTGTGGATTAGCGCCACAGAAGAGTTAATCTTTCGCGGCTGCTTGCAAACAATCCTCCAGCAAGATTACTCAGTGCTAATCGCAGCAGCGATCGCCAGTTTCATTTTCGCGATCGCCCACCTAATTTGGGCCGCCAAAGAAACTCTACCGCAACTGCCAGGATTGTGGCTGATGGGGATGGTTTTAACATTAGCCCGCATCGCCGACAATGGCAGTTTAGGATTGGCGATCGGCATTCACGCAGCTTGGATTTGGGGTATAACTACCGTAGATACAGAAGGCGCAATTAATCCAACAGGCCGCGCACCACAATGGATTACAGGAATAGCAGCGAAACCGCTAGCAGGTGCAGCCAGCATTTTATTGCTACTAGCAACCGCAACCTTACTCTTCCTGACTCAAATCAGCGTTAATCAGCGCTAATCAGCTTAAATCAGCGGTAAAAATTCCCACATTAATTTAAGTGTCGATCGATCGTCACAATCGAAACCGGATTCAGCGCGTCAAAACGAGTTGAATTTCCCCCAGCCAGAGAACGCGACAATTGCACTTGCACAATTCGGTAACTCCAGTGCGGTTCCCGGCGCACCCGATCGCCGATCCAGCTCAAAACAGTAGCAATATCTTCCAAAGCATCCAAAGCCAGGACTATCGAGCCTCCAGGAAGCAGCCGCAGCGCGCAAACGCCCAAAATTTTAGTCAACCCTCCGCCACTACCGCCAATAAAAATCCGGTGCGGGGGACGCAAGCGGTGCAAGATTTCCGGGGCGGTTCCGTAAATCGAGAACACATTTTGCAGCCCAAAACGGCCATAGTTGAACTCGATGGCAGAAGTGCCAAAAACCGTTTTTTCGATCGCGTACACCTCAGACTGCGGAAATAAACGAGCAATTTCGATCGACACAGAACCGTTACCAGCACCCACATCCCAGACAACTTGTCCCGGTTGCAAAGCCAATTGTGCCAGCACCAACACCCGCACTTCCCGTTCCACCGTCAAACCAGGCTTGTCGCCACAACCGATAAAAGCTGCATCCGGTATTCCCAACAAAGGCAACTTTTCCAAATCCAAAGGTTCTGCCCTCGGCGGGGACTCCCGCAGCATCACAACCACGCTCAGCGGTGCAAAAGACTCTCCCAGAAAAGCTTCCCGAGAACGGAGGCCCACGCGCTCGTCAGCAGAACCCAAATTTTCGCACACCCAAAACTCGTAGCGTGTAGGCAAATCGAGAGCTTTCACCAAATTTGCCAGGGTCGCCGGAGTATGAGTTTCGTCTGCGAGCACGGCAATTTTCTCGACACCGAGTTTGAGTTTTGCCGTCAGTTCCTCAAAATAACGTCCTTGAGAGCCAACAAAATGAGCGTCTTGCCAAGGTATGTGCAAGCGATTAAAAGCCAACTGCACAGAACTGACGTGCGGGTGAAAAGTCAATTTTTCTGCTGGCAATTGGGCAATTAACAACTTTCCCCAGCCGTAGAACAGCGGGTCACCCGCCACAAAAATTACAATGATTTGAGGCGACGGGGTTGAGGGGGGCGAAAAAGTCCCTGTATCTGGCTCTAAATTCGCATCAGTCGCCAACCAGCGCTTAATTTCAAGAATTGCGGTCGTCAAATCTTCTAACACCCAGATCTCGCAGGAGTGCTGCGGGAAATAGCTCAAATGGATCTCGCTCCCTATTAGCAGAGCGGCCCTTTCTACAACCTGCCGCGCTGAGGAGCTCAGCCCAGCAGCTCCATCTAAACCTATACCAACAACGTGTACTGTCACTTTTTCAGCAAAGCTGTTTTTTTCTGGTTTTTCATAAGTTTTTTGCTTGACTTTTTTGCCAAGCCCAAATAATTAAAGCATTTAATAGGCAATATCCTGACTGTTGTCACAGGGGAGAGGGTCCGATGGGGAGAGTGGGCGAGAGAGTGGGAGATGGGAAAAAATCTTCCTTCTTCCCTCTTTCCTCTTCCCTCGGACTTCTTCCCGGGCGAGTTCGTTAAAACTCAAAAACAGGCCAATCCGGTTGCCGGAGGTAGGTGGTCATGTCGTCAAACTTCCGCAGTTCCACTCGGTGTACGGACAGTTCTTGCGGCGTGTCCAGCCATTGCTCGTTTAACTCCGACAGCAAAGCGCACAAGCGAGCGCGGTCTAAGTTCGGCCCGGTGTCCCCAAAATAAGCCAGAGTAATGTGTGCCGTAAAATGATATTGCTGTTCGATTCCCAAAGCAATTAAATCGGGATTTTGATAGATTGATCGGCGAAACTCCAGAATTTGCTTGTAAGAGTTTTCGTCCGTCGGTGCTAAACAAACACCCACAGATCTAGTCATCACCATCAATCCCAGCACTATCCAGCGAATGGGAGAGCCCCCAGCCAAGGGTTTGCAGGCGGCAAAACGATCGGCCATGCGCGAGCGCAGTTGCTCCTCAAATTCTGGATTTTTATCAGAGGCATCTCGAAAAGCGCTGTCCCAAATCAAATCGGCTACGGTTAAATGGAAGCTATCAGGAGGCAGTGCCACGAGCGCACCCTCCGCTATTTCCTGCAATAGCCGTTGTTGGCTCGAGTGCAAATTCTTATAAAATGCAGCATTTTCTGCATCTTCCCCCGCAGGCGGCGTAATCACTGAATAACCTGGAAAAGGTACAGGAGTTCTCCGGCCTGCTTCGTCGAGCTTAAATTTTGGAGATTCCTGAATGTGTTCCACCTGGGACTTGTAGGAGTCCAGCAGCGTCATTCGCGCCACCCGATTTACGTAAGCTTGATAAGTATCATCCAATCTTGATTTCCTCGCGGTGACATACTCCCAAACCAAATTTTATATTATGGTGCGGGCTTCCAACAGTTCAATTCAGGATATGTTGGACAAGCCTCGCGTGCAACTCTGATTTTTTTGGCTACTGAGCGTTTTTCATGCAAATTTACCTGTTTTGGGGGGAAGACGACTTTGCGATCGCGCAAGCTGTGACAAGTTTGCGCCAAACTGTCCTCGACCCCAACTGGGCTAGTTTTAACTATGACAAGATTATTGCCGATTCCGCCGGAGCTGTGGTCGAAGGGCTCGATCGAGCCTTAACGCCCCCCTTCGGTACCGGCAGCCGTTTTGTCTGGCTGGCAAATACGACTATAACGCAGCAGTGTTCTCAAGAACTATTGGCCCAATTGGAACGAACACTGCCAGTGATTCCCCCTACCACCGTGCTGCTGCTGACATCCGTCAAAAAACCCGACAGTCGGCTCAAGTCTACCAAGTTACTCGTCGGGTTCGCCCAAGTGCGGGAATTTTCACCGATTCCGCCTTGGAATGACAAAGAATTAGCTCAGCGGGTGCGCCAAGTTGCCGGCGAACTGAACGTAAAATTGACAGCCACAGCGATCGAACTTTTGGCCCAATCCATCGGCAGCGATACCCGCCAGCTATACAGCGAACTCGAAAAATTGCTGCTGTTTGCGGGCAACCGCAGCCAACCTCTGAACCCGGAGGAAGTTGCAGCACTGGTGCACTGTCACGCCCAAAATACCTTCCAGCTAGCCGATGCGATTCGATCCGGCAATACCTCCGTCGCTTTGGATTTATTGGCCGGCTTAACTGCCCGCAACGAGCCGGGTTTGAGGATTGTGGCTGGCTTGACTGGTAAGTTTCGGATTTGGCTGTGGGTAAAGGCGATGAGCCAAGCGGGCGATCGCGATGATAAAATTGCTCAAGCTCTAGAACTCGGCAATCCCAAACGAGTATACTATTTTCGCCAAGAAGTCAAGAACGCCAGCTTAGAAAAACTCCAAAAAAGTTTGCCCTTGCTGCTAGACTTAGAAGCTTCTTTAAAACGGGGGCGAGAAGAAATCTCAACCCTGCAAACCAAAGTTATAGAACTTTCTAGCTTATTTCGCTGATGTCCGACACGACACAGGAGCTGCCCCTTACTGTAAATTTTTACAACAAATTTTGAGAGCGGCTATGTGCTTGATGCCGGATCGCGGGCCAAAAGGTCAATAGATACTAGAAATACTCTCAGAATGCCAAAGTAGAAGTTAATGTGGTAAATAAATATTGTCCGCCGAATGCCGATCGGTTAATATTATTTGCCGGCTCTCCACCCCCCCAAAAAAAAGAGCGCTACCCATGACACAACAGAACCCGCGGGAACTGCTCAAGCACGGCGATCCAAACGCGATCGCATCTAGCATCAACCGTACACTCAAACCCAAAGGCATCAACGCCGATGTGACGCGGGACAACGGCTGCCTCCACATAAATCTGGAGTCAGACAAAGTACCCGATCAAATGGTATTGGTCGATTTCATCCGCACCGGCATGACGAAGCTGGGACTCGAATCAATTCACACTGTAAAGGTTTACGGGCGTCGAACAGGTGACGGCTCGCCTGCGTGGGAAGATGAAATCGATCTGATGCCTGAAGACCCAATGCCTTACGGCGTGGAGAGTGGAATACCTGACGACTCTGTAGGTTTAGATGATGTCGAGCCCGAAGGCGAAGACTATTATCAAGATGGAGAATTCGATCGAGATGAGGAAGACGAAGACGAAGACGAAGACGAAGACGAAGAAGAAGCCCCGCCTCCGAAAAAACAATTCCCCAAATGGGTGATACCTGTGGGTCTGTTAGTGCCTGTGGCGGCGATCGCAGGGCTTTTCTTTACTGGAAATCTCCCCTTCGGCGGCTCCAACCCAGAACCGAACCCCCCCGAAGCTGCTTCCCCCTCCCCCAAACCCTCATCTCCCGCTTCTGGCGCCACCGCACCCTCGACCGCCGCATCTCCGGGTATCTCACAGGCAGAATCTCCTGCACCAAAAGCGGCTCCCACTGCGGAGGCTCCCGCAAGCCCAGCTCCGACATCTCCACCACCCAAAGCTGCACCAGCCTCTGGGGCGCCTAAGGCAGCCTCTCCTGCACCAAAAGCCCCCGCCCCTAAGCCTGACTCTTGGAGGGAAGCCGTTAACAAAGCTCAGAGGGCAGCAATTTTGGCCCAGACGGCTCAGTCTCAAAATGAGTGGATCGCAGTAGCAAGCGAGTGGCAGCAAGCGGTTAAGCTCGTCAGAGCAGTACCGTCAACCAGCCCGAACTATCAAAAGGCTCAGCAAAAAGCAGCAGAGTATCAGGCTAATCTGATTGTTGCCAACCGCAGGGCGGCGGCTGCGCCTTAAGAGTTGTGAGTTTTAAGTTTTGAGTTAAATACTCGATGTGCTAAAAGTCAAAAGTCAAAAGTCAAAAGCCAAAAGTAAAAAATCCTGTTTTTACTGAAAGCTTTATTACCTTTTGACTTTTTTCAATTTTATTTAAATTTTATTTAACTTTCACCTATTGCTTTAACTTCAAAAGCGGTATTTTTTATCCTTTCAATAGTTTTTAACCCACATTCCGCAGATCGGACTCAGAGGAATGGGACTTTTCATGAATTAAAAGTCCTCAAAAATTTTCTCACCTAACTTTTCGGGCTTTAGTGTCACTTTTTTTCAAATTACTGGGCTATTCAAGAAATTAATTGACAAATATTTGTTAATAGATTCATTCGGTTTTTTGAAACAATTATTCTGCCTAAATTATCCAAAACAATCTCGACCAAGATGATTGTTTTCTTGGCTAATAATTGAAATGTCTTCAAAATATCTGGCTCTGAATAGCGACGATTATCCATCTTCAATCATTAAATAGTATTGCCCGCACATCTTTCCTAGATAATTCAATATTTTTTGACGTTCTTTTGTTAAATTGCTGACCTGCTCCGTTCCATTTAGAGTTACTAAATGCACGGCTTGAAACATCTGAAACACCCATCGCATAGTCGGTTTATTGGTGAATTTCTTGACCTAATTTCTGATGCTCTCATTGGCTGATTCTAATTCTTGCCTCAATTTTCTTTGCGCGAGGTTGTATACCAGTAAACACACTCCCATTATCATGGCAATTGCTTCGACTCTTTCGGGGTTTTTGACGAATACATTTGATGTAAAAAATAAAGGATCTTTGAGAAATCTAAATCCTCTCTCGTTACTTTGTTGCGCTTTGTATTCTGATAATATCTCTCCCTGACTCAAT